>ERZ724505.642-NODE-642-length-21783-cov-7.804124_pt1 | contig 21783 bp, 20 predicted proteins | sample MGYA00376038_ERZ724505 | MGnify/ENA primary metagenome ERZ724505 (study PRJEB28724, sample SAMN07190884) | wastewater metagenome | isolation source: effluent of sewage treatment plant in Hong Hong | place: Hong Kong | collected 2016-03-17 ...
CGGACACGTCCGCCCCTCGCACCCGTTACCAGTGGGTTGGTGGTGCGGACGGCGACCTGTTTCAGGTCGAGGACACCGAAACCAAGCCCGTGGAGCAGATCAAACCGGACGAGGAGTTTTGATGGAACTCAAGATCGCACACATCAGTCTCAATGTATTCCGCATTTGAAGCCATCACTGGTAATTCGAGATAGTTCTAGCGCAGAAAAATAAGACAACACGTACAAACTTAGGAGAAGTTGAATGCCTGAAGTGCAACTTCCAGTGCCAACAAATCAGACTTTCGGAAGAGTTATCCTTAAGGCTGTAAATATTCGTGGCGACGGAAACGACGCCGACAATCTCCCAGATTACATAACTGCTGCTGGGACTACAGTCTACTTTAGACCTAATGTGACTTCACTTAGGCTACTAGAGTCTACACCCATGACTGCATGGCCCGAGTCAGTTGTTTGCACTATTGACGACAACGGAGTTATGCGAGATGCCGCTGGCAATGATGGTGTCTATCTTTTGGCTACTAATAATCCTTCTAATAATCCAGGCAACTGGACTTGGCAGGTTACTATCGAGCCAACTAATGCTAGTGCTCCAATTAATTTCGACATTGAAGTTCCAGGCGGGTCTACTGTTGACCTCACTCTGGCAGCGCCAACTCCGGCATCTACTGGAACATCAGGCTTTACGCCTTCTGTAATCCTTCAAGTGTTTCAAGCTCGCGATGATGCAATCGCAGCCGCAGCATCTGCATCCGGCGGCGGCGGCGTAGCTGGCGTAAGTTCCGTTAATACGCGCACAGGTGTTGTAACTCTAACCAAGTCAGATGTTGGACTTACTAATGTTGATAACACGTCAGATATAGCAAAGCCGGTCAGTAGTGCTACAACTTCAGCCATCAATGCTCACGCTAACGCAACGAATAATCCGCACAGTGTAACCAAAACTCAAGTCGGACTTGGTAATGTTGATAATACGTCTGACCTAGCCAAGCCTATCAGCAACGCTACTCAGTCGGCTTTAAATAGCAAGGCTGACTTGGTTAGTGGAGTTATTCCGACTAGTCAACTTCCAGCTCTTGCTATTACGGATGTCTTTTCGGTTGCTAGTCAGTCGGCAATGTTGGCACTAACTGCTCAACGTGGTGATGTTGCCGTTCGAACTGACATTAGCTCGAACTTTATTTTGTCTACAGATGATCCAACACAGTTGGCTAATTGGCTTCAGTTAGCTTCTGGTACTGGTTCTGTCCAGTCAGTTAATGGGCAGACTGGAGTAGTTGTTCTTGGAAAATCTGACGTTGGCTTAAATAGTGTAGATAATACATCCGACCTATCTAAACCGATTAGCACTGCAACTCAGACGCTGGTTGATAATCATAAGAATGACCAAGATAATCCACACTATGTAACTAAAGCGCAAGTCGGACTCGGCAATGTTGACAACACATCTGACGCTGCTAAGCCATTGTCCACTGCGGCAACTACCGCTTTAGATTCTAAAGCGGGACAAGCGGAAATGGACACAAGATTCAATCGAAGTACTGTTCCAACATCCTGGCACTCACTCGTAGACACTCTTTCAGCATCTAGCGGGATTACGCAATCGGGTGAAATCCTTAAAGCTTCCACAGCGGGAACTTGGGGGTATGGGATCGTAAGTAATCCATCCCCATTGCGAGGGGATTCAAGATTGTCCTTTAGAGTCAAGGTTATAAAGTCAGACAGCTCGCGTCAGACAATGGTAGGGTGGGCACCCACTGCCTACGGCACTGTTCCGAATACGGGGACGAAACTTATCACGATTGGTTACAAGTCGGGGACTGGAATCATTTGGGAGCAGCAAGGCGTCTGGGGTGGGATTACAATTGTCTCGGATGGCTCACTGACTGATGGCGAGTATATAGACATCTCGGCACATTACTCTTCTCATATGTGCATCAAGTCTGGCGCATCATATCATCACGTTGGCTTTCGTGTTCAGCGAGGGTCTACAATCCTGGCGCAAACGAGCACTTATAACTACGGCGGAACATCTATTACTAATGATGGCACTCGTGATCCTATTAATTTCTGTGTTGCGTCTAATAGTACTGCGATTGAAGTCTCGAAGGTAAAACTCGCCTCGCATACCCTGGGCGAGATTGATATTCCTACACATGTGCGCACTTACTACTCCACTACCGGAGGCGTAAATGAAATGGCTACAGTCTTGATTCCAGCCAAGCCGACAGGCAAGGCGGTTATTTCGTTTCACGGAATAACAGAGGATGATAACAGCCAAATTGGATCGAGTTATACGTCAGTTAACGAGGCGCTACTGGCTGACGGATATCTCGTTGCTGCTCCGCGAATGAGAGGGTCGTACAGCTCGCCGGACACCTGCGGCAACGCACAGGGTCAAGCTGCAATTGAAGATCTCTATAAGCGACTTCAAGAGTTAGGTTGCAATAGAAAGGTATACTTCTTTGGCGTCTCTATGGGCGGAATGGCTGCAACTATCGCGCTTCAGAAAGGCATCATTCCTGTTGCAGCAGCTTACTTGGCGCAGCCTGTGCAAGACTTAGCTTCTGCATATAATACCGCCAGCGCGTATCAGACAACCATCAAGAATGCTTGGAGTAATAACATCTCTCTAGTCAATGCTGCTGACCCCATGCAGAAGGCGGCCTCTGCGTGGCTTGGAATCCCTGTACTTTTTACTGCTAGTAGTTCTGACACTACGGTTAGCAAGTCAACACATACGGACGCTATGCGATCCAAGCTTGGAACCACGTATGCTACATGGAATAATCCAAACTGGCTGTATCCAGCTAGTGGCAACCATGGCGACGTGAGTCACTTTCGAGTCAATGAAATGTTAAACCTATTCCGCGCAAACCTCTAGGAGATAAGATGCAAAACTACTGCTCTGTATGTCGCAAAAAGATCGTCGTCATGGCATTTTTGAACAATACGGTCTGCTGCGAGAACTGCCTTAAGGTCACCAAAGGCGAGACTCCTGTACCTAAAGCAACTGTTGTTGACGAGCCAATTGTACTGGTAGACAACACGGTCAACTTGGGGGGAATCCAATAATGGATGAAGACGAACTGCGCAAGTTGGCAAATCAAGTCAACGACAATGAGGAAAACTTTACCGACCTCAATGCCGCCTGTGTTGGATTAAATGAACTTTACTTATCGGCAATCAAGGCTGGATTCAGCGAGCGACAAGCCTTGTATGTTGCCGCTGCCGTCAGCCTAAATAACCCAGGTGTGGCTCCATCGTCTTAGCATCCGTTAGTAAACAAATGCTCCTGCCCTAGTTCTTTTATTATTTGGAAATACGTAGGACTGGCGACGCAAAGAATTTTCTCGAGAATCTCGCGACCGAGCTATAAATTAAGCAAGCGCTCTTACCTGATAGACCGTCTCCACGAGGAAGTGATCAGTATTCAGGTGCAGCTCTTTATCAGTGATAACCCGCGCCGACAAGCACTTGACCCGCGTGTCGGTGCGATTGCGAGCAATACCGTCGATGTTGCCGTGACCTGTGTTCGGATACTTCTTTAGGTCAGTCCAGCAGGAAACATAGGGGGCTTTCCTGTAGAACCAGCCTGCCCGTGCTCGCAGGTTGAAGTCGCCACCAATGAATGAGATGGCATTACCACGAGATTTCGCTTGACCCCATGCACGGATTGCCCGTACAAACTTAAGGTCGTAGTAACGCTTCTTGGCCGCGCCACCGACACCCTTCTTGGTGGTGTAGTGGACTGAGCCGACACTGATCGGGCCGATGTGCGGCGCAGAGAACCGCATCCAGACGAGTGCTTTCGGCCCCCATACTCCAGGTGGCTTTGGCTTAGTCTTGCGTGCGCGGGGCATGATGTACCGCTCGCCGGACATGTACCCGTGAGAGGTGATGCTCTTCTTTGCTGCGACCCAAGTATCATAAGTGTTAGATGCGTGAACCACGTACCCAAACTCTGGTGCCACGCGGCGAAGAATCGCCGTACCACTCTCGCCGCGCCCGCCGCCTGCTTCAGTGCCGGTAATGATGTCATTACCTCGGGCGAATACTTTGCGGATATCTGCTTCCCGCAAGGCGGCAGGCTGAAAAACATTCAGACTGATGTGTGCGATCTTGAGTTCCACTGATTACTCCTTTAAAACTTACGTATTGGTTTTTGTGGTTTTTGTGGGAGTTCTATCCCTCTAGAGTTGATTATATACTCTAGCGTTCCGGCCCAATCTCTCCAATAATCTCTTTCGGAAACTGCAAACTCTTTATCTTCCCAAGCTTCATTTCGCTGTTCCACAAGGTCTCGAATCGTATCTCTTTCCCTAACTCGAGATCCCTCGCGCAGTGTTTTAACACCATTAAAGATGGCTGTTATTGTTGCAACTGCACCGCCGCCGAGGAGAAGAGTAAGGAGCTGGCCAACATCCACGACTCACACTCCATGTCTCGTATCGTACCCCATCCTATGACATTGCATCTTCATAAGTAAACTTAGATCCTGCCTTCTGCCAATCAAGCCGAAGCAAAGCGCAAGAACAATTAATCCGACAGTAAAATATCTTCCGCCATCCGTATGTGCCGACATCATAGCAGAGATAGAGAAGAGCATCAACGTGGTGAATAGAAGTGGGATGAAAGAATACTCTCCGATCCACCTATCACTCATTGCGCCAATCATGCACCCTGCAGACGAGATAGATAAAAATGCAGCCCAGACATGGACCCATTCGTTACCTATTTGATCCTGAACTAAAACCGGCGGAAAGAAGAACGAGAGAATTCCTGCAACGAAAAGTCCAAGGTACATAATACACCTGCCCCAACGAATAGCAGTATACTTTTGCATATCGTATCCCTCACATCTTTGCGATTGTTCTCCAGGATAGTGGGCCAACCTTTCCGTCGTGAGCCTTCTTGCCGGCTGTCCACGTTTCTGGATTATTTCGCAAGGCGTACTTGACCAGCCTTCGAGTTCCATCGCCATAATAACCAGTTACTCCTAATGGACTAAGTTCTTTGGCTTTCGCTTCACCAACCACTTGACGAAGTTTGCGTTGCAATTGACGAACTCGATTATTCTTCTTTCCTGGTCTAATAAGATCATACCCTGGCCACGGGCCTAGAATCGGTTCTGCGGACCTAGGAGTAGTCTCTGCGAATTTCGGTAGGGTAATCGTTGTTCCGGCCACCAGAGGACGGTTACCGTTAGCCTGCGCGATGGTCGTCCACCCCTCACCACTACCGTAAGTCCGCGCCGCGATAGTAAAATACGTATCCCCACGCTGTACGACATATTTAGAATTAGGTGCAAGTTTCGTCTCATCTAAAGTCTGTATAGACTTATTGCGAATCCTGTACGCCTTATCTAAAACATAATCCCAGGGGAATCCGTCCCCAACATCACCGTGCGACGACTTCTTGAAGACTCTATTAATGTCTCGATGATCGCATATACCCTTTTGTCCATTACGAATAGCACTACCCTGAACCCGCCTAATTGGTATATCATTCTCCTGCGAGCGCCACGCAATCCAGCGTGCAACCGTCTCGAGCATCTTTGAATGATTCATCCACTCGCGACGATTCCAGCGCGAGAAGCCACAAATTTCGAGAGTCTCTGAGTCGTCATTGACTGGCGTATTAGTCCAAGGCGTATCACGATACTCTACGTATTGAGCGTACCCTCCGTCTTGCCCAATGCCAGCACTCGAGGATGCATTACGATTACCAGTCTGAAAATATCTTCCAAGACTCTTCTCGTCAGTCGCGCCTTCGGCGGTATGTAAAACAAGAAATGTGATCTTGTTTTTCTTAAAGAGCTTGCGTGCCCTACCTTTACGAAAGCCAGGTACTCGTATAAAAGGTCCAGATACCTCAAGACTTGTCATTAAATTCACTCCAGTCAACTTCAGTAAAGTCTGGCTCGGCACCGTCAGGCATATCACTCTCGTCCGTGAGAGTGGATGAATCATCTACCGTGTCAGCAAGATTATCTCGATAGTCCGCTTCAATGTCAGCGAGATCGTCTTCAAGGTCTAAAAATTCGACCTGCACTTCAGTCACTAGTCTCACCCTTTGACTTATCTAAGACGGGCACCGAAGGTGTAACCTTGCGGAAAATCGCACTACCTACTCGGTTCTCAATGAGAGCTTGAATTACACCAAAGATGATCGTAAGCAACATTACACTTACTGCAAACTGCCGATCATCCATAGCGTTTCCACTTCTCCACCAGGCGTCAATAAACTCTGTCACTACCCAAGCTGGTCCTGCTTGGATTGCAGTTCTAGCGGGACCGGATAAAATTGTTGTAACTTGTGCCATAGTAGCTCCTAATATAAAGGATTATTCTCCGATAATAACTTAAATATTTTCATTAATCAAGCATTGCCTATAAAGGTGATATGGGATGATCCAGGCTTTGTGGTAAATCCAGAACCTGATCCAGACTCACATGACCCATCTACCCAAAGATTAAAGTCACTACCAGCCCATCCAGCCACATCATACAATCCAATCAGTGACTGATTGGCAGGAATGTACTGGTCAGTATTATTGTGAACATAAGTATCCCCGCAACCTGGAACACCAACTAGACTATCTATTTGTCCGACTTGCTTCCAGTGCATGGCAGCATTAGCGGTAGCTCGAGCGCTAACAAACGAAACAGCGACTGCCAGCTCAGCATTCTCGGGTATGACCGTTGTTCCATAAGTATAAACTCTATACCAAGCATTATTATTAGGAACGTCCGATGAGGGAAATACACCGTTTCCCCAGCGCCCTAAAACTTTTAGCGCTTTATTTTCCAGTGCTCCAACTCGTATACCCATACCCCAGAGATTTCCCCCCATAGTATCAATTCGCGGAGTTTCCCAAGTGTACGCTTCACCCATTACGTCGTCAATAAACTTATCACCAGCATACCCACTGATGCGAACTATCTGATCAATATTTTTGGGCTGGATTGACCCCATACTGACAGTAATATCTGCCGCGTCACCTTCGAACTTGACGGTACACTTTCTATTTAACCTATCTATGCCAGTCACTTTTGCGTACCTATACGCAGGACGCTTTAAATCTAGTTCAGATTGCAGCAGTGAACTGATAGCATCTCGAGCAGAAAGGGCTGCTACATACTCGTTGAATCCAGTCATAGGATCGTAACCCTCTTTCCCGTTCCGGTCATTATTGCAAGATCTAAAGGAATGGTCATGCTAGATAATAGAAATCTATCTGGCTGTGTTTGATAAGGCTTTGGGTCAATGAATTGAATAATCTCGCCAACCTCCAGCCATGGGAAAACTAGAGAGCCAAAGTTTAATTCAAATTCCTGAAGGCTGTGAATGGCGAGAAACTTATCCGCAACAGCCTGCGCTTGTTCAACTGTTGTGATAAATGAACTTACATATTGATACAACCTGTCACCAATTTTACCAATACTTGTTGGCGACCCAATAGCATCATTGCGAGCCTCGGCCCATACGGGGACAGTCTCGGACGACTCGCCAGCCACGACAATATGATTATAAAGTCTACTATCATTAACAGACTTGTCATATGAAGTCAGATTACCAGCAGCGCCAGTTTGCAATGTATGACTTACTGGACTACTTGCGGGGTCTTGCGTAGGCTGTATAATGAGATATCCTTCAGCGTTAAAAAATAAATCATAACCGTAATTACTAGCCAACGCCTTAGCCGCCTCCCATCGACTCACTCCTCGATCCCAGGTGAAGTCTTTGCCTAGAGTATCTTGCGTATACGGAATAACCCTCTTGTTCGCCGCAATACCAGCATTTGCGGCTAGACTGGAAATAGCTTCCGACAGTGGCATACCCTTAGATAAAGTCGTAGTAGCAACAAATTTGCTACTAAGCATCTTCTTTGTGTAATCCCTTCCATCTACTGCGACAATGTTGGGGAAGTGTGGCTCCTTAATCTTGTCGATCAAGAATTCGCCAACTTGAGTCTCCCAATAAGTTTCATCTAGCGTCGTTGGATCAGTGTAGTATATTCCGCGATACGCTTTAATTATCTTATCATACCAGAATCCATCTGGACTATACGATAACGCACCATCAGTATTTGAAAAGTTTAGATTAAACGATCTACGTTCATCTCGAGTTGCATCTACAGAGATACTTCCGCCGGTAGATAAAGGCGCGTCAGCCATCCAAAGAGTCGTTCCGTCAGCTTCATAGATATCAATTCTTCGCGAGTGAAAAGAAGTTGATGCTAAGAATGCGGCGATCACGGTCGCCGAAGGTGCGAGTGCCATTACTTGACCTCTTGGTATGGAATAGTTACATCAACAAATTCTAAAGACCCTACGCCTGGAATCCTTGAGTACGAGATTGTATCCAACGCCACCTTCCAGATGTCGCCAAAAGGATTCCGAAGATAAACACTTTCAGTTTCTGCTGCCATCGCGGTAATCTGTAGTTTGACAGCTCGAGCCGATGGGCCACGAAGCTTGCAAAGTATTGAACCCTTGTAACCAAAGTGTGTGCCATACTGACGAGTGCGACCTCTGCCTATTAGGTCAATATCAGCCTGCTCGTATTCATCAGAATATGAATCCTCATTTACTGACGGTAACCAGAGATTCTTACTCGGATCGGTAGGATGCAAGAGAATGTATTTATCCGAGACTGGCGTTACGGACTGTGAAACATATGGAGTCATTAAAGATTCAACAGCCCCAACCCAACGAAGCGCCTTCTGTGTGACGATATATTCACGAGTTATATTGGATGGAGCAAGGTAATCATTAAATGTATAACTCGCCGACAGGCCGACAATCTCACCAAGCTTTACCCAACTAGCTCCACTTCCTGCTGATCTACCATATATGACGTATCCGATAGTATCTAAGCTCTCATCCGATGCGGGACTCCAGTTTAAAGTTACCGCGCTGGTGGATACATAATTCTGTTCATCAATAGTAAATGTTGGCCGCTCAGGGACGATAAAGTTTGTAGTAAACGTGTTCTGCGAATACCCCTGCAATCCTCGATTGTCCTCTACGTCAACACGAACCGTGTAACTTCCAACTTGAAAGAATGAGTTTGCTGGATTATGAGTAAGAACTGCACCAATAAGCCATTCGCTATCATAGGCTAGAGTGGTTCCGCCTTTATAAAAGCGTACACGATACTTACTTTGCGTACGTCCACCCGAGGCTGAAAATGCCCACTGGACCAAACTGCTGCCAGATGTTAACTCGCTCCCGTTAGCTGGCGTATTGATAGTAACAGTCGGAGCGTCTGAAACTCGAAATAGATTATACGCAGAATACGCACCGACAACATCGTCATTATCCCAGACTCGAACTTTCCAGCGAAGCTGAATATCCTTCACTCCAACAGCTGGAGTGTAAATAGCAGATGAACCAGTACTTGCAACCTTTCCGCTATCCCAGACTGTAGAACCATCCGAATTCTTTTCAACTAGAATCTGATATGCAGTCTGATAATCGCCAATCGAGTTTGTAAAGAATCCCCACGAGATTCCTATTGGCCCGAATGCCTTGGTTGTATCACCATTAGGCTCATATGCCGTTGCAGTAGGGGGATGTGAAACTGTAATCTTACTGCTATTACTTAAAGCCCAAGCTGTCTTAAATGGCCCCGAGAACATTCTTATATTCATATACCAATCGCCGCCAGCCAGCCGGTCAGGCGATCCTTGATAAACTTTCCCGGCCTTTAAAGAAGTTCCAGTAGTACTATCGGCCGCCGAAATGACAGTTGATCCGTCTGGATTAGTTACTTCCGTGGTGCCAAAAACCGTCCTACGATTTGTTACATATGTAGAGTCCTTAGCTAGCACCCACTCGGCATTATACTTCAAAGCCGTATCAGGCGACGAGTTGAAAGGTGGTCCAGTAGGACTTGAAGTTCCAACCGGCACCTCAAGGGTTGCCTGAAGTGTTGGGTAACTTGAACTTATAATTGAGTCAGCACCTGGATTCGATGAAGCAATCTTAATCTGTGACTTCTTGCTCACGGCCCAGCGCCGCACAGACTGAGAAAATGCTAAGTTTTGTATATCGTATGCATGATACGCCGAGTAAGCAACATCACCAACGATCCCCACCGCCTTGTGCCATGTTCCAGGGTAAAAGTTTGCAGGATTATTTAAGCCTAAAGCAGTAAGATACTCACTGTATGAATCAATCCACTTGTATCCAACACAAGGACGCAAGTCGGTTAAAGATGTACCAATCACATTAGGAAGATGAACACAGTTTTGATTAGCATTTCCTCGAGTAATATGGTTAGCTATTTCGCCATCTGGGAAAGTAGTCAAAATAATCTTCTCGGATGTATCTGAATCTGTATATATCATCGTCTTTGCGGTATGCAACCTGCTTGCGGGAAGAGTGTCCACTGACGAAGATGCGAAGTTTATATTCTTTACAGCTTGATCGTAAACCTCACTTTTAGTCACATACATATTATTCAAAAGTACTGAATGAGTCAAGGCAGTTGTGTTAAACTGACTTAACTGGACCTTTCCTCGATTACCGGACACAGTACCAGAAACGATATAAACCGTCGTTCCATCTACCACAAAGGTTACTGTTGGATCACTTACAGCTAGCGCAGTAGCAACATTTGCGTCCGTGAAGGTATGGGCTGCATAAGTCCAAGTGTTTGTACTTGGGTTCCAAGTATGAAATCCAAATGTAGACCCAGATGAAAAATATGGCAACCAGAGCTTTCCGTTACAAAAGAAAGCCATACGCATATTGCTTCGGTTTTGCGTTGGGGCAGCCTTTGTTGTCCAAGAGTTTGAGGAAATGGTATAATCCAAGAAGGCTGCATCGACACTTCCAAAGAAGCCGCCAACCCTATAAATGTGACCAGTAGGCCCAGGTACAAGTTCGCACCTGTAAGGGTAGTATCCTTCCGGTGTGCTTCCATCCTGCGGAGGGGTCGCCCTGGTTGTAGAAGTAGTTACACTCCTTGTTGCTGGATTTATAGTACAAAGTGAAAAACTAGAGGCCGAGTTGCTATTAGCTTGCCCCCAAGATGAAAGCAGAAAGTATAAAGTGTTCGGATCATCTGGTGATACGCACGCAGATGAACTCGATTTCAATATATCGTAGTAACCAACAAAGTGACCTTTAGCGGAACCGGACGCACTACCCCAAGTCATTACAACTCCTATCCTGCAAGTTTCTTAAGATTGTTAATAAATTCTGAAGCATCATCTGGATTGGTAATGTTCGGGAATTCTAGATCACCATAGAAGTTGTAAGTATCTCCCATGCCATCCTTCATTCCATTTGGCAATGGAATGACTGCTTCATTTTGACCAGCCTCGCCAGCCCGAATCAATGTGCCACCACGACGCGCTCTTACAATTCCGCCGCGTGCTAGGTGGTAGATCTGCGAGAATCCACTGTCACCATATCCTCGTGCGCCAGAACCGACTAGCACGCCAGCGCCTCCTCGTGATTCTACGTTGACGCCGCCGATTGTGCCAGCCATGTGCCCCATGTTTGATCCTGGGTATCTACTCGTTGACCCAATCGTAAAGCCCTTACCTGGAGCCACGCCAGCCTTGAAACCTGACCATGGGAATGTTGCCGTTGTTCCAACTCTGCCTGGAGAATTGCCTCGAACTACATTCGTAATTCCGCCCATAAAACCAGAGCAATCCCAACCTGGATTACCAGAGCCGCCTAGAACGTACGGCTTTCCAGCTTGGGTTCTAGCCCACGCAAGCCCGCGCTGAATCGCAGGGCCTCCGCCGTAGTTATCTGAAATCTTCTTAATGGCAGCGTCAGTACTTGTTGCCCAATCCTCGAGCTTATTGATTGCATAAGTCGGCGGAATCTTTGGCGGAGGCCAAGCGCCAGCATTTGCAATCAATTTTCTACCCAGACCAAACAGCGGAGTCATAAGTGTCCCGACTGGATTATCAGTCAACTCTGCGATGCTGCCAGCAATATTGGATGCTCCATTAGCAAGGCCAGAGAGCCAGTTGCCAACCGGAAGCGCTCCTCCGCTGGCGAACATTGGCACAGTCTTGCCAAGGTATTGTTGCGCCTTAAGTACCTCTGCAACCTCGCCACCTGGGCCACCGAGATTCATTTTACCCATCGCTGCACCTAGTAATCCAATGGCACGCTTTCGGTAGGTTGGGTCTGTAGGAATGACGTACTCTGGGTAATTAGCTTTACCCTCACCAACAATAGCTCGAGGGCCATTCGTCTTGAATCCACTACCGACTCGCCTCTGCTGCAGTGCGCCGCCTTGCGCAAGTTCTGGAATAGCACTAATATGCCATTCGACACCTGGAAGAATATCAGAGACTTTATTTAGGCCACTAATAATTTTATTAACAGCACTAATAACTGTGTTGACAATCCCCTTCATTGGACCAGTTAACATTTCCTTATTCTTGGTCAACCAGTCTTTAATATTGATCCATACGTTAGTGACGGTATTATAAACCTTGTCCATCACGTTAGTCTTGAACCATGTGCCAATTCCAGTTAAGGAATCCCAGACATTCTTAATTCCAGCCCACCAGCCCGAGAGTGAAGAACTTACCGAGTTCCACACATCCTTGACTTTGTTCCATACAGGGTTTAGGACATTATCCCAAAGCCACTGGCCTGCAACCTTTAATGCAGCCCAGGCTAATTGAATCCCAGCCCACCATGCCGCCAGTGAGGGCTTAATGTAATCGTCCCAAACAGACTTGACTTTATTCCAGATTGGACTTAATACATTATCCCATAGCCAAATGGCAGCCGTCTTGAGAACAGCCCAAGCAAGCTGAATCCCGACCCACCATGCTGCCAGCCCTGGCTGGATGAAATCATTCCAAACAGACTTAACTTTATCCCAGATTGGACCTAGCACGTTATCCCATAGCCACTGGCCTGCAGTCTTAAGCGCAGCCCAAGCTAACTGTATTCCAGCCCACCATAAAGCTAGTGCCGGTTGAATAAACGTGTTCCAAATTGCAACAAAGAAATCAAACAGTGGCTTAAGGACATTATCCCATACCCACTTGGGGATACTGATAAGCCACTTAAAGCAGGCTATGATTCCGTTAATCATATCTAGGACAATCGAGTGTCCAACCAGAACATCCCAGAGCCATACAAAGAAATCCCAAATGCCTGTAACTAGACCCTTGATTAGGCCCCAGATAATCTTTGCGGCATTCTTGATTATATCCCAAATTCCAACAAAGATTCCCTTAAAGATATCTCCAAGACCGTCAGCAATCTTACCAAAGTCGCCAGTCATAATTCCATGTATGACCTTAACTACCCCTGTAATAATCTTGATAAGGTTCTTAATTGTATCAATGATTACATCAATAACAGGACCAAGAACATCAGCAAATACAGACGCAATAACCTTAATAACAGGAAGCAATACCGCAAAGATTACACTTGATACTAACTTGAACCTCTTCCACATATCCGAAAGGAGTGGAAGAATACTGTTAAATAAATCCTTAAGTGGTGGGCCAATCTTGTCTACCGCTTCACCAAACTTGGATTTAATGGTGTCAACAATTTGCATAATATCTGGACCAATGAGACTCCAGAGTAATTGCGCACCCTTAACTATCTTGTCCCACAGATCAGTGGCCCATTTTACAACACTATCAAACTTTGACTTAAGTCCATCAAATCCTACACCCTCGCCAGCTGAACTAAATAAATCCGAGAACGCCTTCTTGAAGTCAGCTCCACGTTGACTCATCCAGTCCTTGAAGCCTTTCCACTTTTCCTTGATTCCGCCAAACGGATCAATCATTGCGAAGGCGCCGCCGGCTTTATCGGTAAGCTCCTGCGTGTACTTGTCAATGTCTGCAACTTGAGAACTCCAGTCTGTTCGAGACGGCAATCCTGCGCCACCTGTATCTGCAAAGTTGCCAATCATACCAGTTCTAAAGTTCTCGAGACCTGGACTAGCGTGCTCTCCCTTGCCTCCAGCCTTCTTGGCTGTTGATAACTTATCATTAGCTTTACTAGCTGCTGATGCTACATCATTCAACGCAGATTCAATATCTCGAATAGCCGAGTTGACCTTCTGGTATGTATCTGTCAGCGCGTCAAGTTTCTTCTTTTCTACATCATATGAATCCTGAAGTAGATCTCGAGCAGCGGTTAACTGGTCAACAATAGCTTGCTGCTGTTGAACGGCCGCTGTAGCCTCGTTAACCTTTTCTGTGTAGTACGCAATCTCAATATTGCTGGATTGAATACCTGCCATGATTTGATCGAACGGCAACTCTTCCATAGCGTTTGCCGCTTGTTCGATTTGACGAGTTAATGGATCAAACTGTAATGAATTCGTGAGATCCATAATCTCTGCCTGATGTTGAAGATCAGCAAGCTGATTGTTCATCTCCTGAACAGGAGCCATGTTTTGCTGTAGCGCAGCACCTTGCGCTTGGATTGCAGCTATTTGATCGTTGAACGCCTGAAGAATATCTGACCCAGCGCCAGCCTGTCGCAAGTCCTCGCGCTGTGCTGTAATGGTTTCAATCTCGCCCTGCATAGCTGCGAGCTTATCTTTAATCTTATCAATACTGCCGCCGTCACCCATTTGAAGAAGCGCAAGCTTTAACCTCTTCTGTGCCATTTCGTTATCAAACATAGCATCAGACATTGCTCGCATACCCTGGATGGGAGCGTTCGCAAAACCGTTTAGCTTATCTTTGGCGGCATCTAGACTACTTGACCAATCAGACTGAATCTTCTTGAGGTTTCTTAAGATCTTATCTTGCGCATCTAACGCATCGTTAGCAGCGTCTAGCCTATCCTTAAGTCTATCAGTTATCTCGGATTGCTTTTCAATCTTCTCATTATATTCGTCAGCATCAGCCTTGAGAACCTTTAGCGCAGCTCGCATCTTATCATATGAAGGCAGAGCTGATGGCGCATTCTTTTTAATCTTCTTGCGATCCTCGTTAGCTTGAAAGGACTCGACTCCTCCAGTTATCTTGGCGGTCGCTTTGCCAAACTCCTTAATTGTCGCATAGGCTGATTTAACATGCGCTTCAACCTTGGAAAGTGTAGCGAATTGGCGATTAATTTCTTGCATACCCTGCGTAACATTTTCCACCAACGAAGGAGAATGTCGCGCAAACGGGTTAATGTAACTAAACCATTCGTAGATTTGTAATGCAATCTTGCGTACAACTTTTGCAACCGCAACTAGCGCATTAGTAACTCCAGTCGGCAAAGCATACCAAGCACTTAGTATCGCTTTAATCATACTATTGTTTGAGTCAGAGAAGAACTTTACAATATTGTTCCAGATTTGCGAAATCTGCTTACCGAACATTAACACTAGTGCGATCACAGCAGCAATAGCAAGAGTCCACGGCCAACCGATAGCAGCAACAATCGAGCCACCGAAAGTTGCTAGAGCTATAACAAGATTCTTGATGCCATTCTTGGCAATCAAGAATACGCCACTCATGCCTGCAGCCCAAGCGGCTTTAATCGGTGTAAACATTAAAGCTGTAACTACAGCAATCGAATGCATTCCCGCCGCGTAGGTCGCGACAAGGCGAGTCATGGCGAGTTTCATTGTAGCAAGAAGTCCGCCTGTACCAACATATAAAGCTGCAGTAGACTTCATGAACATGGTGCTAACTGCTGTCGCTAATCCAATTCCGCCTAGGCGAAAACCATTAACAAACGACTTGGCTAACAAGATTCCATTTGTAAAGAAGAACTTTGCACTTCCTGTCAGGAAGGTAAACACACCAGTCATGGCTGTGGCTGTCACGGTAACCAAAGCGCCCAGATGCTTTGCCCAGCCGGAAAGTAAGGAACGCAGGGCTAGAAGATTGATAGCAAGCATTCTTGCTAATTGAGTCTTAAAGACGGCAAGGATGCCAGACGTTCCAACATATGTGGCAGCCATTGACTTTGCAAACATTTTTCCAGTTACTAACGCAAGCCCTAGTCCGCCAATCCTGAAACCATTAACAATACTCCTTCCAAGCAGTAAGCCTCCAGTAAAGAAGAATCCAATGCTGGAAGTAACAAAAGTTTTAAAGGTCGCTAATAAAGCGCTGAATGGCCCACCAGCAACTCCAGCTCGAGCCATAATCCCTGTAGCAAAAATTCCATAAAACTTTGTCAGTCCAGCAATAGCCAGAGTATTCATAGAGGTAATGAAAGCTACTAATGCAACTTTAAAACTTCCAGCAAACGCGAGAAAACCCTTAAGTGCTACGGGGCCGATCGTGAACGCTGAAACCATTAGACTGCCAAAGCTCTTAAAGACTCCCGCAGAGCTTATCATTAAAGCTATCAACTTACCTAGGACACCAGTAGCACCACGTATCCCAAAGATGAATCCAAATAAAACACCAGGGATTCGAGTAAACGTGCGAACGAAGAATGCACTTACTTCAATAAGTGTTCCTATCAGTGTAGCAAGTGAGCCCACATACTTTGCAATTGGCCCAACCGCCGCAAGCATGATTAATCCAAGTAGTGCAAACTTCTGTACATGTGGATTTAGATTAGAAAAACTTGTAACTAATCTTTCAAGACTTTGCGCCAAGTAAATAATGTACGGAAGTAATGGAGTGATTACTCTCGCAAGTGAGTTCTGAAGTGCAACCTTGACTGCATCAAACTTTTTTGGATTTGACTCCAGTACGGCATTTAATTCTTGCTGCGCAGTTGTAAATGATTTCTGTGTGTTAGCTGTAGCGTTCAGAGCCTCTTCATACTTAGATATTCCAGGCCCTAGCTCCTCCATAAGGATTGCGAACTTGTTAATCTGCCAGCGCGAAGCGATCACAGCAGAAGCGGCTTGTTTTGCTGGCCCTGGCAAGGCGCGAAATTCCTTGCTCATCATCTTGAGGCGCTCTAGCGCCGTAGCACTCTGCCACTCCTTTGATTCAAGCTGGAACCCCATTTCCTTCATAACCTGCGTTGCCTCGCGAGTTGGAGCCATGAGGCGAGAGATCATAGTCTTGAGTGCGTTACCAGCTTGTGACGCAGTTCCCGACGCGGGAACTAATGCCGCCAACAAGGCCCCGAGCTGTCGAACAGGAATGCCCGCATCTTTGGCTACACCTGCAGTGCGTGCAAAGCCTTCAATCAAGCCAGGCATGTTAATTGCAGTAGCATTTTCAATAGCATTAAGTTCAGCAAGAGTTTTATTAAGCTCTTGAGTACTTAAGTGATACTGTGACTGAATAGCAATTAATGCTTCTGTAGCCTTAGCCCTATCCATATCGCCAAGAATTACAGCCTTGAGCGTAAGTTCAGTTGACTTTGCAAGAGCTACACCAGACTGTCCAGCTGCAGCCCAAGCGCCAGCGATCTCGTAAACCTGAGTTTTCTGCGTAGCGTATCGAACCGACAAGGCATCAAAGGCGCGAGATAAAGCCTCTAATTCCTCTGTCTTAACTTTGTTAGCTTTACTCATTGCAGCATCTGCAGTTAGGTTCTGAGTTTTTTGAAACTGCTGTGCTGCTGCTGTCGTGTCACCGTAAACCTTGCGGACGTGAACGAATGCACGCTCTTGATCTAAAGCAAACTTTGTTGCGGCTGCTCCAGCCAATACGATTGGCAGAGTCCAGTTGTATTGAATCTGGCGACCAGTCCACTGAATCTGATTGCCCCATTTTTGAAAGCGGTTCAACACTCCTGGCGTAACCATGCCATTGATTGCATTTCCGGCATTGCCGGCTGAACCTGCTAATGCACCGTTCACTTTTTGAAGGTCACGAACCTGCTTCTGTAAAGCTGCAATTTGCGCCTGTGCACTTGCCGCTCGCACCTGAACATTAATGTTCATTGTACCGTTCACGGTAAAACCCTTGTCTCAAGGTTATCTTTGGATTTCATGCATCCGAAAAACTATTAGACACTATAGACAATTAGGGCAGTGCATATCAAGCACTGCCCTAATTGTCTACCTCCTACCCATAGTTCTTTTATTCTTTTGCTCTTCCTTCTTGCGCTCTCGCTCTTCATGCTCCGCGCGTTGAGCAAAGATGAAATAGAATCTATCCATTAGTCCGGCCTTCTGGTCAAAGATTGCACCAGGAGATGGGAGATGGGACCACTTCATTGCTTCGCATAAGCTAAACAATCTAATAGACTCGTCTACTGGTGGTGGGATTTCTTTACCTTTCACGAACAAGCTAACTTGTTCGTGAAACCTCATTCCCCCGCTTTCTCACGCTCCACCTGATCGCGCATCTCGTTGAGACGTTTAATCTCTTCGTCAATCTGATCAACAGTCATTTCAGACTGAAGCCACGGATTCGCCATACGAATAGCGTGCTCGAGCCGCTCAACGATATGAGGGGGAGCGAGCGTCAGCCAATCCTTGAGGTTGATCTCCGAGAATGGATAAGGCTCCATCTGGCCGCTATTCTTACCCTTGCGGTAGATGTTCCAATCAATCACACTCTGTGTGATTAGCGTATGGCGCTCGTCTGCTGGGTTAACCTTCAAGCGAGTATTTTGATGCTTGTCGATAATCACATCTTGATTAACCATGCGCTGATACTTTGACTTAGCGCCCTCATTCATGGGACGAATAATGAAGTACTGCTTACCGTCTGGCAAGATATGCTTTACGGTTTCGTCATTACCCCAATAATCGTCAAACTCTGAAACCAATCCTTCAAAGTCAGGCTCGGCGTATACTGCATTTTCCATTATGACCCTCTCCTGTGGTCTTGTTTTCGGATTTACTTAATGGGCCAGAGGGGTCGAAATGAATCGACCCCTCTGGCGTATTCAGTTATGACTTACTTGATGGTGGCTTGCTTGTTTGTAACTTCAACAGTGCAGATTGAATTTGCAGCGATGGGGCGAAGTCCTCGCCATGAGATATCATTCTCGAGGATATCGTCACCACTCGGCTCGTTGTTGTATGGCTCAAGAGCAATCTTTGGAATAGTGATCTTGATTCCATACTTCTTGCCAACAGCTGCACCAGGGATATCTTCATACGTCTTACAGTCGATAACAAGTGAATCCTTGTTAGTTAGACCGCCAGCTTCCGTGGCACTCGAGGCCCCGTAAACCGCACGCCTCCAGAGCGAATTGTCAGCAGGGCGAATAGTAAATGACCCACTAACCTCGCGACCCTTAGCGGTAAGGTCACCCAGGTAGAAGCTTCCGAGACGGAAATCATCATCCTCGAAGTTGTTATTCAGATCGAAACTAAACGACTTCGCAGGAAGCGTAACGCCTCCGTAGGTAAGGGTGATATTGGTTCCAACAATAAGGTTGCTATCATCCCAAGTTGGAGTTGCTGTCGGCGTAACGCCTGCAACTTGCTTCTTAGAGATAATGCCAGCGGTGCCCGAAAGGTACCCGTTAGCTTCAGCCTCTAGATGGAAGGTGTTGACAACTGAATCGGTATAATTGTGCGTCTCTAGCCCATTTCCGATCTTCTCTTCGATCGCCAAGAATGGAAGAGTTGCCGAATCAGATGGAGTGATAGTGTGCTTGTATGCGACTACGCCATCAGCCGCAGATGTAGCAGTACCAAGGCACGCCTTGAGTAGAATCGGCAACGCATCCATCCGTGCGTAGAACTCGTAATCACCAGACCACGAGACGGCACCAAGGTAAGCGTCTACCGTATCCCTGCCGCCACCGATCTCTGGATCAGTGATAAGCAGTTCTCGGTTAGACCCAAGACTGCCACTCTTTAACTTCATTGCAAGAGCGTCTGTACTGAACCCTGCCGGGAATGTCCCAGGCGTGGCCTGCGTAGCAAACAGCACTTGTCCAGCTTGAGAACTGAAACCCATTTCTTACTCCGTTTCCGTATCCAGCTCGTCAGCAAACATGGCGAGCTGATCTTGATATGACTCTGCACTACCTTCAGTATTTACTTCTGGCTCTGGCGACACGGGAGCCGAGTAGTCAACTGCTACCTTGGCGTCATACTCGCGCTCAAGGCGAGAAATTTCATCGTCGAGAAGCTTTGACGTATGCTCATTTTCGGCATCGTTCTGCTCTTGAGCTTTGACGTACTCGGTTTCAGCAATCTTGGCTCGAAGCGCCTCGATATAGGAACGCTTTGCTTCAAGCTCTTCGTCGGTAACTGTCATTACATTGTCTCCGTTTCCATCCAGAATTCCAGTGTTGAAAGGTATAGCCATTGTGCGTCAATTTCGTTAGAGAAGTATCTTTGCGAACGTACGCCCCAGCGGCGCATTCTTTCGGTGATCGTTCCGCTAGATACTGACAACCCCCTAAAAGCTACCTGCAGGGGATTGTCTTTGTAAAGCATAGCACGAATTCGATTAGACAAGACCGAATGCACCGCCAAACCAGACTCTTCGTCTCCATCTTTTACAAAACCTTGAACAATAATCATGTATTGTTGAAGAGTTGGAATTCCAGGTAAATTTCCATCGAACTCATACGAGCGTTCATCAGGAGTCCATAAACTTGAGTATACACCTACCGACTGTCGAGGATCACTAGAACGAAGCGGTCGCTTGGTGACAAACAAATCGGCATCAATGCTCTGACTTCTGGCAGCAATCAGATCAACAACGTTGTTCGGAAAGACAGGAATGGTTGCGTCGATCACGGCAAGCCTCCCTGAGTCGCGCTACCGTATGTTACCCCCGCAGAAATCTCGGAGATATGAAGTGCTAGTTGCAATGTTGTAAACTCGAGATCCGCGAGGCCGACACCAAGTACGGGGCGAGATACTGTTTTAGGATCATTCTTGCCTCGCTGTGCCGTTTTAACTTTCTCGGCCAGCTCGCCAGTTGGCGCAGTACCTGGAAACTTTAAAATCGAAACGCCAGCTACTGACGTAATTGCCGAATCAGTCCCTGTAATATAATTCATAAGTTCGTCTGAACGTCTATTGATGGGCGATGCGCCACCGATGGGATATTGGCTTCTAATACGAATCTTTTCGGTCGCCGGAAGCAATGGTGCCCACTTGCCTACAACGTCGTCACCTTCGTTTTTAAACCTATTTTTAGCGCGTGTCTGGAGGTATGGATGCACACGCATATTCATAAACATAGCCAGACCGAAGTCACTAATCGCAGTATCCATCCTGCGTAATAGACTTTCTACATCTGAAGTATCTACATCTATGTCGATAATTCCTGCTACCGAGTTAGCCATGGTTATTACCTATACGGCCTAACGGGAGGATTGTAAAAACTTTCAACAAGTGACTCGCTATCAGCGTTAAAGATAATTGGCCCAGTGAATCTAGAATCATCATCGTCGTCGTCGTCGTCGTCAGACTCTGGAACCAAGTCAGCATCAAGAATCGCATCCCCTTGCGAGATTTGCAACAAGATGCCAAGTGCCTCTTTTAGCATATGTTCCCCATATGCCTGAAGAGCTGTATTCTCGCCAGCGGCAGCTAGATCAATTACTAACCTACCGCTGGCGAGAAGCCAGTTTATCTTTTTTATCAGCAAATAAGACGGACGCTGCTGCGGCTTATTCACGAGATTGAATACAATTGGTGTCACATAAATGTGCCCAAGCTGTGCGTCAATCTCTTCGGCTGCAGCAAGCACATACTTGCTTCCGTCACCAACGTAGGCTGGCAATGGAATATCTCCATAACGTAAATCCGTTACGTTGCAGTATGCGCCTTGCATCTGTCCTACCTTCTACTTATCCCAGATTTGGAATCAGTGGACGATGGGGCATTGAAGATGAACCTTCGTCTTCCGAACCTTCGTCTTCCGAACCCTCGTCTTCCGAACCTTCGTCTTCCGAACCCTCGTCTTCCGAACCTTCGTCTTCCG
>ERZ724505.645-NODE-645-length-21758-cov-3.937105_pt1 | contig 21758 bp, 21 predicted proteins | sample MGYA00376038_ERZ724505 | MGnify/ENA primary metagenome ERZ724505 (study PRJEB28724, sample SAMN07190884) | wastewater metagenome | isolation source: effluent of sewage treatment plant in Hong Hong | place: Hong Kong | collected 2016-03-17 ...
CCACTCTTCACACACTCCTTTTTCTCCAAAATCACACATAGAATATTCACCTTTTTCATCCTTTTTTGGAACAAGGGTTCCGCCATGTTCCACACAAAAAGTAGATGCTGGGTTGGCCAAGGAAGTCTTCCCTGTTCCTTCTGTGGTCACAGCAACAGGCTCTGGTGTGGTAGTAGAAGAAAGAACAGAGTCTCTCTTAGAATACGCCACGAAGAGCGTTACCATAATCACGATAAGCACGAACAAACTAAACGTTATTCTTTCTTTTAGCATACTGTATAGTATACCACTTATAGACACACAAAGAGATGTGTGTATAGTGACACCTATATGTCACCTCTTTTGCTGATATACTACGAATACTATGAAAAAACTTTATATTCTATTACTTATTATCACTCTGCTTCTTGGAGGATATCTATTCTACACCATGGCCACCACCAAAGAAGAGGTACCGGTAGCAGAGCAACCATCAACTGCCACAACCACAGAAACAGTGACGAGTGAAAGCATCCCTGGCAACATCTCTTATAGCATCGACGGACAAGAATACCTCTTAAAGAATGGTGTTGCAGAAGTATCAATCCCCAACTCTTCCACAAAAGACACTGTGAGAATCTTCGGAGAGCCGGTACTTGGTGATGTCGACGGTGACGGAGACAACGATGCACTTGTGTTACTCACGAAGAACTCGGGAGGAAGCGGTACTTTCTTCTACGCAGTGTATGCTATCTTAGTAGACGGAAAGTATAGTAGCACTAATGCGATATTCCTCGGTGATAGAATAGCTCCTCAAAATGCTTCCATACAAAACGGTCAAGGTGTGGTGAACTACGCGGTAAGAAAAGATACCGATCCTTTCACAACAGCACCAAGCATAGGGAAGAGTCTCTACCTCACCCTTGACCAAACAACAGGCACTCTCGAAGGAAAAGAATCTCTCACCCAACCACAGGCAACAACAACGGAAGCGATGACACCTACTGCATCATCGACTACACCGTCATCAGCATCTTCAACACCAAAAACAGTATCTCTTGAAAAGACATCTTGGAAGTGGGTGAAGACCACTTCCACCAAAGGTTCTGTAGTGACACCAACACAAAAAGACGCATTCGTACTCACTCTCCAGAATGGAACCTTTTCTTCTAAAACTGATTGTAATACCATAGGCGGAGGATACACACTAGGAAAAGGTATCCTTGTATTTAAAGATATGATGTCTACTATGATGTTCTGTGATGGGTCTCAGGAAGGAGAGTACGGCGCTATGCTTGGAAAAGTTTCTTCTTACAATATCTCCACCAAGAACGAACTATCTCTTACTCTTTCAGATGGAGAAGTGATGCTGTTCACCAAATAAATCTGTAAAAAGAAAACAAAAAACCGCACGTCGTTTATGCGGTTTTTTGTTTTCTTTATACCCTTTATGCTTAAGACTCAATCACCTCCTCGGAGAACTCATCTCCTCCAATAGAGGTTTCGAAATTCCCCACCCTTACCCATGTCGGTGTCATCTTGATGAACATAATCCTACCCTCAAAAACACGCTGACTCACTGGAGGTACAAAGTTACTCTCCACCGCTAGAGTAACGAGTCTAGAAAAATATTCATTCTCTTCGTGCGCGTCAGTAACTTCATGCGCAACCCCTTCGAACTGAAGCGTGTGCGCAGGATGCTCACGAGTAACCACGAAAGAGACATGTGGATTCTTGAGAATATTAAGATACTTTCTACTTCCTTCGCGTGTCACGAAGTAAAGTGCTAAGTCATCCCCAAACACATAGTACATACTTGCGGATTGTGGGTGCCCTTCTTCATTTACAGTACTCAACACTCCTAAATGTTGAGTGTCAGAACGGAGTTCTTGTAAAATCATTTCTTGTGTAGTCATATGTCTTAAGTGTAGACTAAAGAGATGAAGACTGCAAAGAAAAACACTCCATCTGTTCCTCCTTTTTCTTTCTCCGCAAAAGTGTGGGTATATCCTGGGGCTAATCCTTGGTTCTTCGTCACTGTTCCAAAGAAAGAGTCGGATACCCTACGTGCTGTCATGAAGCACTACCCAAGGAGAGGGTTCGGTGCAGTGAAGACATCAGTCACTATCGGAGCAACATCATGGACCACATCTGTGTTTCCTGAATCTCTCTCTGGTATGTATATACTTCCTATCAAAAAACAAGTTCGCAAGACGGAAGATCTCTACGAAGGCGACACGACGCGTATCACACTCACACCTCTTTTATAAAAGAGGTTTCTCTTTATAATGTTGCAGTTTTTCACTATTAGAAGCCAAGTTCTTCATCGTACACAGAAGAGGCTGGAACACCCAACTCTCCAAGCATGTTCTTCACGACACCAATGAACCCAGGTGAACCACAGATGAAGAATGGCAGTGTAGCAACATTCTCTGCTCCGACAATCTCTAGAATACGCTCCTTTGTAATCATACCCACCATAACGGAAGGATCACTTTCTTGCGGTGCCTCTCCGACAATATCTCGATATACCGCCACATGACTTTTGAGAGTTTCCCGCTCAACAACCTCTTCGAGTGTTCTGTTACAGTTGATATAAAAAGCATTCTTACCAAAATGCTCCACCACATCAACAAACGGTGTTACACCTATACCAGCAGAAATGAATACTTTAGGTGCATCATTCTGTGCTTCACGAGTGAACACTCCGTATGCACCATCAACTAGCACACTTTCACCAACCGCTTTGGAAGTAATCTCATCCCAGAAGCGTCCGAGCTTTCGTATACCGAATGTGAGCGTTTCGCCATCATTTCTTATTACACTAAAAGGGTGCTCACTCTTCCACCTTCCCGATTGTAAGAAAAAATGTTGCCCCATAGAAGAAGTATGTGCTTCTCCTTTGTCTGCCGTAAGTTTGATCACAAGAATACTGTCGCCTATAAGCTCTTTCCCTGTAACAATGTAACGAGTTTTCAAAAAACCAGCCCAAAGAAGGAGACGGTATATCACCACTCCAATGAAGACACCGAAGAAAAACATCCACAATGCCTGAATGAAGATGAAAGATTCGTAGAAACTCCCGATCTCTTTGATGTGAAGAAAGATGAGAAGAATGATTGGGTACGCCAAGAGGTGGATATACTTCCACTGTGTCCACTTAAGCTTTTCTCTCACAAGAGCACTCGTCACCCACACCACAAGAAATGCTATGAGCGCGAACCTTCCTAAAGTAATATACGTCTCTGTCCTCACCACGAAGTTAGGCGTGAAAATCCAGACAACATCTTCTAGGCGGTTCATCATACTAAGAAGAGGGTGCGCCACAACCGCGAGAATACCATACTTTCCAAGCCATGAATGGATTTTGTTCATAAGCACAGTATCTTTGGTCACAAGCCCGAACACATGCCGTGTCCCAAGAACCACCTGAAGATACAACAATACGAAACCTATATATCCAACAATGTTAGCAATGATAAGAATAAACGGCATATATTTTGGAATAATGTGTATAAAAAAACACCTACGGTATCAGAAGAAATTATCTGATTTGTATATCTGTTAGTGTAACACGTGACGAAACCTTTCGGTTGCGTACATTTCTCCCTCTTCATTAATCACTAGGCACTCCACTTTACACCTCTTAGCAAGCAATTCTACTTTCTCTATAGAACCCGCCGAGACCGCAAGCGTGGTAGCAAGCGTGTCTGCGAGTACTGTGGTGTCTGCAATAACATATGAAGCTGAGACGATAAGTTGTTGATCATCTGTTGGATTGATGAAGTGGTTCTTAGTAACACCGTGATGCTTCCATGTTCTTTTAAAAGATGATGAGACACACAGGCTTTCATTTTCGAGCAGGACCGTACCGATACTCTCCCCTTCGTGATAGGGGTGTTCTAAGTAGATAGTTTCTTGTAAAGAATCAGGGGTTGCTACGTAGAGATCACCACCTCCGTTAACTATGAAGTGTGAGAGATGGAACTTCTCACGCAAATGAGAGACTATTGCATCAATTGCATACCCTTTCCCTATACCTCCGAGATCAAACTGAGCATCAGTATGAGAAAAGATAGTGACACCATCAGTACTCACTCTGTCTAGCTCTGTGGTTCTTTCATCTTGAACAGAAGATGCAGTACCTTCTGTATGCCCATACCCTTTCGCTTCAAGAGTTTTCTTGATACCTAGGTCAAATATTCCTTCCGAGATGCTCCTTAGGTTCTCACCGAATGTGAGCATCTTGAAAAGATCGTCATCGTAAGGAATCTTCTTAGTATAATTGAGTACATTAAGAAGCGAGTCATCTCTAAAACGAGAATATCTGAGATTGAAGTTCTCCAAAAAGTCCACAACGAAAGAAGCACACTTCTGTGCTTCTTCTGCTGTTACTGTATCGAATACTTCTATAGTCCACTCTGTGCCGAGCGCTTTATAGGAAGTGATGATATATCGCCCCTGCTCTGCCATTAGCTATTGCTTAAATCACTAAGTGCATCATTGAACGCCTTCGTAGTAAGAGAAGCTCCACCAACACGGCTAAGTGACACATCCTTAAGAGTCTTACCAACGACCGTGCTCTTGTTGAAACTTCTTGTGAATTTTTCATAATATTCACGAGATTCTCCATTGGTTGGATTTTCAGAAAAAGTAACATCTGTAATGATGCCCTTAGAGAGAACAACCGTAACAGAGAGTGTATTGGTGTGTTCTTCTGGGACAGGATACGTAACTGAAGTAGAAAGCTTTTGTGGTTGAGCGATTACTTGAGATACAGGCTGTTGTGGCGCAGAACCTTCTGGTTGTGTTGTGACAGGGGTGTTCTGTTGTGGAGCAGTATCTACTGCTTTAGGGGTTGTTTCTGTTGTGGTGGTAGTCTGTGGTAGTGCGCTATTGTCAGCAGGAGAGGTTTCTACCGCCTTTTTCTGAGTAACATACACCGTAGCTCCGATACCTGACGCTAAGATAACGAATAAAAGTAATATTTTTTGTTCTTTTGACATAAAAATCTAAAATAAAAAGGCGAATAAAATTGGCACACATTGTTTCCTTATTATTATACACAATACTGGCGTACTTTATTTAAAAAATGTGGGTATAGATAATAACACTGTACAGTAAGTATGATATATACTTGTAGGTAGCAACTTTTTCTATATGACGAACAAACTTCTCACTTCGATCATCATCATACTTCTTGGTTCTGTGGTTGGTATGAGTATTGTTTTCCATAAATCTCCTATTATCGGTACAGAGGCACAAGCCGAAGAAAAAAAGGATGATATCACCACTAGGACATTCACCACCAAAGCAGGTTCAACCATCACCATAAAAAACTCTCACCTTACACAGGAAAGTAAAAGCACTGTTACTATCACCACAGAAGGTTTTGAAAATAATGACGAGCTTACCATAGAAGATAACAAGCTTACTGATACGATTTTTAGTGATATCAATAATGATGCATATGAGGAACTCATACTTGTCTTCACAGAAGAAAGCGAGAGTAAGGAGAGCACTATTCGACTCTTCACTACACACAACAATTCATCCCTTGTGGAACTTGACGTACCGACAGTGAACAACGAAACCATGGCACCTGGTGGACCTTTTGAGGGGTATCTTGGGTATGACACATTCAGTATCAAAAAATCAAAACTAGTTCACGAATTCAAAACCTCAACACTTGGTACCCCTATCACGAAAAAGAAACCCCATCTTGAACTCATAAAAACACAAGAAGAAAAAGCAAACAACCAAGGGGACACAGCAACTTCGACTTCATACAACAAAAACAGAGAGCCTTTCGTTCTTGGTGAGTCAACAACCACAGAACAACAAGAGGGAGGTCAAGATAGCGATGCTCTCCCAGAAGAGACAGCGAGTGACCAAACAACATCAACAGAGCCAGAAACCTTCACGAGAGCGCTTGCATACACACTCCTTGACTCTGACAGTTCTTTCGTCGTAGAACTTGAAGAATTTTCTTCCTCCAATAGCGAAACCTCTATCTCCTCCCAGTATCAACTCTACGGAACTGTATGGGAATGGCTTTCAGGAGTGGGAGAAAATAACGAAGTGCTCACCCCGAAGACTCAACACACTTTTATACTCTCATTCTCAACACCTCAGGAATTTGTCATAAAAACAGACTGCGGAGAGCTTACAGGGACCTACATATCTGGTGATGGATTCATCTCCTTAGGGAATCTTCAAGCACAAGAGAAGGAGTGTCCTTCCACATCACAAGAAAAAACCTACAAAGACCTCCTCCTTTCTGCAACAGGCTACTCAGTACGAGGAGACAAGCTCTTTCTTACCCTTCCAGGTGACAAAGTGATGATTTTTTCAAAATAGTCCTCTGGTGTACACTATAACGTATACATCATGGAGAGAGACCACACATCAAGAAACGCTGTTCTTTTTTTCGTTCTTACAGTAACGGGAGCTTTGGTGTACCTCTATGCACAAAAAAACACACTCAATGTACGCCCTCTGCCTAAGCTTCCTGTCACGCTTCCGTTATCTATCACGTCTTCCCGTGCTACACATACTACTACTTCAAGTACTACTCCAACTGTGGGCACAACGAGTGACCTAGAAACCGTACACACTATTCAAAATGAAATCACTGAATCCACAACAACCAAAAAGGTGGTAGGCGAGACCGCTGAAGCACAACCGAACTCTATCTACACCCCTCTTAACGAAGGAGTCTCTGACACTGATGAAGGATACGTGTCGAAAATAGCACCGTGTACGTCACCTGTCGGGTACAAAATAGGTACAGTCGACGAACGATTCGGTCTCGCACGTGCAACTGTCGAAAAAGAAGTAGAGACCGCTGTTCACACATGGGAAGACGCAGCAGGAAGAGATCTTTTCTACCCATCAGCAACAGGACCTCTCACCATCAACCTCATCTACGATGAACGACAAGCCAATACTATTCACATAGGATACACACGTATGGAAATCGAGAATACGAAGGAGGCAGCCGAAGAAGTAAAACGTGTATACGATCAAGAAAAAGAACTCTACACAGGAGATGTGGCGCTCTACGAGCAAGATGCTAAACGTTATAACGAAAGAAACATTCTTTACAATAAAAAGGTAGAGGACTTCAATGCAAAAGGTGGAGCATCAAGGATTGAATATGACGCAATGATGTCTGAATTAGAAAGTCTCAAATCAGAAGCATCCTCTCTTGAAGCAAGACGTCTCACTCTTGTTGATCAGATGAACAGAATCAATGAGCGAGTGAGACGTTATAACGAGCTTGTGTCTTACGCTAACACCCTTATCAAGAAAAGCAACGCCGTTGCTGCGAAAAAAATCACTGAGGGGCGCTACTCCCCTGCGACTCTATCCATAGACATCTATCAATACTCAGACATGCTAAAACTGAAGAGAGTAATCCTCCATGAGTTGGGGCATGCGCTTGGACTGCTTCACACAGATACCATGGAATCTATTATGTATGCATTTAACAGTGGCACCACAGTCATTCTAAGTAATGAAGACATACGTGACTTAAAGAAAATCTGCACCAAATAACATGTACAACCTCACCAAAGAAGAAGAGGTATTCCTTTCGACACTTGATACACCTTCTAAGATACAAGATTTTTTGGACACTCTTTCTTTTAATCATGAAGAACATGGTGAGACGTGTATGTCTCCACGAAGAGTGCTACGCGAGCGGAAAGCCCACTGTGTAGAGGGTGCTCTTCTAGCTTCAACATGTCTACTTTTACAAAATAGACAACCCTTAATAGTAAGTCTCCGAGTAACAGAAAATGACTACGACCATGTAATAACCATCTACAAAGAAAATGGGCTCTTCGGCGCACTTAGCATGACCAACCACGCAGTACTAGGTTTCAGAGATCCAATCTATAGAAGCATCCGTGAACTAGCACTAAGTTATTTCCACGAATACTTCCTCACAACAACAGGAGAAAAAACGCTCCGAGGGTATTCACGAATACTCAACCTAAAGCAGTTCGGCACTAGCTGGATCACTGAAGAAAAAGAACTTTTTCATATACCTAAAGCCATCTCTAACAAACCCCATACACGCATTTTCCCAAAAGGAACTGAGAACCACTTAAGGAACGCCGACAGTATGACAAGGTACACCGCCTCCATCTCAAAAGAAGCTTTTTCCAAAAAAAGAACTTCTTAAAATGTGTTCTCTATCAATTCCCCTGCCTTTCCTTCTTGTATTGTAAACGTTGTTCTACCAACGATACGCTCTTCATCTACTTTCACAGTAACTCTCCATAAACCTTCCTTGATGTTCTCTTTATGAGAGTACGCACGGTATCCACCCTCCCTTCCTCCTGACAAAGTGAAGGAGACCTTCGTCACTTCAACCCACTCTCTCTTTTCTCTATCGTAGTACTCCCACACATGAGTGATAGGCGCCGTAATAAGTGCTGGCGCATCTATAATACTGAAATAAAATACATCATTGTCTTCTGTGGTTATGGTATGTATCTGTCGTCGTAACGATGACAAGAATCTCGTGTCTTTTTCTTCAAGAATGCGGTAATCTCCACCCTCCTCCCGTTCTACGTTATGAAGCACCATTCCCTCACGAAGAGACAGAGGTACCGCAGGGATAAGGTTGAGAAAATATAGCATGGCAATAAACATAGGCACCCCAAAAGAAAGCGCGAACATCTTGGAAGCTTCTTCTTCTGTGGTTTCTGATATCTTATGAATCACAAGAGAGTACACAAACGCCACCACCATAGCCCCAAGCGCACTAAGTGCGAACACGGTATCATTTTGTGTTTTAAGAAGGAACGGCATGTTAAACACAATATAAAACACAACAGCAATGAAAAGCACCATAATATCGAGTGTGAACCGATATGTGTGATTAGAAAAAAACTCATTCGCAATCATGCTAATGAGCAAAATAAGGAACAACGGCCATGACACAGAAAGAGCCGCGCTTCTGAGTGCATACACGAAGACAAAAGAAAGTGCGGAACCAGAAAGATATGCAATACCGAAACTTGAAAGGGAAAATAGTTTCCGTTCAAGCTCGTCTGCTCTGTTCTTAGAAATCACCCACTCACGAAACGCGATGAGCGCCCCAATACCTACAATATACGCGAACCCAATATACTTAGTGAGCGGATCATCAACATCAGGGAGAAGGAACATGTCAGTCAAAAAACCAGACACAAACAAAAGTGTCGTCGAGTGCTTTTTCAAAAATTCAAAGTATCGCCGTACTCGCTTCATGATACCAAGATTAGTCTGTAGTAAGTGAGAGCAGTACAACCTCAAACGCTGTCCACCCATGAAGAGACGCACGCTCTACGAGTGCTCTTTTTTCAAGAAGCATGAGCACAAGAGCAGAGTTGATCACAAGGGGGAACTCTTTTCCAAGAGTCACCACTTCTTCTTTTACTCCTTCTGTTTTTCCAAGACGCCCAAGAAGCGCCTGACGCACCACCTCGATGAATGCATCGTACGTACGAAGCGATTCTCCGTGAGTGCTTAGCTTCTGTACTATAGCAAGCAGTTCCTTGGTATCTTTTTTTGAAAGTGCTGTGAGAAGTTGTAGAAGAAGAACTTCTTCTGGTTCACCAAGGAATTGCGCAACAGTGTCGTATGTGTATTCTTTGTGCGCAAGTGAGAGAACTTGTTCGAGTACCCCAAGAGCATCTCGGTAGGAACCTTTGCCATGCTTAGCGATGAGCACAGCACCTTCATGAGACAAGCTTACACCTTCTGACTTAGCAACATACTCGAGTCGCGATGCGAGCACAGAGATAGAAGGAGAAGAGAATACAAGCTTCTGACATCTCGATACAATGGTCTCTGGCAGTTTCTCTGGGTCGGTCGTTGCAAGAATGAAGATGACATGATGTGGTGGCTCTTCAAGTGTTTTAAGAAGAGCGTTCGACGCTTCCTTGGTGAGCATATGAGCTTCATCCACAATATATACCTTAAAAGGGCTAGAAAAAGGTGCTGTACGCACAGCTTCCCGAAGTTCTCGTATCTCATCTATACCACGGTTAGACGCTGCATCTATCTCAATAATATCCTCTGGGTTGCATCCTATGTCTCGAGCGAAAATTCTCGCAACTGTTGTCTTTCCTGTCCCCCTTCCTCCACAAAAAAGATATGCATGGGAAGGTTTTTTGTTGATGATTGATTTTGTGAGCACTTCTACAATGTGTGGCTGACCAACAACATCTTCGAAACGTTCTGGTCGGTACTTACGATAAAGTGCAATGTGGTTTGTTGACATAGATGATTAAAGAGTGTAGAAATAGCAATAGAGTTTGTTCCAAAAGTATACCACACGAAAGGAGCTAGTGATGACTGAAACGGTTCAAAGAGTGGTGACTTACCACGCTTTTATGAAGGATTACTCCGATGCGCCATGGTATGTGCTGAAGAACATCATTTATGACATGTTCAGGCCTTTTATGGCAATAAAAGAGACTCGACTTGAGCTTCTCTTTGAAAACGACATCCCTTGCGAAAAAAATAACCGTTACCGAATAGAAATTGTTATGGAGAAGGAGAAAGTAACCCTGCTCGTTACCTGTAACTATTTCGTTGGAAAAGTTACCCTCAGAAACTTTTCATCCTTTCCAAAGGACAAGGACACCGGTCTCGTTATCTATACTCTTTTTCGAGAGAAGAAGGGCTTCAATTCCTTCAGTATCTGTGTCACGCGTCCCGCTTAGGCGGGGCTTTTTTTAATTACACCGATGTAGCACGTGTGGAGAGGAAAGAGGTAATCTTTTCTTCAACCTCCTGCGAATTCTGACATTCCATAAGTTCTGCACGAAGTTCTTTTGCACCGTCGAAGTGGTTCACATACGCTTTGTAATGTTTCTTCATTATTGCAAAAGATTTTATGTCCCCCAACTTTTCTTCGTATAATTTCGTATGTTCGATACAAATACGTAACTTCTCTTCAATACTTTTTCCTTTGTTGTACTCTTCTTCGTTAAAAAACCACGGTGTACCAAAAATACCACGACCAACCATAACACCGTCTGCGTGCGCCTTCTTCGCCTTTTCTTTTCCTTCTGTGACTGAAGTGATGTCACCGTTACCTAAAATAATAGTTCCACCTTCTTCAAGAGGTCCTGTGACATCACGCACAAGCTTCACCACATCTTCCATAAGCTCCCAGTGGGCATCAACCTTGCTCATCTCTTTTCTGGTGCGGAGGTGTACAGTGAGGACAGGAACATTGCATTCTAATATCTTAGGAAGCCATTCTTTAAATTCAACCTTATTCCATCCGATACGCGTCTTCACAGATACAGGCATATCTCCTGCTCCCTCTTGTGCTGCACGTATCACCTTCTGCGCAGTGCGCCAGTCTTTCATGTGCGCTGCCCCTGCTCCTTGCTTTTCTATACTTTTGTCAGGGCATCCCATATTGATGTCGATACCATCGAACCCAAGCTGACGACAGAGTCTCGCTGCTTCACGCATGGTATCTGGATTAGAAGTGAACAGCTGAGCAACAATAGGACGCTCTATGTCACTAAACTCAAGATCCCTTTTAAGAATCTCACGTCCTTGGCTACAGAGGCCGTTAGCAGACACGAACTCAGTCCACATCACATCTGGTCCATACGGTTTAGAATATTTCGCTATCATGGCACGAAAAGCAACATCGGTAACATCCGCCATGGGAGCAACAACGCTGATTGTTTCACCACGGGACAGCTTCTCGTCTATGATACGTTGCCAAAAACCCCTCACAGGCATCTGGTGCCTACGGCGAGGTTTCTTAGTGAATCTGTTCAGTAGTGGTTGTAGAAATGTCTTCATAGTGAGGTAGTATACCAGCTGATGAGGTAGAAGTCTTGGAACCGAAGGAGTAGAACACTTTGTTCCCGAAACGCACATCAATGTAATTAAGTGACTCTTTTTCTTTTTCTAATTTTGATTTTAAAGGCTCCGTATCTATCGCGCTTATAAAAGTAGTCCAAGTTTTGTTGGTAACATTGTTTTTTGTAAGCTTCACAACCCCTACCCCATCTACATCAAAAAAAGAAACATCACCATACTCGTCCAAAGATATGACTCCGACAGGAAAGATGACTTTCGATATCTTATCAGAAAAATCATGTAGCGACTGAAGCAAGGAAACATCAAGAGAAGTAACGCGTGTTACCTGTATTCCGTGTTCTCTTTTTGTGGTAGTAGAAAACGATGGAATCTGTAGCGTCGGTAGGTGTGTATGGACACGCGCACTCATAAAGACAACTCCTGTCGGATCAAGAAAGTTACCATCCTCGAGATGAAAAGCTGGTTCATACTCTACAAGGGAAACACGTAACGTATGAAGACCTACCGGCTGTATATGAACACGCTTTGTTTCTGGTAGAACACTAAGAGCTATCTTTACGATACCGCGCTCATCCGGAGTGAGAATACTGTCATTACGCACCACAAAAAGACGTCTAGAAGAGGCGTGGCTCATAAGAAGAGGAAGAAGCTTCGCTCTTTCCTCATCACTCACCCCTTCGAGAGAAAATGAGGTGATAGTGAGAAGCGACGTCTTGTAGTACACAAGAGAGAAACCAAGCACGAAAAGAAGAGAAAGTACGGTGACGAACCACGCAAGGATGCGTCTTAGATCCTTCTTTTTTATCTTCATAGATTATGCACGGAACGGAGTTCCAAGAACTGTTCTACCGCCCATGTAAGGTACGAGCACATCTGGAACCTTCACAGTACCGTCTGCTTGTTGATAATTTTCTATCACCGCGATAAGAAGTCGTGGGGTTGCGGCTGCGGTATTGTTGAGTGAGTGAGTATAGAGAAGTTTCCCATTCTCATCACGGTAACGAATGTTAAGACGACGTGTCTGGAAATCATGGAAATAACTTGCAGAATGTGTCTCACGATACTTATTCTGTGAAGGAAGCCACGCTTCGATATCATACTTCTTTACCTGTCCCTGTCCTAGGTCTCCACCACAGTTCACTACAGTATGGTATGGCACACCGAGCTCTTCCATCATCTGCTCTGAATGTTCACGTATCTCCTCATGGTACTTAACAGAAGTTTCATGACTCGCTTCACAGAGGATGACCTGTTCGCACTTATAGAACTCATGCACACGAACGAGTCCTTTCACATCCTTGCCGTGACTTCCTGCTTCTTTTCTAAAACATGGACTCCAGACAATATACTTCTTTGGGAGCTGACTTGCATCGAGAACTTCATCGCTATGATAAAACATAGTAGCAACTTCTCCTGTCCCCGCGAGATAATCATTCCCGTCCTTGTATAAATCTTCTTCACCGGCTGGAAGATACCCAGTACCAAGGAGAGTCTCGCGCTTCACAAGTGACGGCACAAGCATCGGTGTGAAGCCTTTCTTAGTCCAACGATCCATAACATACTGCCATATAGCCATTTCAAGGAGAGCTGCATCATTCTTAAGGAAGTACCCTCTGAACCCAGATGTCTTCGTGCCTCGCTCGAAGTCCACCATATCACTCTTCTCCATGAGTGTTATGTGATCGAGTGGTTCGAACGCAAATGTTGGTATCTCTCCCCATTTCTTTACTTCCATGTTGTCAGCATCACTTTCCCCTTCTGGTACAGACATATCAGGAATATTCGGTACCGCAAGCATAAGGGTGCGCCATGACTTCATTACAGAGTCGAGCTCTTCTTCTTTTTTCTTCAGCTCATCTTTTACAAGCTTCATCTTTTCGATGATATCCTGTCGTTCGAGTGCTGGAGCACTCGCTATCGCATCACTTGAAGTATTCTGTTGTGACCGTAACTCTTCCACAGAACGAAGGAGCGCTAGACGCTTTTCATCAGTTTCAATAAGCTCGTCAACATTAAAAGAACTATGCTTTTTTGTAGCAGCAAAACGAATAAGATCGCTATTTTCGCGAATAAATTTGATGTCTAACATGATGTAAATATTCTATCATGTTTACAAACTATATGACAATTACAAAAGAAAAGAGGTATACTGTACAGCGTATGATACAAGAACATAGCCAAGAAATGTTTGACGATTTAGAAAATGTTACCCCGCGGATCTCTATTAAAAGAGAACATTATCATTATGCTCCGAAAACGTTTGGTGACAAGGTTGCAAAAAAAATTGTTCACCTTTCAGCATCGTGTGCTGACTTTCTCTTCAGAGAGCGTTATGGGCATCGCGCAATAGTTCTTGAAACTATTGCTTCTGTCCCTGGAATGATTGGAGGGGCACTTCAGCATCTGAAGTCACTTCGTTTTATTCGTGACGACAAGGGATGGATTAAGGCGCTCCTTGATGAGGCAGAAAATGAACGTATTCACCTCCTTGTGTATAGTGAGATAGCTCGTCCTACAGCATTTGAACGTTTTCTCATTATCGCAGTCCAGATCTTCTTTTGTATTGTGTACTTCACGTTGTATTTTATTTCCCCAAGAACAGCACACCGTGTAGTTGGATACTTCGAAGAAGAAGCAATACACAGCTACGAAACCTACCTAAGTCTCGTACAACAAGGTGTACATGAGAATATTCCTGCAACCGCACTAGGAAAGTCGTACTGGAACTTGCAAGATGATGCACGTCTCACTGACATGATAGAGGCAACCATCTTAGATGAAATGACTCATCGCGACGTGAACCATCGCTTCGCGAATGATAGAGAAGGTACACGTATGTGGCACTAATCTACCACCAAAATATATAGTGAGTGTAAGAGAAAAGCGTCCCCTTCGGGGACGCTTTTCTCTTACACTGGAACCATCATCTTATTATAAAAACGTAGCATTGATGTACAAAAGGAGTAATACAGCAAAGAAAAGTATAGAACCATAGAGAATATGCTTATAGTGTTGCTTTTTGAACTCAACAAGGAAGATAATACATAGCGCGAGCCCTACAATCACAAGAAGTATTCGATAGAACACATCTATGTACTTAGTAGCGAAGAACACCCCTCTTTCATACCATGTTGAGTAGACGGTTAGTGTGGTCTTTGGAGACTTAGGCTGAGCATCAACAGCTTCTACGAGTTGTTGTGGGGTAACGATTTCTCCACCTGTGACAGTTTTCACCACAGCAAGCTTCTCTGTTGAGACGATAGGGACGATTTCATTTTTCGTTGAAAGCGCGAGACTTTCGCTATCAGTAGATGAAGCATTATGTGCAAGATTTGTTGTAGAAGCTTCTTTCCCAAGAACCTCACGTGAGGTTTGCTGTGTGACAACCGCCAAAGATGAAGTTCCTGTCTTTGTTAGTGTAACCGGAGATATTTCTTGCTCCTTGGTGTGAGCAATATCCCCTTTTGGAGTAGTTGTTGCCTCTGGTGGAGCAGAAGGTATAGGTTTACTTTCTTTTGCGAGCGCCGGAGTTCCGAACATTTGAACAACGAAAATAGTATCATTGCCTTTATATACCCCTTCCATCACCGCCATGCCGATTTCTCTAAAGTTCACATTGAGAAGATTCGCTCTATGTGTTGGTGAATCCATCCACGCCTGATCAACATCACGAGATTCTGTGAAGTTGACCGCTAAGTTCTCTCCTGCATAGAGAAACTTATACCCCACCACATTGAACCAGTGCCACGGAGTAACCCCTTTTGGACTCTCATGAGCAAAGTACCCCTCTGTAACCATGTCAGTTGCTTTCAGTGTTGCCGCAGCATCAAGGGTCGCGTTACGAGTAAGAAGAGGTTGGTTATACTCGGCTCTGTTCTCATTGGTAAGGTCTACTAACACAGATGTTGCTATATTCACCCCGAGAACTGTTCTTCGTATAAAAAAAGAGCTTCCTGCAGAAAGTCCGAGCATGAACACCCCAACAATAAGGATGCTGATCACTGACGCCTCACGAAAGAAGTGTGGTCTATACTCATTATGCTCGTGTGGAACAAAGATGTGTTTGAGGACTTTTGAAATCTTCATAGATACTATCTTTCTAGTATACTCCATCTCCACACGACAAACAAAAAACACCCGCCTTGGGTGTTTTTTTGTTGCGCACAGTATCTATTACTGATTTGCAGGAACCAATTCTTCTGGCTTTATGTCAAAAGTGTTTCCAGGGCAAAGCTTCTTGTTAATATGTCGCAATGTTGTGATATACACAATTCCTGTTGGAGTAGAAACACTCCAAGGTGAAAGAATCTCATCCTTGTACATATCTTGATACTGACGAACCGCAGATACTGTCTTAGGTCCAAAGTAACCAGTGACAGGAATAGAAAGTCTGAGCTCCTTGTTTAGATACTCTTGTATAGCCTTAACGAGGGAGCTATCATTTTTCCTTCCAAAACCAAGAGCGTTCCTGCCTAAGTTAAGGAATGGACTTGAACAAAATACTGGTTCTGTCTGCGCAGTCACAACAACAGGGGTAGTTGTAGACCCTGCAGTATCTCCAGAAATGGTTGATGTCGAAGCACCTAACACTTCTCCTGCTGGTGCATAGGTACATGTACCCTCATACACAGCTGAAGGGTTGTAGTTAGAAGCTTTAGGATCTTTACATCCAGGAGTTCCATCTGTTCCTCCTGAACCACCGAGCACACCAAGCACTTCAATAATACGATCAACTGATGTTGTTGCGTGTTGAGAATCTGTCACAGAATAGTTGATAGTGTGAATTCCAAGAGGTGACGTAACAGGTTCACCTGTTCTCACAATAAGGGCAGTCAAATCTCCATCTTCCACGTCAGATGCAGTTGCACCTAGAGGAATAGCAGATGTTGCATAATTAAGCGTTGTAAGAAAATGACCAGAACCAATAAAGGTAATCACTGGGGCATCATTCACTGAAGCAATAGTGATTGTCACTGTTGCGGTATTACTGTCTGATGTTCCATCATTTCCTTTAAAAGTAAATGAATCTGAACCGAAGTAGTTAGCATTCGGTGTATACACAAGGTTTGGAGCAGTTCCAGAAAGTGTTCCATGTGCAGGATCTGCCACAACAGTGTAAGTAAGAGGATCACTGTTAGCATCGGTCACATCAAGAACCGTTGTTGTTGCAACGTCTTCGTCAATTGTGATAGACATGTCATGAGCAACAGGCGCAACATTCGAAGCTGTTGTTCCTTCCACCAAGATACCATCTACACGAAAGTGTTCATCATTCTGACTAGTTGATGTGCGGAAACGAACAAGGAATGTTGTATTATTCATTCCTGCGTTAGTGAATGCAGACTGTGTCCACCATGATGAATCAAGACGCATGTCGTGGTTCTGGAGTGATGTCCATCCTGATCCATCTGAACAAGAGTTGCCAGAAGCAGGTTTTATCTCTACATACGCATTATCAGAAGAACTGTTTGCGTCACCATCCCCTCGCCAATAATAGCTCAACTGCACATTAGAATACCCTGTCGCGTTAACAGAACGACAAATCCATCCAGAAGGACCAAACATCACCGCGAATCTTCCACCGTTAGGACTAGCAGTGTCGTTTCCAGATCCTGACGCACGACGTTCTGCGTCAGCGCCAAAATTTCCACCATCAGACCACCCTGCACCCATAGAGCTATCAGTGCCTCCATTACCAAAATCTTCTGAGAAGATAGTGGTCATTGCAGGCATGGCTGACGCCGTACCAAGCATTGCCCACACAAGCAGGCTACTTACAAGTATTGTTTTCTTCATATCTTTATGTATTAGAAAATAATTTTATTTACTTTACTAATTTCTTTCTAATCAAGGTAACCACATTATCTTCTAATACCTATAGTATACGCCTCTTTTTACGCAAAATCAACAACCAATACAAAAATACTATTGTCAACCACACATAGGGAAGTTCGCGTAATTTTACATAAAAAAAGACCCCAGATAAGGGGGGTCTTTTTTGCCATAAGAAATAATATCTTTTATGTACTTTTAGCGAAGGTCTTTTGTATCTATCACAATATTGAGTGTAGAACACTTGAGGTTGTTGATACGGGCAATAGTTGTCTTGTATACAATACCTGTAGGGTTGGTGAGTCCCCACGGGGTAAGCACCGTGTCCTTATGAAGAAGCTGGAATGTCTTCACCGCTTTTGTGGTGAGTGGACCGAAATACCCCGTTACAGGAAGAGAGAGACCGAGCTGTTCATTCAAGAACTTCTGCAAGAGTATCACCGCATCCTTGTCATTACGGATTCCTTCCTTGAGATACTTCTTACCAAGACTATTAGTAAGAGTAAGATACTCTCCACACGTAAGAGGTTCTGTTGATGTTGAAACACCAAGAACTTCTCCTTGTGGGGTTGTTGTACCTGTGGCTGACACAGTAGAGGTAGACGCTCCGAGCACTTCCCCTACTGGAGCATAAGTACAAGTTCCATCATACACAGCAGAAGGGTTGTAGTTAGAAGCTTTAGGATCTTTACACCCAGGGGTTCCATCTGTTCCTCCTGAACCACCAAGCTGAGGGAGTACTATGACTGTTCGTGTAGCATACCCAGTAGCTTCATCGCTATCAGTTGCAGAGTATACAAGTGTGTATTCTCCTTCCTTAGTAATATCGTACGCACCCGTTCTCATAATAGAAGGAGTAACATCTCCATCTTCAACGTCGTATGCGGTTGCGTCGAGTTGCACGTTTGGATAGTTAACAGTAGTCAAGAGATGAGACGATCCAAGAAGAGTAACCACAGGAATATCGTTCACTGAAGTAACTTTTATTTCAATGGTTGCATCCACGCTATCTACTACTCCATCAGACACCTTAAAGGTGAATGCATCGTTTCCGTAGTAGTTAAGATCAGGAACGTAGGTGAACACACCACTTGTTGGATCAAAGGATGCGATAGTTCCATGAGATGGGTTAGATGTTGTTGCGTACGTAAGTGCCTGTACAGGAACATCTACATCTGTTGCGGTAAGCGTTCCAGAAAGAAGGGTGTCTTCTGGAGTGGTAAGAGCAGAACCTTCTGTCTTTCCCGTTGCTGTAGGAACCTTGTTCACTTCATTCACATTGATGGTTACTGTCTCGCTATCTGAAATTGCTCCATCAGACACAATCACTGAGAATGTGTAGCTTCCAGGACCTTGTGCTTCTGTTGGGGTGAAGGAGAACGTTCCAGTCACTGAATCAATAGATGCACCCGTTGGAGCACCAGAAAGTGAGTAAGCAATCGGATCACTGTTTGGATCCATCGCACTCGCTGTGAAGGAGATTTCGGTTTCTTCATCTCCAGAAAGTGTTCCAATAGCATTAAGCACTGGTGCATCATCGGTAACGTTGATATTTATAGTATATGCAGAACTAGTAGCAGTACCGTCACCAACGGTATAAGAGAATGAGTCAGCTCCTACAAAATTAGTAGATGGAGTATAGGTAACCTGGTTTCCAGACACAGCGCCGAGCGTTCCTACTGAGGCTGGAGTAGAGATAGCATATACAAGTGTCTGTGTAGGAATATCTCCGTCAACACCGGTGAAAGTAATTGTTTTTGAGGTATTGAGGTGAGTAGACACAGTCTGTGTTGCTCCTGTAGGGGTAATATTCACCTCTTCCACTGTCACAGTAATAGGATCAGTATCTGAGCCACCATTTCCATCAGAAACCACTACTGAGAATGTATAGCTTCCAGGACCTTGTGCTTCTGTTGGAGTCCATGAGAAGACACCGTTTGAGCTTCCGATAGACGCTCCTGCCGGCGCAGAAGAGAGAGAGTATGAAGGGGTTCCTCCATCAACGTCAGTTGATGATACTGTGAAAGACAAATTTGAGAGCTCACCTACAGTCTTGTTAGAAACACCAGAAAGGGCTGGGTTATCATTTACTGAGTTCACAGTGATAGACACTGTCGCTATATTACTATCCACTGTTCCATCATTTGCTTTGAAGGTAAATGAATCTGAGCCGTTATAGTTCAAGGCTGGAGTATACGTAAACGCTCCTGTTGTGCTACTGAACCCTGAAATAGCTCCATGAGAAGGGTTTGCTACAACAGAGTACGTAAGAACTTGGGCAGGGAGATCAACATCCGTCGCAAGTACACCTGATGTTGTTGCAGTGTCCTCATTTATTGTGATTGATTTTGCCTGTGCAACTGGTGCTGTGTTTGTGCTTGTGTAAGTAACAATTGCATGGATGGCACCAACAAAAACAGTGCTAGTATCATTAGCGGTCTTTAAAACACCAACTTCAAGAGTTGTAGCTCCATTTTTAACAGCGTCTGCAACATTCAAAGTCTGAGTAGTAGAAGAACAAGTCCCGCTTGAGGCAACAATGTTCGAGGTAGCATCTAAATCGGTACCATTAAAACGTGTAAATGTCTTAAATGTCCCGTTGTCTCCAGACAGAACAGAGTCTCTGTAAGCAACAACCACATCTACGCTTGTTATAGTGCTTCCATTAGGAATGCTTGAGAGGTCAATCACTACAGACTCTCTGTCGTTTGTGTTCCCTGTATAAACACCCTCCATGGCGGTACAGTCTGGGGCCCCTGCCTCATCGATATCAGACTCAGTACCGGACCAAGCAGTATAAGTACCTTGACCATTTGGGTACAACGACGTCGTCACCGCAGCAAACACTGGAATCACTCCTACAGTCACACTCATCATCGAAATGACAAGAAGACCAGCAATCTTTGAAGAAAGTATTTTTTTCATAAATAAATAAAAATAAAAAATTAATTTTGTATAAATAAACCAACACAGAAAACATTCCAAGTAAACACAATAAGTAAAAAATGCTCACAAAGTCTTCTCAGGAAAATACAGGTAACGGAAAATGAAGGGAGGACTAAAGAGCTTAATTGACTATGATTCTACCCCTAAACACAACGTTGTGCAAGTTTTGTATAGTATCATAAACACAATAGAAATGAACACCTCTTTACGATAAATAAAAGAAAGGCACCTTAACACATCCGCAAGCATGGACCACTAATGCTCTTCCCTTAAAAAAGGATATATGATAGTATAGTGACACAATTATATAAGGGCCCTTAGCTCGAGGAGCGAAGAGCGACGAAGATGTCCGAAGCTAGCAAGCGTAAGACACAGTATGGTTATAAGTTTGCCGGTTTTAAAAACCGAAGCTATAATTACCTTAGAGGGCGATAGTTAGTTACCAAAAACATAATAAGGGCCCTTAGCTCATATGGTAGAGCGCCGGTTTTGCACTCCGGAGGTGAGGAGTTCGATTCTCCTAGGGTCCACAGATACAAAAAAATACCCCAACTTCAGTTGAGGGTATTTTTTGTATCTGCTGGGCACGTACAGCACATGAACTACTTCATGTGCGAGGAGAAGCGAATGGGACTCGCGGGACTTTATCGAGGAGTCTGCGACGAGAAGTCCTGTGAGCGATTCTCCTAGGGGGGTCCACAGATATTGACAAATACAGTATATAATGTTATACTGTATTTGTCTTTTCAACCAAGGAGTTTCTCATGATGGCAGTGTATGGTGGTTATGAGGTTGTTGCCCAACACAAGGGTGAAACTTACAAAATCAAAGTCAAGGAAGGTGTGCGTGGGGTGAACATCCCTGTCACTGCCGTCCTTGAAGACAACAAGTGGCACATCACTTTTCAAGGAAAGCCACTCACGGTCATCGAGGTGACCAAGCTCGTTCCCGAGCAGAGTTGACACCCGCCTCACAGCACGGAAAACCCGTCGCAGTTTGGCGGGTTTTCTTATTGTTTATTTTCGTGCTCACCATTCAAAACCCAATACAAATACTCTAACTCTCTTTTCACTTGGTTCAGAAAAATGATGTCGAAGTCCACAGATACAAAAAAATACCCCAACTTCAGTTGAGGGTATTTTTTGTATCTG
>ERZ724505.646-NODE-646-length-21735-cov-9.166697_pt1 | contig 21735 bp, 25 predicted proteins | sample MGYA00376038_ERZ724505 | MGnify/ENA primary metagenome ERZ724505 (study PRJEB28724, sample SAMN07190884) | wastewater metagenome | isolation source: effluent of sewage treatment plant in Hong Hong | place: Hong Kong | collected 2016-03-17 ...
TAAGAAGCTACAGATGAGCCGAAAGTAACATCATAAGAACGGTTGCCGTTGTAAGTAACAGAGGAGACTGAGGGGAGTTGATTCTTAATCCATCCATCGGTAAGCCCAAAGTTTGTAGGTTTGACTTTCTTTAGAGCAGTAGCTGAGTTGTCGTAAGTCAAGACGTAATCTGCACCTATATCTGGAGAAGTATCTTCTGTTCGTGAAGTAATAAGAGCAGTACTGTGTGTACCTGATTGGTTGTGCTCGACCAAGATACCTTTAGTCATCATTGATATGTGGGTTGCCGTAGCATAGTCTACGACTGTAGCACCGAGCGCATGTGTTTGGTTTGTGCCTGCTGTCCATACGACGCTCGTAACTTGTACACCAGAAGTGTCGATTGTGCCAGTGAATGTCTGTTTTTTCGATGCATCTGTGGGGTCTATAACAAAGACTGCGATTTCTCCATTTGAGTATCCAGCTACTGAGTTGAGCCCGACGGTGGCAGCGCCAGAAGACACGCTCCCAGATGTAGTGGTTGTAAAGCCGTTTTCAGCACTAGGAAAGTGCGATACCACACTTGTTACACTTGTGCTCATTTAGTTTCTCCAGTTTTATTTTTGTTCATGTTTTAACTTTCTAGTATTAATTTAATAATACCACAATTATGTCCTATCCAAACGCCATATTCTAGGCTTACCACCAGCAGTGTCTGTACCCCATGTTTGAAGGGTTCGAAGAACATACCCAGCGTCTAGCGAATTAGTGGTAATTCTCCACTGAACAGCATTTAATTCTCTACCAATTCTGAAATATCGTTTGACAGATGATTCTGAGAAAGTATCTACTGCAGTAGAAGTATCGTCCCAAAGAGTACTATCCCACAAGAAGCTATCCCAACCAGTATTGGAAAGCTGGGACTCTACGGTAGCTGTCCCTTGGCTTGTAAATCCTCGACCTCTCTCTAACCCAATAAGTTCTACAGCGATAGACCCCGTTGGATTAGAAAACTCCATTTCAGCTTCTTCTGTCCACTGGAACTCAAAGCGGTTTTTTGTCGTTGGGTAAAGTCCTGTTTTAAGGATAGAGGTGAATGCTGTGTTGTAGTCACCACGGATACTCGTACTTATTTCGCTTAGTCTATTGTCACCCGGCTTTACTGCTAGAAGTTTTTTCGTTCCACCTGTCTCTGTATAGCGCAAGAACTTTTTAAAACCGATAGTAAAGGCATATGGTAACCAAGCTTTGCGTTCAGTGTCATATACTGCAGTATTGTTGTTAGTAGTTGACCCGTACGGAACTGAGAATAAGACCTTTGCATCAAAGTATACTGAGGCAATCTTACTTTCACCACTGGTACTAATTTGTTTTACCGTTGGGCGGATATTAGCTGATGCTTCATCTGTAGAGAGTAAGTTCAAAAACTGAGCTCGAGAACCAAGATTATAGAAAGCCTGGGAATTATAAAAGTGGTAATCATTTAAGACATTCACGACTGAACCAGGCGCAGGCGTTCCTCTAGAACCAGGAAGTTTATAAGCAGAAGGGACAGTTACCGATACATCTCCAACCGTCACATCGTCAAGACTCATTTGCAGGATACAACCCTGGCCGTCAGCCGAATCACACCAAATAGTAGCTAAGGGAGTACCCTTACCATCTCTATAGTCTTCAACTTGCATAGGGATGTACTTACCCCCTTCTTGCCAATCTAGGTAACCACCACCATAAGCAGTTGAGAAGGCTCCTTTTGGTGTTGCGCCAGAAGTATACCAAATACGATAACGATTTTGTGAATCGCGAACACCGTACATACGAGAACCAACATTTTTTAGCTCTTTAACGAGTGGACCTTGTGATGTGCTAGCAGTAGGAGCAGTTGAGCTTTCCACGACAATATTAGTACCATCATCTATGAAATCTGCCGTTGAACCAGAACTAGCGGTAGCCGAACCAAGGTAGTAGAAATACACGTTGTCTGTGCTTATGTAAACATCCCAACGAGTTTGTCCAGCCACAGCTACAGGAGTCGTCAGTGTCACATAGTTTGTTGTTGCGCTCCAAGCCGAACGGTCTAGGTTTGTTGATACTGTACCTGTATTTACTGCAGAAGCTGCTGAATAACCAATCTCATTTACTCGAGCTACTTTATAGTAGTAGTTAATTCCTGTGCCCGTGAGTCCTGTTTCTACAGCAGAAGGAGCTCCTGGAGTAGCAAGCGTCCCGTATTGGGTAAGTACAGTCGTACCATCGTATCGAGTAATTGGGTCTGTGCCATTAGTAATGTAGAGGTAGTTATTGTACTGGTTCATTGTGCATTCTACCCCTGATGTAAGAGTAGCACCTGTGCAAGCAGTCCAGTTTGTGCCATTATCTGTTGAGCGATACACAGTCCCACCAGCAACTGCTACGAGATGAATTGTTCCTGCATAGTCAAAGTAGTCAAAACCAGTAATTTCTTGGCCATTGGGCATAGCTGTACCATACCAATCAACACCAGGCCGAAGACTTGGTTGGCCATCCTCTACTAGATAGCAGTTATCTGCTTGTTCTAGTGCGTCTTTTGGAAGGCGTGACTTATCTATTAAAGTTATAACACCACGCTTGAAGTTCCCGAGCGTTAAGTAGTTCGGCGTGGGGAACTTTTTTGGTAAGTCATCTTCTAATACAAGTGGCATTTAAAGCCCCCAACTTGTCCCACTATTATCTGCTTGAGACCAAGGATTTGCCCATGTACCAGAGTTGTTATCAGTCTGCATAATTTTCAAAGCGTTTTCTGAATCTCGAAGTGCGCTAGAGTAATAAGGGTTGCGAGCAGCCCTGAACTGCTGTGCAAGCATACGGTGGACTATAAAGTAAGGGTCAGACATTTCAGACACATCAGTACCTGTAGTAAACGTAGACGGTTGTTTGTAGTAATCGTAATCGAAATTCAATCCATTAAGCGAAGAAGGAGGAGCAGGGTTTAAGTTAAGTGTATATCCGTCTTTTTTGTTACCAGTAAAGTAACAGTATGTCCCATCTTGACTTTTAAACTGCACTTCCGAAGAGTCTATAATGGGATATTTTTGCACAATATTTCCGCTACTATCGAGCACGCGCACATAGCCCCCAGCTTCTTGAAAATCAGTAGGAGCATCGTAAGCTGTAGTGCCTGTAGTAATAGTTTTTACAAGTACCGGTAGTGTTTGAGCATTATCTTGTAAGGTAGTAAAGAGTTCTTTCCAGTATGTACCGTCAAAGTTAGCCCAGTGGTTTATAGCCTCGTTTGCAAGACGCATACCAACAATGTATTCGTCTTCTGTTGACGCAGGTACATCAGCATCAGCCCTGAAGAGGCTGTAGAAGGCTTGGTATATATCATCAAAGTCCATGTTTGTTTCCTTTTTTCTTTATCTTATCACTAAACCTTCGACTTTTTAATGCTTACAGTCGGTTTACTTGACCCGCCACCACCTACTTTAGAAGATGGAGTTGAGCCAAACTTAACTGTTGGTTTTTGCCCGCCGAATTTTCCGTTACTGCTAACATTGATTGCATATTTCTCCACAGAGCTAATATTTGGTCCACCACTAGAGCCTCCACCACCTCCTCGACCAGAACGACCTTTAGTGAATGCACCGCCATAGCTTTCGTATTTCTTGAGGTCGTGCTTGAGTTGCTCTATTTTCTTCTGTGTATCATCAACTTTGTCGGCTTGAGAATCCTTGTTATATTTATCACGTAATTTCTCGAGCGCAGATAATTGTTTCGTAGCAACTTCTTTCCATGTACCATAGTCTTCATTTTCTTTAGCGATATACATATCAAGCTGGTTCTGTGAGTCTTCAATATCGAACTCGTACTTATATTTAGGCTTGCTTTTAACATCTCCATTTTCATCTCTATAGAAGTACGTCTGGCCTATAATTTGAGCGTTTTCTCCTGATTTATCAAAAGCATCTTTAGCCATTTCTTTTCTAGCTTTCTTAAGGTCATCAGAAGTATGTACATTAGGGTCGTTCGGAAGCGTGTACGCGTACCGACCATCACTTAGCTTCTGTAGTGAACTACCTTCTGGACGTTTCATCGCATTTTCTTGAAGTGTTTTCTTTTCAGCTTCTACAGTAGCTTTGAGTTTCTCTGGGTTATCTATTTTTTCACCAGCTTTTGCAGGTTCTGCTTTCCCTTTACTTGGCATGAGTACGTTCGCTGCGGTAGGTCCAACCATAGGGATTTTTCTAATAGCCTCTTTTTTAAGAGGGTCAGTGTTCCCTTTTTGAGCCTTCTCGAGATTAGCAAATGTTTCTGCTGCAAGACCTGCTGTCGGACCACCAACTGTACTTACTACAGCCCCAGGAAGATTGTCATATTTAGCCCCTGAAACAAGTGATTGTATAGTGCTACCAGGGAGTCCGTACCCACCTACCTGAGAAACTCCAGTATTTATGCCCTTAAGAACACGCTCACTATTTGAAGCTGAAGTATCTTGGTTGTCCTGCCCGACTCCTTTAAAGCGGACTAGATTTCGAGCGCTAGAAGATGCATATCCAGCAGGAGCCCCGACTGTAATAAACCGAGCAAGAGGCATAAAGTCTTTATCGACAATTGCCCGTCTGAGAACTTCATTCCACATAAAGCCTGTTTGCTTGTAACCGAAGCTTCTGAACTGCATAGCAAGTTTACCAACAGCTGAATCTGCCCATCCTGGGAGGTCTTGAGGGTCTACCTTAAACTGAGACGCTTTTACTAATCCTCTAGCAGCCTGGTATTCCTGAGCTTTTGTTAATGTAGCGCCTATATCTCCAGTAACACCCAGTTGTTCTAGACGTTTTGCAGCATACGCATCGCCAGAAGCAGCTTTTTTTGCTAAGAAATTACCATAATCTATCCCAACATTTCCAGTCGCCATACGGTTAAATTTCTCAATACTAGCAAAGAATGGCGAAGCAATGTTTCTGGTTATTTTGTTAGTTACACCGAGCTGTCCCTCAGATATAGCCTTAATACTGTTATCTAAAGCAACACCGCTTTCTCTAACAGCTTGACGAGATTGTGCATCAGTTGCAAGTTTGTATGCTCCTTTGAGAGTTCTCCAAACACCAGCTACCGTAGCAGTGTTAACTAATTGAGTAGCATTAGAAATACCTGCTGCGCTCAAAGATGTTACAGCATTGAATTGACGCACTCCAGAAGAAGCTCTTTGTGTCGCTGTCGTGCGGTCTGTATTACCGAGAGCTATGTTCAACTTTTTATCAAAGTTACCACTAGGGTCGATACCCTGTTTCATTAATTGAGCCTTGGCATTATCGATGACTTCATTCTTCGCACCGAATTGTTCTGCACGAGAAATGCGCTCGAACGCTCCATTAAGATAACGAACGATAGCATCGTGATTCATCTCGTATCCAGGAACATCGTACTGCCTTGAAAGCTCAAGATGTCCAAACCGTTTGTTTGTTTTTTCTCGCATAAAATTAGCTTTTCTAATAGCTTCTTCTTGCGTAATAGGTTTACCCTCAGCTTTTGATTGAGCCATGATATTTTGGATAAGCTTTTGGTAACCACCTTCTTTATGAATATCTTTGTAATAGCGAGGGAAATAGTACTGTCCTCTATCACCAATTTCTAGCCCAGCCTTAAGTCCCTGGTCTCTAATAGCAGGAATATTTGAAGTCCACTCATCAATTGCTTTCTGTACCGTTGGTTCAACTTGTACAGGATTACCTTTGTCTAGACTATCCAAAGCCTGTGCGAATTGTCTTGTTTGGTCTTTATTAAGTGACATCACGGTAGGAATTCTATCTAGGAACTGAGCCGTGTATTGTTCGGTGTTGTCTCTCCAGACATTAAGTTTTGTGGCAATATCTTTACCGACTTGACCATATCGAGAGATTTCACCAGCTGCAGTCATGTAGGCGCGCTGTAGTCTACTAGTTTCTTTCAGTGGTGTAGGAGGTATATATGTATGAGGTTCGACAGAAGCAGGGTCAACACCAGCTTTAGAATATGCTTCAGATATTTTTACCTCTTCAGCAGTAGTTGTTGGACGATTCTCTTGAGTCGCTTTCGCATCAATTTTAGCAGCCACTTCCTGAGCTTTTTTAAGTTTTACAGTTGGCTTTACTTCGCTTAAAGGCTTAAGACCATTCGTAGCTGTTTCTTCTACCGTTTGTTGTACAGGCTTCATGGTTACAGTAGCTTTTTGCGCTGTAGCTCCAGGTAGACTCCCCGTTTCATTTGCCATTACAGGAGCCATACTTGGTTTGCCAAAGTTTACTTTGATAGGCCGAGTGAGAAAATCCGCTCCTTTAAGAGAAGGGGTCGTGGTAAGACCAATGGCTAAGGCTGCACTACCTGCATCTATTCCTACCTTCTTAGCAAGGTCTCCTGTACTCGTAGTTGTATCTATACTGCTGTTTGCAATTGGAGCGGTTCTAATAGCATTTGCTGTTTGTTCTGCTTCTGTCTGAGCAGCATTTGTGCCAATTCGAGGGTCCATGCCATAACTTTTATAGAGATTCTCATAAGCAGGTGTTAATAGGTCGGCAGCACGTTGTTTCTCTTTATTGGCATAGTAATCTGTAACAGGAGTCATAGCTGTGTTAGCAACATCTTGAGCAAATGGTTTGACAGCAAGAGCAGCTGCTATAGGAGCAGCCTGTGGGAGATTTCGAGCAAGACGAACAGTGGCAGCATCTGCTGCATCCTGATTATTCGTAAGTTCAGCAATACCTAATCGTGTAGCATCTATGGCAGCAGGAACACCCGTAAATCCTCCCAAGCTACCAGCTACTTTTTTGTTTGTATCCCAAATAGACCGCACACCAGCTGCAACTGGGTTAAAACTAGGTGTATTTGATTGGTCTTGAATAAAATTATTACGATTCTGCTGGTTTGCAAGAACACCGTATCGAGCACCATTATCACGAAGGTTTTGATTCGCAGCTTCAATTGACTGTCGAGCACGATTAATATTACTGCCACTAGAATCACTAGTCCAACCGACATTATCTGTGAAATTTAGTCCGTTAACTACTGCTTGACCGAGTTTTTTAAGGCTTAGTCCCACGGTGGTTACGCCACCTTTCTACCTCTCGGTAGCGTGAAGAGCGGTAGAGATGAACCAGCTGGCTGTTGGCCTTGCTGGAAGCCTATAGGAGCTTGGTCGGTAAATGTGAATGCATTTGCACCTAAATCAGTGCCAGCTTGCTGTAATTTCGTTGCTTCTGTTCTTCGTGCATCAAAATTAGAAGGCTTAGTACTATCTATGCCACCATAAAGCATTCCATCTAGCTCGGATAGTTTTGCGAGAGCACCACCCTTTACTTCGTTTTTACGCTGTTCAATAGCGATTCGTCCTGGTAAGTCTTGGTTAGCAATCTGTGCATCAAGTGCAGCAAGTGATTGGCCAGCCTCTTGCATAATTTGATTAGCAAGTGTTTGCTTGTCGATTTCATACGTCTTCTTGTAGGTATTTGCTTGGTTAACTAGGTCTTCTTGGGCAAGACCAATGTCACGATTCTTTGTCTCGTATTGGTTACCTACATTTGCTAGTTCTCTTTGTCCTAGTTGTCGATATGCATCACCAAACCCTTGTACAGCACTAGAGTCTCCAGCGTTTCGGTTAGCTAGTAAACTGCCTGCTGATTTTAATCCCCTAGATACCATTCCTTGTACGCTTGCTGTCCCATTCATTTTAGCTAGTTCGTTGTTAATTGCTTGGTTATCAATGGCTTTTTGACCTGAGCGATAAGAATCTAACCATTGGGTGATAGCTTTGTTCTGAGTAGATTGAGCGTTTGCAGCGCTTTCATTAGCTGAATTAAGAATAGCTCGTTCTTGAGCTTGGTTATTGCTTATAAGATTATCGTAGTGTGCTCGACCACCCCATTTTGCGAATGGGTCAGGCGCTACATAGCCTCCTCCACCTCCGCCTCCACTTGGTGATGGAGCTCCATTCGCTTGAGTGTATGGTTCCCAGCCGTTATTACCTTGGATTTCCATGCCTCCAGTTGCTGGGTTATACCAGATAGCGCCAAGAACAGAACCGCTAGGGCCCTGACTGCCAAAATTAGTAATCTGGCTGCCATCCGCATTTCCTACTGATGTAATTGCCATTTTATTTTTTTACCTTTTTATTGTTAACCTTTTATGCTCGAATTGTAGCATAGTTTTAATGATGTAAATAGACTATTAATCTAATGGAACAATCACTGAACCTGTTTCAGTATCAAGTAAGTTAGGTACTGTAGCGGTAATAGAGCCGAGACTGTCTACTACTCCATCTACGATCTGGTCTACGGTAGCAGCGCCTTCGTTTACATAGATTTGTGCTTCCATGAATAGCTTGCCCTTTAGGTCTGAACTTATGAGTCCTTGACCTGCTAGGGTTGCCACCATGCCAGAAAGCATGCCGAGTGAGCCTGTTATATCTCCTGAACCTGCAAGATCGGCTGCCATCTGGATAGTACCGACCATTGAACCAGTCAATGCACCAGTACCAGCTATGGTAGAAATCATAGAGGTAACTAGTGATAGTCCTGCGGTGTCTATCGTGCCTACTCCTGCGATAGATGAAACAATGTTGATACCGTTTTGCTGAGAGGCTGTTAATGCTCCTGTACCACTAATCATAGTAGTTGAGGACATTTCCCCGCCATATTCGGCTAGATGCCAAGAGTAAGGTGGTTCTGTGCCTGTATCAAGAGAAGCTGTGAACGGTAATCCACCACCCTCAGATTCTCCATAATACATTTGGAGCATTTGCCCTTCCATGTTGAAAGCACTTCGGCAATTAGATACCTGAGTCCCGCCAATAAAGGTAGCGGGGTTTTTCAAGATTACTGAGTAGTTGCCGAGTAGTGCCATGTTATCTCCTAGTTATATACGAAGTCGAGGTGTCCTGAGAAAGCCGAGTTAGCTGGGGTTGCTGCGCCTGAACCTACTAAGAAGTAAAGAGCTGCACCGTCGTAGATTCTTGGTAAGCTGGGGAGTTGGTTTAGAAAATCACGCTCTGCAGCAACACCTAGTGTGGTTACTGGGAATCTAGCTAGTTCCTTATATAGAGCAACTGTGTATGAACCTGAAACGTAAGATACGGAGTTTTGGATTGAGTCAATTTGAGCTATGCCTGAATCGCCTGATTGTCGAGGTACTGCGTAGTTGTATTTACCAGCACCAGTAGCACCTGTGTATAGGATGTGCGAGTTAGAAGCTGCTGTTTTCCCAACTGGTAGTACGGTTGGTGTAGCTCTAGAGGCTGTCTGAGAGCTGTTTGTATAACCAAGTGAAAGGTTAGGCGTAGCTGCGCCCATAGCTGTCGAAGCTGGGTTAAAGAAGATAGCGTTTAGCCCTGCACCGTTAGTATAGCGAGGCAATAGGCGTGACATTGTATGTGTACCTGTTCCTGCGTCTGTGATGTTGATTGCAGTTCCAGCGATAGCGTTAGCGTATGAAGTTGCTAGTTTGAAAGTTGAGTCAGTTACTTTAATTACATAGTAGTCAGTAGCTAAAGCTAAACCGCCTGGCAAAGTTGTAGTAGTTGTTAGGCGTACTCTTGTGCCAGTTAGAATGTTTGACGGTATGTTCGTCGTAGAGGTCATAGTTAATACGTCTGTTGAAGCGTCGGCTGTGAACGTGTCCCCAAAACCTAATGTGTTAGTTGTAGACTGAGCTGTTGCAGTTGTGACGGTTGTAACACGGTAAAAACCTACTACATCTACTAGAGTTACGATACAAGGTGCTGTGGTGGCTGCTGCGGTTACGGCACTTCCGCTGAGTAGATACTTGTAATAAGTTGGTTGTACATTTCCACCGTGAGGTATTGATGCTGCGTTAGTGGTTGTGTCCACGACCCCTTGAAAAGTGAGGTTAGCACCTGCGTCGAATATAGCGTCTGGTCCAGGGTTGCCGTTCCCTCTAAAGAGTGTGTGCCACTCGTTAGCTACAGCTGCTGCGGTAGGGTTAAAGTTTTTAGACCAATCGGCTCTCCACGTTTGACCGTTGGTCTGAGCCTGTATTATTTGGTCTCTGCTTGCGAATCCTGGCATAATAAATCCTTTCTTATGTCCAAATTGTTTTAATATCGCCCATTAAGGCGGTTGCTGCTAATGTTCCTTGTGGTAGGCAAAGGAAACTAAGGTATGCATCGTCATATATACGAGGTATCAATCCAGCTTCTAGGAAATAATCCTTTTCTACTGGAGCGGTGATTTCACTGATTATCGTTGTTCCTAAAGGCTTTACAAGTATCAGAGTAAACAAGCCTACATCCGGGGTTAGCATTACTACCGAGTCAATACTTCTCACGCCAGAATCGCCATCTTGTAAGCCAATGAACGGCCCACCGCCACCAATTGTGGCGGTTGCTGCGTTTACAACTGTTCCGAGAGCTGCTGCGGAGTTTTCGGTTACTGTTTTACTAACACGACCCGATACTCCAGCAGAGTTCGTATAGGTAACATAAAAAGAAGCACCCCCTGTTCTACCAGCTACTGATACTGCAAGCATTTGTACGCCCACACCATCGGTATAGCGAGGTAAAGTAACGGTGTTGTCTAAAACTTGTTCATCTGTTACTGAATCGTCAATAGATGGATAATAGAGCAAATAGTCGCAAAGTAGCATCGTAAGAGGTAATGCTGTTGCTGCGGTAGCTATCCCTGTTGTAAGTCGTAAATACTTCTCGCTAGGAGACACACCGCCACCATGTTCTAGTCCACCGTCTGCTGAATAGCTAATCTGTTTAGCGATTCCAGGCGGAGCGTCAAACCAATACTTAGGCACTGGTCGTCCAGGACTCATAGATAAATCAAACCAAAGACCAGCAGTGGTTACCTGTGAGGGTGTCTTACGCCAAGTGTAACGACGTTCTTTTCCTTCTAACTCTGCGTCTACCAGTTCTTTGATTCCACGAATCATTAGCTCAATTTGCTCTTTCCGCTAAGTCCTGCGCTCATCTCTACGATGATTGGTTTCTTCTTCTTTTCTGCCATGATTAGTCCTCGGTTACAGTTAGTGCTGATGCTGCGAACTGTGGCTGAATACCACTTGATACTGAACGGCTTGCACTTAATGCACCGCTATATAGAATCTTGCTAGTGCCGCTTGAAGAAGTTGTAATTGAAACGTGGGTAATCGTTTCAGAACCACCAGTACATTCAGGGAACTGAATAAGTGCTGCGTTGGTTGCTGAGTTGCCTGATACTGTCCAGCCCGCACCACTTCTTGCTACTGCTACACGAGCGTATGATGTGTATGCTGATTCGTTCGTTGCTGCTGTTCCTGCTTCGCCTGGGTCGCCTGTGTGTAGTGCTACATACAAAGAACCTGCTGTAGCAGAGTTTTGTAGACCACCAGCGTCACCGATGTCTGCTATATCTACGTTATTGAATATGAGTTGTAGGAGGTCATTCTCGAATGTGTTAGACTTGCTCACTATTTCTTACCTTTCGTTTTAACGGTTACTTCACCGTTCTTAATTGTTATTGTGGCTTCTTTGATTTCCTCAATAGATAGCCCATACTCACGAGCCAATTTCTCGTAGCCCAATATGAGCCAGCTATCGAGCTTGTTGGCTACTGGAGTTTTGACTTCTTCTTTGACTTCTTTTGTCATAGAACTCCTTTAATATGTATAGCCAGTCCTTGCTGACCACTGTTTAGTAAATGTTGTTACGTCATCCGCAAATGACATCTGTCCTGTCGTCTTGTTGTAGCGCTTGATTTGCCAAGCTGCATCACCAACGGCTGAGCCTGGCGTTGCTTTACCCAAGTAGACAAGATTAGTGTCAGTTGTGGTGTCTGTGTAGGATTCATAATATGTTGAACCAGATAGAGAACCTATGGAAGTACCATCTGGATTTGTAACTTTTATGGTTCCTGGGATTGGTTTCATGCGAGTGGCATTTTCCAAGCTAACTAATTGCTCTGAAATACCTTCCCACGCAGCCAATAATTCTGAATTGTCTGTTTCAGGGATGTGTACAGATGGGATTTTACTAATCGCGTTTTCAAAAGCCTTAGGAAGTTCTTTTTTAACAATAATTTCAATACCACTCAGGTCAACGCTGGGTGGGTTGACGTTGACCTGGGGAGCATCGACAGTAATATCGGGCACTTTAACTTCTAATTTGCTAAATGCTTTCTCGAGCTTTTCTAGAGCTTTTACAATTGGAGTTGAGTAGTCCTCAGATTCTTTATTGTTAAGCGCTACAAGCTGTTCTCGAGCATCTGCAAGTAAAGAACCGATGTTCTTAGTATTCTCTTTATTCAGTTTTTGGTAATCATCAAATACACCTAGGATTTCTTGGCTAATATCAGCAATATCTTCTAAGGTTTGAATCTGTTTTTTTGTTTGATTATACGCTTCAAGCCTGTCTAATTGCTCTGGCGTAAGCTTCATTGGGTCTGGTTTTAACATTTTTGTTGTTTCCTATAGGTATAATATCAAATAAATCTTCCAGCACGTAATACTTCATACCAATCGAGTAATACTTCATGTTTATCAGTGGTTAAGCGGAATATCATATCTCGAGCAGCTTCTTCATTTAACTCAGTATCAATAGTAATGTGCTTTCCTTCTAACCAACGCAAGGTATAGCGTGTGTCTGGAGTTTCTCTGCGGAAAAATCCTTCTGCCTCAGCGTCTTTAAGCTCTCCCCAGCTAATAACATATCTATCGTCATCTAAACGAAGTTCAAATGGTCGTAAATCACGACGTTCTTCTTCAAATTGACCCCCCCAACCCATTTTAACGACGTGCTGAAGGGTATAATCTTTAATAACTGCACCAGTTTTCTTCCACTGGTCTCGTACAGAAGCCCCTTCACGGAGCGCAGACATATCTTTTAGGGTTAATTCACCCTCTCTAAGCTCTTTCCGCATCTACCACACCAAAAATATGACGTTCTTTGCACAATCTCTGGTCATCCTCGAGGATAATTGACCCATAGCGCTCAAAAGTAACTTTTTGGCCCTTTGATACAGTAGTAACTTTTGGACCTACTTCAAGAATCTCACCAGTTAAAGGGAGTGATTTCCACTCCTCCATTAAGATAATCCCAGAAGAGGTCTGGTCTTTGGGCTTATCCGCTTTGATTAACACTAAATCATTAAACGGTTTCATACTTTATTCCTTGCTTTAACAATAACAAAAGACCCTACTCGAAAGCAAGGTCTTACTGTCTTGAGTAGTATCCTACTCGTCGTTTAGAGACGGTAGCGCATCGGCTACAAGGTCGTTAACCGTTCCGTCGTAAGGTCGAGTAACAACATGTTCCACAACCTCTTCGACTGGCTCTACAACAACTTCAACTTTCTTCTTTGCCATAAACTTCTCCTTTATTCCCATATTACTGTTACTTTAGATGCAGCACCGGTTACGATAGTCAGACCTGTCCCAAAGCGACAGTTGAATTCATAACTACCTTCTACGACACTTGCCTTAAAAACAGCAAGAATTGTTCCAGAAGCAGTAGTGTTATCGTATACCGTTATTGTGCCAGCAGCAGTTTCAGTAATGATTATCTTAGCAAGATTACCCTTACCACTTTTAACAGTGGTGGTTGTAGCTGTAGAAATGTATGTAGCATTTAGTGGATTCATACTACCTCCTACAAGCTTGTGTTTCTATCGCCAGAGAGTCCTGGAGCACCAGCAGTAGTGGTTGTACCAGGGGTGATACTACCAAGCGTACCAGCAGACATAGCAGCTCCCGTAAAACTGAAGTTAGCCATTGTTTCTGTAGTAGCCATAGCACCATTGGCATTTGTGTCAGTCGAAGCAATCACGAGAGTTGTAGCTGTTTTTGTTCCTGCAGTAGCATCTGGATGCCTTACAGTACCAAGACCATAGGTTGTGCCTGGGCTACCACTTACCGATGTTCCGTTAATAGCATCTTTGATGTTATCAAGGGTGTTGGTAGCAGCTGCACCAATGAGAATCTCATTTGCAGCCCCTGTGAGTGCTGTTTTGAAAGTGTAAGTTCGAGAATCTACTGTCATTGTTTCGTTGTTACCAGCTGTACCTGTTGAGGTCAGCGTAGTAGTTGGAGCAGTACCAGATATGGTAGTAGCTCTTTTTTCTAGATAGAGCACTTTTTGCTCTAGTTTTGAATCGTTTGGAATAGTTGTGCCATCAAATCCGACAGCTGCAGCTCGCACCAAAAGTTCGTTTCTTTGTGCCATTATATTTTCTCCTTATTTGTTTGGGTTCTCCCCCGATACTCGGACATAATGCTTTTCTCTCAGGAGTTAAAGGGGGCATATTTCAGCCCCCTATTTAACTAGGCTGCAGTTGTGCGGGTCAGCTCAATAACTGAAGCTGCGCGCTCAACACCGACACCATAAATAGCGTGGAGAGCAGTCTTCCAGCCGAGTTGGTCTACAGAGTATTCCGCCTCAAACTTAGGAGCTTGCTGCTTAGCCAGGTTGATTGCGTTCTTGTGGAAGAACAGGTTACGGCCAGTAGTAGATACTGGGACGTTCTGGCTGAAGTAAACATCCATATCATAGACGTTTGCAATCAGACCACCAGAACCGTCAACTGCCTTACCAGTCTTTCCGGTTTGGTCGTATGCAGTGTACTTGTTGACACCAAGAAGGTCACCCTTCGTGTACGTACCAACTACACCTCGGCGCAAGTCCATAGGTGTGTTTGCTGCATCAAGCGCAGATACAACTGAGATGATGTCAGCGTCATCGATGGCTGCACCACCAGATACTGAAGTACCAGCTGAAGCATATAATGCAAGCAGGTCAGTATCGATTTGGCGAGCAAGCGCCTCAGCCATTCTCTGTTGGAAAGCAGCTTTGAGGTCATAGCTAGCCTGTACTTTGGCGATGTCCTCAATGAGTACACCTACATAGTAGTGCTTATCGATGTTAAGAGTTACAGGCGCACCTTCAGGTGAGTCGTAAGTAATAGATGTTGACGCAGCTTTAGCGCGTGCGTTAACACCAGCAGTGAATGGAATGTTTACTATATCACCACCACCTTTTACGAGACCTGAGCGGTCCTGAACCAGTTTTGCAGCCTGAAGAGTCTTATCAAAAGGCTGTTGAATCTCACGGCTCCAGATTTCTGGAATATACTGCGAGGTTTGGGCAATCGAACGGGTTACGTTCGAACCAGTTGTTGGGTTTGCCATTTTTTGTTTCCTTTTCTTTTAAATGAACTATTTCTTAGGGGGTTTTTGTCCAATGGCAGCATATAGCTCTTCCATAGACATTTCTTGAGGGGCTTTGTTTAAGTTCATAGACCGAGCAGCACTACCATCTGGTCGAAGACCTGTAGTAGCAGCTTGGCGAGTAATGTTTTTAACGGTTGCAGCTTTCTGCTCTGCTAAGAGAGCTTGGGCAAATTCGATTTGGGCTTCTACGAAGTCACGGTATCGAACCTCAGGGCGCTGGACAGTTGCTGGAATTCCTTTAGCGGGATTTCCTGCGTCGTATCCAACAAACTCTAGATACATTGAGTTAATAGCATCAGCTCGTACTGGGTCGAAGTTAGCTTTATCTTTTGGATTTAACCAACTGTGGTCACGATGAACGGTAGGCTCATCGACCTCTAACCGAGTCTCAAACTTAATTATCTTAGCCTGCTCTAGACCAGCATTAAAACTAGATTGAGATATAGTATCTCGGTCTTGCTGCAGACGTTGAATTGTTTCTGGGTCTGCTTCTAGCTCTTTGGCATAATCTATGCCTGCTGGATTTTGTGAAGGTGCGGGTCGCTCTGGTGGAGGACCATACTTTTTTAAGAGGGTTTGGATGCGGAGCTGCTCTCGTCTAGAAGGTGGTTTCTCCTCGCTCTCTTGTGGAGCTTCTGATTCCTCTTCTTGAGAAGACTCTTGCGCCTCCTCTGCGGATTGCTCTGCTGCCTCTTCCTGTTGCTCCTCGTGTACTTCTTCTTGTACTTCAGGAGTTTCGTGTTGAGATTCGTCTGCTACGACCCCCTCAACTTCATTTACGTTGGTAGTGTCGTCTTGCATAACTCTTCTCTTTTCTTCCCTCGATTATGGGCGGGAGACCCCTTATTTGTTTACTGCCCACGATATGAAGGCGGGCGACCCTTGTATTTCTTATATTACTATCTTTTCTAGAATTGGCAAACCTTCTTCGTCTATCCCCTTACAAATATAATCCGTAGGGATAAACTGGACTATCTCACCCATTTCTGTCGTTCCAATCAATTTATTACCTTCTGAACGCCAACTCGTGGCTTTTAAAGGCTTCAGTTTTGACCGAATATCATCATCAGTGCCATGAACATTAAAAATTGGGGGGGCTGCACCTAGTTTTCTAAGAAAATCAGTATCTGGATGGTAATACTTATTTGCCATTTCCAACTACCTCTTTGGCATTCTCATAGAGGTTAATGACTTGGTTAAATTCAGCAATAAGTAAGTTCGCTACTTTCCAGTAAGCGCGCACATCCTCATCAGTGGCTCCTGCAACGGGCCGTCCATCTGGTAAATACTGCTGATAAAAGCTAATGCGCTCATTAAAGTGGTCTTGGATTCGTTTGAATTCACCACTTTTAGCATAACGAGCCATTTTTTTCTCTTCAATTAGCTCATTTTCGTCTATTTGAGCCTGGGGGAGCTCAGTTCCTGCAATATCCCCAATAATCCCATTGTTATGGTTCATAACCCCTCCTAACTGTTACTTAGCATATCTGCCATTTTACCAAGTTCTGGGTCTCTAAAGACACCAGCTTTTGTAACCATTGGTTCAGGCGCTTGATTCTGTGTAGCCTGAGCTTGCTGTTCTGCCATCATCTGGTCGTGAGCTTGTTTCTGTTGCTCGAGGGCAAGTTTCTGCTGCTCATTCTGCTGTTGGATTTCCTGAGGACTTGGGCCATCTTTGAAAACAACGAATTCACTGACTTCTGGTATATCGCTGAGAGTTTCGTAGGTTTTTAGCATTTTACCCCAGTTAACGTCAACTCGAGGGTCATCTTTGAAGATGTTCTGAAAGCCTGCGATAGTGCTCATCAGGTCTTTCATCTTCTGGAGTTTCTTTTCTTTCTCGATTTTCACTGTCGAATTAGGCTCTATGTTAAACCGATACTCAACTCCTTTTAGGGCACCAGGTTTGATGTGTAGGTCACCTGCTGTTTGAGTACTATCTGGAGTAAATGAGTTTGTAAAGAGTCCAAGTACGTCTTCTAAGCCAGCTTTTACAATATCCTCGATGTCATCACCGAATAATGTGATAGGAATGTCTTCAGTACCTATATTCGCAATCAAACTATAAAAACCGTCATGGAGTTGTTCGATTGCTATCTCAAGATTCTGACGTTCTGCGCCATCTCTAGTGGCTTCTTTGCCGGTATACATTTCAATTGCTGCTGGAGTTTTACCCTGTGTAGGGTTAAGGGTCTCAGCACCTGGGAGTGATGCATTTTGTGTGCCATATAGGCTAAGGAGTGACCCTGTAAGGTTGCTCATCGCTCCCTGATATGTGTTCAAACCAGCAGTATTCGTTGGCATTGGACGAATTGAGTTTGGAAGAGTCTCCATAAGTACTGGATTTGCCTTAGTAACGTCGAGAGTGTGCTTAACAACACCGTTAGCATTAACGATGATTCCAGGAGCTAGATTTCTTTTAAGAGAAGCAAAGTAGAAGTTAGTAAGACCATCTCGAGCAAACTGAAGTGGTCGAGCTCGTTGGAAATCTCCCAATCCGTAGAATGAATCAAACAGTGGCTGAGAGTACTTAATAACAAATGGGATTCGAGAGTTCTTATGAGGATTATCCAGTTCTCGAATTTTCACATATCCGTGGTCAGGTGCAAAGGTTATCCATTTACCATCATCTCCTGCTTCGTAACGTGTTGCCAAACAAATGCCTTTTTTTGTCCCCCCAGGGGTTCTATCTCGTTCTACAAAGGTATCTTTTTCGCTATCATTTCCAGCAGTGTCTTTACCAGCCTTCTCATACAACTCTTGGAGAGCTTCACGGTCCCAACCATCACCCTCTTCCTCATTATCGAGCCAGGTTTTGATTTGTTTCTTTGAGACCCAAGTAAGCGCAGTTACGTAATCCATGTCTTCTATGGAAACGCGTCCCTGTTGAGGAATAAGATTCCTTGGATTCCAGAGCCAGCAATCAGGACCAACATAGCCGGAATGTGATGTTGTCCAGTCATAAAACATCGGCATATAGCCGTAAACACTGGAGTAAAGCTGCCATAAATTCAGCTTCTGTAGAAATGGTCGCTGAGCGTTAGCATTTGGATAAATCCACTTCTGCCTGAGAATGTCCATAAAGGCTGCTTTACCAACATCTGCTTTGCCTGCACTAAGCGTAACTCCATCTGGGAGTTTGGCTATAACTCGGTCTGCGCGCTCTTTGGCGAGCGTTGATGCATAGGAGTCAGTTATTTTACTACCATCAACTGAGTTGCTAACGCTATCGTATACTTGCCCAATAAGCATCGCTTCAAAAGAGTCAAATGTACTTATATAATTGCGGTGAACGTCCCAGTCGGACTCATAATCACCTTTGTATTCGTATTCGTAATTAGATTTTTCTGTTTCTTTTGCCATTTTTATTAGTCCTTATCTTTCTATAGGATACCATAAGAATTCATAGATTTACCCATTTCAAAACTGGGCGATTTGTCTTCGGTTTCAATGCCATATTTCAACTGTAAGACCAGGTAGCGAATTGCATCTGGCCCATGGTCATTATTTTTCTCAGGTAATTCACTTGGATTACGGTCTTCTTTCTCTTCTGGATAGCGATATGACTCCATCTCTTGGATAAAATTACGACAGATAGACGATACAAATAGCGTCGGTTTTGGGTTACCAATCAGTTGTGTTCTAGGTTGAAGTTTAGTACGGACTAAATCAATCCCGTGAGAAATAGAACCCCCCGGGACAGTACTCGCTCCTTTTTTTGTTACTGGTACGATAGGAAACCCTTGAGTAGCCATTGTTTCAATTGCATCTTTGGCAGCGGAATCACCTACCATTAGAACAAGGCGCTTGTCAGCGAGTTTTAGTTTAATTCTTGGGATAATGTCTTGAAGTATCTCTTCTTTACCATACACCTCGTCAAATACCCACCAATTTTGTTCCTTATCTATACCTACAAACAGACAAGCTGTAGTGTGGTAACCAAAGTCAATACCTGCATAAATAGTAAGGTCGTCGGGGACTTCTGTAGGTTTGACCACGTGTACATCTCTATCAAACGCAGGGTATACTGCCCCTTGAACGCTCTTAAACTCGAGCTCATACTCTTGGTAGAAACTGTCTAATGTTCCTTTTTTGATAGCATCTTTACGAGCCATTTCAATTGCTTCTGCGGTAGCATATGGTGAATCTCGCCACGTTGCTTTTAAGAAAAACCACTCAGGGTCTTCTTGAGCCTGTAGAACAAGGTCATAAAAATGGTTGAATCCTCTTGGTGTCCCCATGAAAATTGCCCAGCCATTTGTGGTAGTGAACATCGGCTGATACACTGCAGACCAGTTATCAGGTGACTGGTCAGCGTATTCGTCGAATATCATGCCATTCGCTTTGAACCCACGATGTGAGTCTGCTTGGTCTGAACCGAGTAGTTGAATTGTAGAGCGCGGTTTACTCTGGTCGTGATTGACGATAATCGTTTCACCTGTAGGGAGTTTGATTGGGGTATTCTCTATATAGTGGAGTTCAATCAGTAAGTCTTGTTCATTCTTCTTATAGATAAGTTCTTTTGGGATGAGGGGGACATACTGTCGCCAAACAACTTCATGAGCCTGTTTGTAAGTTTTGAAGACGACAAAGTATCTCCCCTGGTCTTTCACCGCACTAATCCAGGCGTGTTGCGTCGCAAAAAAAGTCTTACCAGACTGACGACCCATAAGAAGAACTCCTCTTTTGAATCCGTCAGATAAGAACGCTTTGTGCGCAAGCGCCTGTTTTTTGTGCGCGACGTACGACATTAGACTATCTTAGATTTGAGCTTGTCGAATTCTATATTACTTGAGTCAAGACTCTTTTTCTCAAACACTTGCACAAGTGTACCACCGATAACCTCTTCACGAATTTGCGAGGATTCGTCAATTGGCTTTGGCCAGAAAATATCAAATAACCAGTCACGAACTCTAAGATAACGCATCTCATTAAGAAATGTCTTTTCATCTGATTTATCTATGTCAATATTCTGTTCTCGAGCGATTACAAGTGCTGCATCAGGGTCTTCATGAAATATAAGTTTACGAGCGATGTATCGCTTGCTGGTTTGATTTCCTTGGTCATCTAAAACGACACGATTCAAAGTGACATGGAATTTTGGTTCACGAACTCGTCTACCAGATGCTGTCTGATACTCAGAGACAGTAACTTGATAGTCCATCTCGTAGTTATATTCAAAAGCAAGAGGGGCTAATCGCGGTTCTTTTGACAGCCTAGGAGTAGGGTCTGGATAAAGAGCAGGGTCTAGTTGGTACTTCTCAAATTCGCCAATAAGTTCACCGTTACGATTCATTGACACACCAGTGGTGACACCACCAGAGGCAATCGTCTGATTGTTAAGAATGGCTGCTTTTAAAAGAGCATTGCTCTCTTGAAGCTCTTTTAGTTGTCGTAAAATGTCATTTTGATTTTGCTCTGGAGCAATTTGTGTAACGTCTTCTTCTTTTGGTATTTCTTCGTTATTTTTCTTCGCTGCTCTGGCTGCTTTCATTTTCTCGCCGAATGCTTTCTTCTCTGCTTCGGTCCATTGTTTTTTTGGCATTTAGTCTTTCTCCGATTAGTTGCTCTACATCATTTGTGTAGGCATTGATAAAATATTTGACGCTATTAAGAAGTTGGTCTCTTGGAATACCTTTATCTTTCCAGGGCATTCCATCAACATCTCGAATAACGCGCGCTTTTAATGTATCGAGCGCTTCTTTCATCCAGATTCCTTTTTTACTTGTTAAAAATTTTATTTGAGTATGTATGTTTAGATGAATGGTAACTATAAGAAGTATTGTTGTCAATATGATACACTAATATCATGCAATATATAGCTCGGTTGCCAGCACCGATGAAGCTGTATTATAACGAAAAAGTATACAGCCCCGAGTACTCCTCTATCGATACAATTCTTGTTGCCGATAAGATGATACGAGATGGAGGAAAACCAAATACAACCGTACTAGATGTAGGTTGTGGGACTGGTATGATTGGCCTTGGGATTAAATTACTCAATCCTGAAGCTGAGGTAACACTCTCAGACATTGATTCAGAAGCAGTTCGGATAACTAGTCTCAATGCAAAAAGACTTGGGCTAGATGTTACCGTTCATCAAAGCGATATGCTGCCAACTGGATATTGGGAGATTATCACAGCGAATCTACCAACATATGCAGATGAAGACATGTCCCAAGAATTACACGGTCCCAAAATAGCGTATTACAGCAAAGAACCCCTCGCTTTATACGAGAGGCTCTTCAATGTTTCAAAAGAACGATGTAAAGCACTAGTGTGTGAATGTCAAGAGAAATATCAAGAAGAGTTTCTAGCTATGGCAAAAAACAGTGGGTGGCGCTTAGCACTCCACACCGACTTCGCTTTCGCCTTCATTCAATACTAATCCCCAACGGACTTCATTCCATGCGCGCTCCACGTCTAAAGTTGGAGATAGGCTGAATAAAACGAGTTGTCCTAATTGCTCAGGAGTATTTAAGTATGCATCGAGGCTTCTTTGTTGAGCTTCTAGTCCTGGAGTAAAGTCGTTCATTCTTCACCTCGGAGTTCGGATTGTAGGTGTTCTATATGTTGGGTAAG
>ERZ724505.650-NODE-650-length-21702-cov-6.413960_pt1 | contig 21702 bp, 21 predicted proteins | sample MGYA00376038_ERZ724505 | MGnify/ENA primary metagenome ERZ724505 (study PRJEB28724, sample SAMN07190884) | wastewater metagenome | isolation source: effluent of sewage treatment plant in Hong Hong | place: Hong Kong | collected 2016-03-17 ...
CTCAACCCGCCAAGAGACTGTAAATGAAAATAATGGTTGATTTGGAAACGCTAGGTACGCATTCGACGAGTGTGATCCTCAGCATAGGTGCTGTAAGTTTTGATGATGAAAGGATTCATTCAGAATTCCACCGCAACATCGACATCGACTCATGCCTCAAATACGGGCTGACTGTATGTGGAAAAACTATTGCGTGGTGGATGGAACAGAGTAACGCTGCCCGCAAACAGTTTCAGTTTTGCGGGCTCCATCTTGTAAACGTCCTGGATGAATTCAGTCGAGCGTTCAACTGGAATGAAGTCGACGAAGTGTGGGGGAATAGTCCTGACTTCGATCTTGGCATACTGGGCCATGCATATTGGGCAGCCAGTCTTCGACAACCCTGGGCGCACTCCAAGGCTCGTGACTACCGAACGTTCCGCTCGATGTTTCCTTTAGCAGTGCTCAAGGAATTAACCATCGAGCCTTGTGTAGAGCACAACGCTCTCGACGATGCTCGAGCCCAAGCGATGACTATGCAAGCTCTGTTGAGGGCGAGGACATGATCATCGCAATCGATTTCGACGGTACGTGCGTCGATCACATGTACCCTTTGGTTGGCGAACCCGCCCCTGGGGCAGTTGAGACACTTCGCGGCTTGGTAAAGCGCGGACATCAACTGATCCTTTGGACTATGCGCAGCGGGGACTATCTGAACGAGGCCGAGGACTGGTTCAAGAAATACGGTATTCAGCTTTACGGGGTGCAGAAGAACCCCACACAACATACATGGTCGTCATCGCCGAAATGCTACGCGCAAATATACATCGATGATGCAGGCTTTGGAGCCCCGCTCATTTTTCCTGAAGGTTTCGCACGTCCGTGTATCGACTGGGACGAAGTTAGAAAGGTACTGTTGTCATGAGTAAGAAAAAGAAGTGCAAAGACCGTCAACGATTTTTGGATTTGTGTGACGAGGCTCTTACGGACATCAAAAGTGAGGCTCGCCCTACCGTGCCTCTTACGGACATCAAAAAGCCACCTCCTCGCACCGTTGGAGATTTCTTCGAAGACGCCTCGATGACAATCAAGCAAAGAGGTAAAGAGTACGATCAACCCTCCGGTGAACGTAGTGCAGGGGCTGTGGCCATCGCCTTCAACGCAATCACCAAACGCGATCTGACCGGAGCTGAAATCTGGCTGATCTTGCAGCTCGTCAAGGATGTGCGGCAATTCACAGGGCCGTACCACGAGGATAGCGCTATCGATTGCATCGCTTACGCAACACTCAAGGCTGAGGCTCTTGCCTGTCAAGCCTGAAACCCGCTTCATTCAAGGGGTGCATAAACACCTGCCTAGCAGTACAGTGTTGCACCGCGAAAAAATGTCCAATCCGTATCGAGGAGGCACTGCTGACATGTACTACTCAGCAAACAAGGCCGACCTTTGGTTGGAGTACAAGTTCCTGCTCTCAGTGCCACAAAGAGGGATTGTAGACGCCAAGCGCATAGGTCTATCTGCTTTGCAAAAAGCATGGCTTGCGGGGCGCTACAAGGAAGGTCGGAATGTCGGCGTAGTTGTCGGCTGCCCGTCCGGTGGCGTAATCCTGCGCGATCTGGAATGGGAGGATGGCATCTCACCAGAAGACTTCATGGCGAGGATTCAATCTCGCTCCGCTATTGCCAAGTGGATCGTGCATCAAACTCTGAGTTAGGTTACGCGTGCAGGCACTTGCCACAGCAGCCCGGTTCGCCGGATTGACCTACCGCCTGTTGTCGACTACGACAATGATCGGTTTCCTTGTAGTTGGTGTTTACCAGATGGTAAAGGAGTCCCGGCGAACAAGGTACCGGTAGCGCGGCTCCTCGGGGCGGAAGAAACCTTGGTAACCGTAATCCATTCGCAACGATGAATCTATCGGGCACTCGAAAAGTGCCTGAGAGAAGCGTCCAAGCCACTTACGTGTGTTGAATTGCTCGACTCCCCCCGACATTCGGGAATTCGCTATTGCGAAATTTGGCAACGAGCCACGTAGGCATATGGGTAGGCGATGAACGTTATTCCGTCCCCGATTCTTTCTCGAGTTTGACAAATCGCAATTCGTGTTTGCTCTACACTACAGAAGGAATTAACGTATGGTCCATGAAAACTCAATCCAACACTCGAAAGAGGACCCCAGAGTTATCTTCGCCACTGGAATAATTGAAGAACTTAGGGGGCTCCTACTTCACGACAATAACCGGAGAGGGATACAGCGTATCCGGGTTTCAATCGATCTGGAAACCCCTGATGACGAAATTCATCTCGGTTGGGGGAAGTCGTTTCCACGAGCATGATAAACAAAACTGTACAACCTAACTCACGGAGAAAGAAATGAACACAACAGATGAAGCGAGCGTTGCTCGCATGATGCAACAACACGCCGACTATTTTTTCAACCCGAGCAGCGAGGAGGAATTAAATGACTGATGCAGTAGAAACAATGGCCTACGTTGGCCAAACGCCATGGCATGGTTTGGGTAACCGAGTGGAGGACGGTATCGACCTGGACGACTTTCGCCGAGAAGCCGGGTTGGACTGGAGCGTGCAAAAGAGTCCCGTATTCTATGAAGACGGTGTGAGTTTCAAAGATCGCTTTGTCCTCAATCGAACGAGTGACCGGTACCCATTTGCCGTCGTATCCAGCCGATACAAACCTGTTCAACCGAAGGAAATCTTCGAGTTCTTCCGCGATCTGCTGGCACAGCACGGCATGAAGATGCACACGGCAGGGTCATTGATGAACGGAGGGCGTATCTGGGCTCTTGCACAAACAGGCGATTCTGCATTCATCAGGGGTAGTGACCGTGTGGACAGCTACCTGCTTCTCAGCACATCTTACGATCTCACGCTCTCTACACTGGCACAATTTACCTCTGTGAGAGTGGTGTGCAACAACACCCTGCAACAAGCTTTAGAAGAGAGTGACGGAAGGGTAACGGTTCCTCATACCACAGATTTTGATCAAGAGTTCATCAAGGAAGCGTTGGGGATTAGTAAAGAGCAGTGGTCTATTTTTTCAGGGGCTCTGCAGGTGTTGGCTCACATCGACATGGACGTCCCCAAGGCACGAGAAGTGTTGAGCAAGGTATTCGATTTGCTAGAAGACCCGACAAAACCTGATCCTAATCGCAAGCATGTAGAAATCATTGTCAATACGTTTGCCGCGCAAGCTTTCAAGGGGTCTGATCTCGCAGGCTACACCGCATGGGGGCTGCTCAATGGAGTAACTGAATATATCGATCACTGGAAGCGTGCGCGCAATCAAGGAAATCGCTTGAACAGCGCGTGGTTTGGCGAAGGTGCAGAGTACAAAAAACGAACTTTGAATGAGTTGTTGAAGTTGATCTAGTGGGACGCCCCCAGGTGCGCGTGGGGTTGATGAAAAAACGGCACCAGTGAAACCCGGACGACTCCCCTCTGGGCGAAATCACCGTTCGAAAGGTTCGAGATACCTTAGTCCCGTGACCTCACGTCACGGGCATCAATTCCAAGGAGAAAAGAAATGTTTAAAGAGGGCGAAGTAGTTAGAGTCGTTGGGATGGACAAGGTGTTACTCATAATGGAAGTGGGTGAAACTGAGTGCTTATTATTTGATAATTTCAACACTCCGTGTTTGTGGTGGCCGACTTACTTGATTAGGAAGTATGAAGATACGGGGGGTTTGCTCGACGATGGGTGCCCAAGTTGTAAAGAGCAGGATGATATCTATTATGAATCCATAGAAATACATGGGCACTTAGCTGAACAAAATTGTCGCTGTCATATCTGCGGCACTGAATGGGTTGATATTTATCAATTAGAATGGCGCGAAAGGATCAACTGATGGGCTGGTTATTCGGACATTATACTCGCAAGGATTTGATCAAAGGTATTCTGGAAAGACACCATCCGCACATCATCAAATACTGCTTCGTTGGCAACAACATGTGGACAGTATACGAAAATAATAATCAGCGCTTTATCGTTCTGTTCAAACTGAAGGGGTGTCCGCAACAAACCGACCGTTGGGATAACTGGGGATACAAGGATGTTGATGAATGCATGTACCCATGTGATCGCACATGCCCGCTCTCATATCTCGATCTTTGTACCGAACCAGTGAACGAAAACGCACGCGATTGGCGCGATGCAGTACGCAGACATCACGCAGATAAAAAGAGGAAGTTGAAAAAAGGCGACGTTGTTAAGCTAGGTTCGCGCGTCTTTACCATCGAGGATGTTTATAAGGCGGGCTACTCAGTCAGAGGTACTGATAACGTATCGTACTTTCTCAAGAACAACCTCGTAGTGAAACTCGAAGTACTTACTCAAGGAGAAACAAATGTCGTGGAAACCTGAAATCAAAACATCTGGTGAAGATTGGAACACCAATGCTACGCGCTTTGAAACAGAGGCAGAGGCAGTCGCCGCAGCAAAGGACATATTCACACGTTGGATGCTCGCAACGGATTATCGGGCTGCGCCGTCAGACGATCCAGTCAGTTACAAGTGGGACCCTGAAAAAGGATTGGTCAATCTGTGAAGCAAGACACGTACCATATGCTGTGGAGTTCAGACACGAATAGAATCATTATTCATACCACGGTTCTGTCTGGATACATCTCGCAGCGAACCGTTCGAGCTTCTTGTTGGATCGCCGCTAAAAAGAAACTCGGATTTGATTTAACACCGTTGCAAGAAGAGATGCTGAATGCAAAAAACAATAGCGCTGCACCTCATCGGGGGACTGTCGTCAACCTCAAAGATGCCAGGACCAAGTTACGGGTTACCAACTGAGAATTGCATAACCGGATCAAAACTGGCACAAGTCCCAGGAAGTGTGTGCAGCAACTGTTATGCGACGAAGGGTTGCTACAGAACCTTTGCATCGACGGTGTTACCTGCGCAACAGAGGAGACTAGCTTCAATTGCGGACCCCAGATGGGTTGAAGCAATGATCGTCGCATTGAACAAAGAGCGATGGTTTCGCTGGTTCGATTCTGGCGACTTGCAGAGTGTTCAAATGCTGTTGAACATCTTCGACGTCGCTCGCGGAACACCAAACTGCTCGCATTGGTTGGCAACTCGAGAGCGAGGATTTGTACGCGAAGCTCTCACAGTCTCGGATGTACCGGCCAACATGTGCATCAGAGTCTCTGCGACATTCCCCGATGTCCCGGTACGCGATCTATATTTGGACGGGGTGAACTACGCCAACGTGCACAAGAATGGTCCTCCAATCGGGCACGAATGCGCAGCACCGAAGCAACATGGTAAATGCGATTTGTGCAGAACCTGTTGGGACAAGAACGTGAAGGCTGTTTCGTATAAGGAGCATTGAATGTTCGGATTACAAGTCAACGTCGGCACTGTGCCCAATCCAGATTGGAGATGGGTGCATGGGTCAGATATGCAAATCATGAGCTTCAACACCCAACTGGAGGCCGAAGCTGAGAAAGCAAAGTGGCCATCAATTAAAGCTGCAATTTTTCGAGTGAGGGAGATCGATGACAACTAGCCCACTGTTCAAACCCATGCTTGCATGCTCAAAGAGCGCACATAACTTCTTCGATAAGCTCCGCTTCCCTCTTCTCGTCAGCCCCAAACTTGATGGAATACGCGCCACGGTGCGCGACGGCGTGGTGTACGCGAGAAGCAACAAACCTATTGCCAACGTCAACGTACAAACAAAGTTCAGACATTTGAACTGGTACGATGGAGAATTGATCGTCGGTGATCCAACCAGTCCAACGTGTTATCGAGATACATGCAGTGTCGTGAACTCTCGAAATAAACCAGCGCGCGATGTGGACTTCTTTGTATTTGACTGTATTGCGCAACCTTCAAACCCGTATTTTCGACGATTAGGTGATGTTGATCCAAAATACAGGCTTGATCATCTTGCAGTGCATGACCTCTACGAACTGAAGGTAACAGAGGGTTTGATCCTCGATAGAGGTTACGAAGGTTTGATTCTTCGCGATCATAATGAGAAGTACAAAATGGGTCGGAGCACAGCCAGCGAACAAGGCATGCTCAAACTCAAACGTTTTCTTGACGCTGAAGCTGAAGTCATTGGGTTCCAAGAAAGGATGCACAACGGCAATGAGGCCACCACCAACGAACTCGGAAGAACCTCCCGTAGCTCCCATAAATCTGGAAAGTCTGGTCGAGGTGATCTCGGAGCACTTATTGTCCGTACTCCCGAAGGGATTGAGTTTGGCATTGGTTCAGGCTTTGATGACAGTGCCAGACAATCTATCTGGGCAAATCAAGATGACTATCTCGGTCGACTTGTTAAATACAAATACTTTCCACTAGGTTCGAAAGATGCACCAAGGCATCCAGTATTCCTTGGTTGGCGAGATAGGAGTGACACATGATTTACTGCCCTGGACCGGGAGACGAAGAAACGTGGCCACCGTATTCGGGTCATCCTCACGACCCTCGGATGGAGGATGATTTCGAGTGGCCAGAAGACGACACCGATGAAGAAGACGAAGACAATGATTAGTGAAATGTATGAAGCGTACGCAGAGGCTGGCTGGGAGAGTGAGTAATGAGCGAGCTTAAAGATTATTTCATGAGTCAAATTGTCAAAAACCCATGCAAAGCACCGCCCCTTAATACAACTGAATACAAGTATGCTCAGGCAATGAAGGGGTGCGGATGGATGAGCTACGAGGACGTTGCCCAGTTGGTACATACAACCCCCAAATCCGCATTTGAGTTTATTACGGAGAAGCTTTGCAAGAAGTTTCCTATTGAATTCGTACAGCGCAAAAATCCAAAAGGTGGTCGGCCCGTTACATTTTTTCGATGGGATGGTCCACCCCGAGCACGGTTGGACGAGAAGGTAGAGTTTTTGAAACTTAAAAAGAATGAGTTCAACGAAATTGTGGAAGCATTGATCGAAAACTTGGGGGCGGTGTAAATGGGAGACACATCAGAAGTTGCTGAAAATACGAATTATTGGAAAGATAAATACGAAGGCCTTGTGTACTATTTAACGCATAATTACAATGACGACACATGGGATTCTACGACGCGCGAAATGCTTGCAGAGGCGTACGAAGAGTTGTTCGGAGAAAAAATTATATGGTGTATTGAGGGTGAAGAATGAAGCTACCTTTTTACCGCACACGCGAAGCATTGAGGGAATATGACCACGATGCCAGCACTCGCATGCAAGCGTTGATCAACGCCTGTAGTATTTCAGATCGCCGTAACGCACACAGGCTTGAACGCCGTGCTTTGAACAAAGTTCAAGATGCATTTTACCTAGATGTTACACCAATGGTAACAAAAACGTGTAGTGAGAAGCTCAGCATCGATTTCATGAGGTATGTGGTCAACGCGAGTAATCTAAATGAGTGAATTCGACACGCCTCACAAACTGACCGTTCGTTCTGGAGCTGAACCCTACGGGTGCAAGGACAAGGTGTATTCGTCCGGGTACTGGATGCCACATCGAATCTACGCACCTGATGGGAGCTTCACGATGGGGTCGAAGTGGATACCATATCGAATGAGCACCGACTGCGGGTCGACAGACATCAGCGCAACTGATCCACGGTGCGCAGGATGCTCATGGCAAACAAAGGAAGAGAAATGACTAGAAATGAAGCACTCGCACTATTGCGCGGACACTCAATAGCACTCTCAGAGAATTGGTCAATGACGCCAGAAGGGCGAATCTACAAAGAGCGTTTCAATGAAGCAATTAGTGTTCTCGAAGGACCTTCGGCAAACATCGAGTACGGTTGCCATTGCGACCTTGATCCAGGTGACAAACCCGATGGTTGCGTAATAGACGAAGGGAACATTTCAGATTGCCGGAATGCAGAAACGTTAATTGCACAAGGCAAAGGTCGTAACGACTGCGAGGAGTGGCGACCAATAACGATTCGGTAATTCGCAAATACACCGGACGCAACGACTGCGTTCGGTAATTCGCAAATACACCGGCGACCATGGTCGAGTCAAAATAATTTCCACCCTCTTTATCAGTCGAGCCCGGTTCTAGTCAAATAATCAATGACTTAGAGGGCTTTCACCCTCTAAGTCAGGCTAATAATGCCGTCGTACTATCCATTCCTTTACTTAGGAGATTATTTTCCCTTTCCTGCGCCATCAATCCGGCATAATTACTGGCGCACCGGGGACTTGATTGACCAGTGAATCGAACCACTTACCGGTATGCACACCACGCGCGAATCTTCCGAAGAGTTCCGCCGTTGGACCCGCTGCACCTTCCAGCCCGCTACCGCCATGGCGAATCGACTGCTCAACGTCACCGAGGAACTGACTACGCCCAGCGTTGCCGCTTCTCGCCCATGCATGATCGATGTAGTCCATGAGGCTCCAGTTATTCTTGTAACTGGTGTCGGTCATCGTCAGAGTGTCGCGCAGACCGTCTGCCGCCATCATCCACGGCATGGCGAGCACTGCAGGCACCAGCGGGAAAGCATTCCCGAGCTTCCATTCCTTCAGTCCACGATCAAGCACGAACTTACTGTGAGCGAAGGTGAACCGCTTCATCTGCGCTAACAATGCCCAGCGCGGATCGTTCATCCACATTGGGTTACTGCCCGCATCCGGGTGCGCCATCGCTTCGTTGACGTACTGTGCAATCGCCCGCGCCACACGGTCATTGCCTACATCAGCCTTGTCGATCTGCAACAGGCCATCGTCCGTCAACTTGATGTCGCCCTCCTTCACACCCAGTTCGTTCAAATAGCGCATGCTGCGCTCGACCATCTTCGGGTCCTTGCTCTTCCGAACGATGTCGGCGTGTTCTTTGAGAAACTCAACGGCATGCTTGGTCGCTTCGATGTGCATCGAACGGTTCCACTGGTCCATGAAGTTGAGCTTGAAGAACTTATCGTTCCAGTGACCAATCTTTCCGGGCAGAGTCATGCCGTTCTGCATCTGAGCCATTACATTGGCTATGATGCGACTCGGCGCACTGCCGATCTGATTGGCCAACTTCTCCCACTTATCCTGTGTGTAGCGAGCGTCGAAGAAGTCCGCAGACCTTGGCATCTCTCGAATACCGCGCCAGAGTGCGTCAAGTGAACCATGCATCGTTCCACGACGCAACGCCAACTGCAGTGGCTCGAGCATCTGACTGAACACAGCCGTGGGCAAGATACGGACGTTGTTGATGAACAGTAGCGTGCCCATGAACTTACGCAGACCCGGTGACAGTTTATCAGCGGCCAACGTACCCTCATACGCAGCAATGGTGTCCGCCATGAGTTCCTTACCTGCGCTGTCTGCCTTGGCGTCTCCCGCTTCGAGCAACGAAGACAGATTCTTGATCTGGTACGTTTGTCCGTCCGGCAAAGTGCGGTCACGACTCCGCTCTGCAAGGTTCACCGCTTCGCGAATGATTCTGGCTACGCTCGCACCGAAGTCCCGCTCAGCCCACTTGTCCCGCAAGTCCGGTCGACCTTCGAAGAGAGCACGATCTTTGTCGTAGTAGTACCCACGATCTGCGATCTGGTTGGCCAACGTACGAGCCTGCCCGGCTTTATCCTTTCCTTTGAACCCACCGTGATTTACCAAGTCCGCAATGAACTCGTCCATGTTCTTCATAATCTTGTCTGCGTCGAACGTGTCCAGGCGACGGTAGAAGTTCCGCACCTCATTCGGGTCGACACCGGCATTGCGCATGTACGATTCAACTCGACCAAGGAAAGCTTTGTACTCTTCCGTTGTTTTGAACGCAGCCAGTTCTTTCTCGGACAAGTTCTTAACTATCTCCCCGATGTCGTTGTCGAACGCCTGTTCCATCCGGCGCTTGTCACCCATGTAGCCGCCCTTGCCTTCATCCCCGACATAGAGCTGCATCACTTTGTCGTACTCAGGAATCTTCAACTCAGCGATGCGCGTCGAAGTGTGTTCGAAGACGACCTTGAGCGCTTCCAACCCTGGTTGCAGAATCTTCGCAGCCTCCCTCATCAACTGATCGCCGTTCTTCTCTCCGAGACCTTTGCGCACGGACAGGCCGTTGTCGATGTCCCTGGCGAAGTCTCCACGCATCACATAATCCATGAAGTTCTCCGAGCGCTCCTGTACCGTCGTCGTGTGGAAACCAAGCTTATCTGCAGCCCACCTTACAAGGTCGGCAAGTCGCTGGAACAGCGTCTTTGTTTCCTTGACCAGCGGAACGTACCTTTCACCTTCCGAGAGCTTCTGGAAAACAAACGCTGCTCGTTCCGACATCTTGTCGAGTTGCCCTGTCACCCCTTCATCGTTGTACTTTTCCTCGATCCAGCGACGCATCAGAGGCGTGTTCATGTGTGCGTACACATCCTCGAGAACCTTCTCGCCATTCGGCCCGAGTTCTTTGAGCACGCTTTCCACAGCGTGCCATATCTCGTGATGAAGCGTGCCCATCCGACTCCGCGCTTGGTCGAGCACAGAGATGAGCTTATCCGCGAATGCGCCCGACACGTCCGTACGCCCTTTGATCTCGGACGCGATCTCGACGCCGAATCCGTCACCCAGAAGTTTCCTTGCCCTATCCTTCAGCTCTTTCAAAGTTGCTTGGTCGTTCGGGTCCTTGCTCCCCTCATCCTTCGGCAGAGGGGTTTCGCGACTGAAGGGTGTATCCGAAAGGCGCGTCGACACGAGGCGATCCTTTGCCTCATCATACTTCAGACCCGCTCGCTTGAGATGTGATTCTGCCCACTCACGCATGCGTGATGGCGGATCGGACAATGCCGTAACCATCTGCCCCGCACGATTACCATCTTCGTGGTCAGGAATAAGCTTCACCGCAACGTCATGGAGTTGCTGGTCGCTCAGAGCGTCAATGAAGCGATACGTTGATTGATCGGTAGTTTCGTCCGTAGTGTTGAGCACGCGAGCAAGCGTGTCAGGTTTCATCGCGTTGACCCTGTCTGCTGCACTTGGCTCGGCTTTCTTTAGCGGCTCAGGTTTGGCGGCGGCCTCTCCTTCAAAAACTTCCGGCGCGTGCAACGACTTACGGTCGTACCCTTTGCGAAGACCCTCTGGGAATACCTCGGGACCACTTACTTCCTTGGCAACCGGACGAGCTTCTTTCCGAACGGGTGGGCCAGGAATGTTCTTCGCCTCTACGGGCGGTTCAGCGGGGAACGCACCTCGATTATCCTTATTGGCCAAATACGCTTCGAACTCTTTACTGAGGTTCCCTTTCTCGTCCATGAACGGAAGCTCAAACGTATCGCGAATAAACTTCTCCTGGGCAGGGTCGCCCTTGGCCCGAGCCATCCACTTTTCGTAGAGTTGTTTAAGATGATCCTCCACTCCAGGTTTGTCTCCGGTCACCTCAGTGGGTGCAACCTCATCACGAGTCTGTATTTGAGTGTTCGTACGATCACCCCCAACAGCCTCACTCTTGTCGAACAACGGCGCGTTCTTCTCCAACCGATTGACTCGCTCAATCGCCTCTCCGTACTTCGCAGCACTCTCATGCGAGCCAGGGTTGACGTGGGGAGAAAACTGCTCACCTTCTTCGCTCCCTGCGAACAACTTATCTTTGGAATCTTGGCGGCGCTTAATCAAATCCAAAGCAGCCTTGGCTTCTGCAACTTTTTTGGCCTGCTCCGTGTACTTCGGGCTGTTGGTATCCAACGTGGCCAATTGCTCTTTGGCACTACGATAAGCTGCAAGCGCCTCGTTTGCCTGTCGCGTAAGATCAGAAACTTCGAAAGTCGAAGGTTCTGCAACGTCCGGGTCGCGCCAGTCGGTATACGCCCATTTGTCGTAGTCCCTATATGCGCGCTCGACGCGCGCTTCGCGATCCCGCTCGAGCTGCGGGGACGCATTGCTGTCTTTTCCAGGGTTCGCCCTCGCGTCCTGAATCGCCTTCTCCGAAGCCATGATGCGCTTCATGATGTCACTATTACGAGCATCCTCGAAATTGTGAGGGAGAGGTTGCTTTGCAGGATTGAGAATCGCTGATTTCAGATCGCTGAAATACACTGGGTCCGTCTTCTCACCGAACGTCTTGGTGTACGGAACGAGGTTGTCGTATTTACCACTTGCCATGTCAAGCAAGTCGCCCGTGTATCCCTGCTCCTTCAATTCATGAAACGCCTCGCGCAGCAACATGCCCACATAATCTTCCGGCAAATGCCTGTCGCGAATGACAGTCTGCGGGTCCTCGCCGTTGCGTACCAGCATTGTCTTGAGCAACGCCGCCACGTCAACGTCGTAGCTCTTACCGTCTTTCTCCAATCCACCGTTGGCGATGCCACGAGCGTTGTCACGCTCACGCTCACGCTTCTCCCGACTGGACTCTTTGCGAACAAAACCTTCCGGCGTGGTCTTCGGCAATCCTTGATAGCCCTTACCGAGAATCGTTTCGAGAGCCTGCCCCTCCAAACCTCCCGGAGACCAAGGCACGCGCTTGCCGTCGATAACGCGACTTGTACCTGTTACCAGCGCACCTCGGTCGCTGTCACGCACGTGCCCAAGTTCACCCAGAGTAAAGTACTGCCCCTCTTTGCCTGGAATGGGACGCATGCCAGCAACATCTTTGTACGTAGTCTTCTGCCCAACCTCGCCAACTTCCGCGCGGTACACCACCAGATTGCTGGCGAAGTGCTCGCCGATTTTTGCGTCAGGGAGTGTAAGGTTTCCACCCTTGAGTGACGACTCGCGTGTCGTACGTGCGTCGTCCGCAGTGAAGAACTTGTTCCCGCGTTTGATCCCAGTAACTTCGGGGGTAGAAAGAATCGCACCGATCACGTTCGAAAACGCTGTCAGAATCTCCTGCGCACGATTGTCTTCTTTGACCTTGTCTCCCAGACCAGTAATGTCGCCCGCCTGATGATGGCGCATCTCCCTCGTGACCATTTTCGCGATGTCGATGGGAACGACCCTCGTCTCTCCCCCCTCATCTTTCACGCGCACGTGGAGAACAGAGTCCTTGAACACTTCTGGCGAGAACTCACTGTTCTTTGAGCGCTCGTTCGCCCAATCCGTAACTGACGTGTTTCTGATTCCTCCCCAGTTCTCTATCTGCCGGATGCCGTAGCCCAAATTAGAAGCATCGTGCGGCTCAATCTTGTGATACCGGTAATGCGCGTTTATCGGATTGGCAAAGAAGCGCGCACCAACTTCATTTGGATTGTCCGGCAACAACTCACGCAACCGTGCTGCGAGGTCAGCGCGAGCCTTGACGTAGCGCAGTGACCCGTCGCTTATCTTTGGGTTCTGCGCACGCTCTTTGTCGTGCTCGAGCAGAGCGTCCATCGCCCGTGTGAGGTGCGCCCCCTCTGTACCACCAATGGTGTTTGACATCTCCTTCGCCCAGTCCTGCATCCGCACTTCCGTGCGCCGCCCCACACGCCCGTTGTTGAATGTCGCGTCGACATGCGCACCGAGAGCAGAGGACTCGTTGTACTCCGGGTTCCAGCTCACAGCGTAGTCGGACGAAGGATGCCGCGATACCGGTGCACCTATTCTTGCCGGGTCATACTTCCCGCCCTTGAACTGCTCCGTACCGACGAACTGATGAGGCACGCGGCGCTCGGCGTTTGTCCCCGCATGTTCATACTCTTGCTGAGTCCGGTACTCGCCCTCTTCGTCACCGCCCGCTGCCTCAGTGCCTACAACCTCATGATCAGGATTCACCCCTTGCTCGAACTGCGCCTGCACGCGGTCGATGTCGTTCTGATCTTCGGCGACGTGTTTGGCAGAACCGTCGTAGCCTTTACGATGCTCAGGACGGGCCAGTCGACCACTGCCCGTGTCGTACTGCTCGAGCATATCAAGGAGCTTATCAAAGGTACCTGCGCTCTTCTTATCAGTTGGCAAGAGACCTTGATCCCCCCAACCCTTCTTCAACCCCTCGTAGCTGTTTTCGTCAAGCAATTTATAAATTTGCCTAACCCTCTCTCCGAGTTTAAACCTCTCACTCGATCCAGGCTCAGCGTTCTTCCACCTCTCGTTAAGTTGCTTGGCAAGCGTTTTCAACTCTACTCGATGGCTATCTACTCGCTTCACTTCGTGCAAGTCAGCGAGCAACTTCTCCACATCCTTATATGTGCGTGACTCTCCACCCTCTGCAGGTTTCAGCAAGCCAAGAATTTGATTAGCCTGCGTGTGTACCTTGTCATCTTGTCCCCACCGCAACGTGCTCAGATCATTGCCCAGTTTCGACTCACCACCGAATTCAATATCCGCCGCATCGATAATGTTTCGAATCAGATGATCGACAGCACTCGGCTCTTTGATCTGCGGGCGGCCAGAACGAGTGCGTAACTTCGCACTACCCGGTGGCTCCGTCGCCGTGAACTTCGCGTGCAGATGCGTCAGCACTCTCAAGAGGGCAGCTTGCCCGTGATCCTTCTTGCCTTGTGCTGCTCCAGTGAAGAAATCTGCAAGCGCATTGATCTCCGTGGCTCCGCGATCTTCTCGCGACAACCACTGACGACCAAAGGAGGTTGTTTCGAACAAATCCCTTACATGCTCACGCACGCGCTGTGTGAACTCGGGAGAAACACGTTGCCTGCCACGACCTTGTGCAACGCTCTCAGGGGTCAGTTCGGCATAAGCTTTCTGCAAAGCGGGGTACAACGCGTTGTAATATGCCGTGTACTCGGTGTTCTGCCGACCACCCTTTACTTTATCTTCTGGAATGCCGTAACGCTTGGCCAGTGCTCGGTTGACCAACAGCCGAGCCGTCTTTTGTGGCCCAAATCCACGCAACGTAGCGTCCTGGACTTCACGAAGAATCTCCGATGCGGTTTTGTCAGAAACCTTGGCAGTGCGGAAAGCTTCCGCGACATTGGTATACGCAACGTTCTCTTTGGGTCGCGGCGTCTCTCCACTGAACTTCGTCTCAGTGTCCGCCTCCGGCTTCGGCAGGATGCTGAGCAGGTCTTTGCCAGCTTTCTTAGCGGCCAGAACCTCTTGCCCGAGAGCATAAAGGTGCCGGACTTCCTCCGGTTCGAGTGGCGATACCTGCCTCGTCTTCCCCCTTTCTTCAACCTGCTTCGGACCCTCACGAAGCTTCGTGACGATCTCTTCCAATGCAGCCCGTTGCTCTGACGAAGGATGGCCCTCGTCAATCAGGCTCATCATCAAGTCAGCGTATCTGTTCAATGCGGCGGGGTTGGAAAAACCCTCTTGCAGCCGCTTGAGCTTTTCAGGAGTCATCTGCTCCTTCGCCCCCAGCGTAGAGCCCGGATCGTTGGCGATTTTTTCCAACACATCCAAGACACTTTGATCGCTAGTCGCAACGGCCAACGCTTTTCCCACCGGACTATCGGGAGAGATCGTTCTCTGCAAACCAGCCGTCGTGCGCCGCATGTCCTCCGAAAACTCTTCACCATGCTTCTTGACAAGAGTCTCGACATCGGCAATGTCATGTACAGTAGGAACATCAACCTCGCGCCGCGCGAGTTCATCCTGTACAGCGTGTTTCGCAGCTTCACCTGCCCGCACAAAGGTCGCTTTGTATGCTGAGGCGACGACACCGAGGTCCTTCAGTGCAGGTGCGACATGTTCATCGAACGCCCGCCCAAGGTCCAAATCCTTCTCAACGGCATACTTCGTTACATCACTCCAAATCTGCTTCACTTGGTCAGGCAGATCGGGCAACACACCCTTACCCTCTTCATATACCTTAGTCGGCAGGGACACACCCCTGTCCAACACATGCGTGGCCACACCATGCGCCCCGGAAACCGGCAACATTCCCGCTACGCCGCCTGCAAACGCTTCACCGACTTGCCCTGGGTTGAAGTCGTAACCATGGTCATAACTACCCTTGTTCAACTGCCCTGCAACGTTCATCGCGGCCATGCCCGCGCCACCCGCTACAGAGTTACCCACAGCCTGCCCCAGCGTCCTGCCGATGGTCGGGGCTTCGCCACGTGTCAGGAGTTGCCCACCCATCATGTTCGGCACAGCAGCTCCTACATAAGCCTGCGCCGCACCAGTTAGCTGAGAACGCGCGAGGCGTTCTTCTGGGGACATTACTCGAGCCGCAGGGTCTTCGTGCATCGCCAGCGCCTGCTCGCCCGCCATTCCCGGTTGGAATACCGCTGTACCAGCAAGGTGACCAGCTCGAGCCAGCTCCGCACCGCGCAACCCAGCTACCGCACCGAGGCCTCGCCCAACCAGCCCTGCTGCACCACCCAGAGCCATGTAGGGCAGGAACTCGCCGAACTTACCTGCGCCGTAATCCACCACGTCGCCGAGGTTGTTGATCTGACCGAGAGTGCTGACTCTCGGTCCATCTAGTTCCGCCTGACGAGCGTTTGCCGCCGCGTTGGCGTACCAATCCTCGGCAGTGTCGCGCGCACCGAGCACATCGGCGATGGACGCGCCGTAGCCTTGCAGCCCCGCCTTCGCCCCACCGTAAGCACTGCGAATGCCACGCATGATTTGCGACTCGTTGGAAGAGAATCCAGGAATCGGTCGCACGTATTCCAAACCAAGGCCGAGGGCGGGCGAAGGGGGCATATACCCCCGTGCTTCCATACCAACAGGGACTACTCCGAGTGCGGTCATTGAACTCCTCCTGTTGGCAAGTAGGCTGTCGTTTGCTGCCTTCCAAGTGCGGGCATGAACTTATTCCTCGCACCCGCCGCATCGCTGAGGTATTCCCTCGGAACAATGAAAGTTTTTCCTGTTTTCTTCGTCAAGCGCGGGGCTTCGAAATCTTCACCATGCGGCACAAGCGCGTAATCACGCAAATCATCGCCAGTTACGTTTGGTCCGTTCCAGAACCACGCCCCTGCTTGACTATCCACACGCCGCTTGATGTCATACAGCTTGCGCAATTCAGAAAGCTGCGCAGCATCCAGCTCTCCAGGAGAACGAGCCCTCTTGGTTGACCCGTTGTACCAAAGGTGCTTCTGTTCAGGAGGTGCTTCATCATGCGCTCTACGAACCGTGCTGGCAAGAAGGTTAAGGTACTCACCAACCTTCACTGGATCGGGAACAGTCTTGTCGCCTTCTTTGGTTTGGAAGTCGGGGTCGCGCATAAGCCTCTCTTCCAATGCCTTGTTCTGTGCAATGACAGATGCGTTCCCTTCTGTGGCCAACTCTGTGTCCTTAATGGCGTAGTCCCGATTCATCTTGTTCACAGCCATTTGCTTGCTCCACATGTTGTCAAGGAGCGCCTGCTGACGCGCCGCAAGCGCCCGCGTTCCGGGGTTCGGACTCATCAAGTTCTGCGCAACTGTCCTCTGACCTGCTTCCAGACTACTCATGTCATTCGCCGCATCGGAACCCGGCGGCAGCATCGCTTGACCAAGCCCCCTCGAAACCATCGGGTCACGACCAGCCCTCTCGTTCTGAGTCTGAGCGAGGTTAATCTGGTCCTGCGCATTACGACGGATCGCATCTTCATACGCAGCGGTCTTCGTCCAGTCCGAAGTAGGCGTACCATCCTTCGCGGTGTATTCTCCCGGACCAACAACAATAGTCGTTCCAAGTGCGTTGCGCTTAACCCCCGGCATCATTCGCCCATCATTCTTCGCACCACCCGTTACCGTGGCTGCACCAGTTCCTGGAGCGAAAGTCTGCTGCGTTGGGTCGAACGAACGGTCGGTGAAGCGAAGGGTATTGGACACTGGCGTCTGCTTCGCATCGCCAGCGTTGCCTTGCTTGATGAACTCAGGCGCGCCACCATCCATAACAATGTGGTCAAATCCATAAGGCATGCCCGAAGAAACAACTGGTTGTACATATGGAACGGAGAACCTTTCAGGATCTGGACCAAACGCACGAGGTGAAAGCTCTGGCGATGGAAGTACCGGCGCTACGGGTGCCGCAGATGTACCACGAGCTTTTCGAAGCGCTTCGACTTCTGCGGGATCAACAGCAAGCGGCGGAAGGGACGAAGGCTCGCCCTGCCCCGTACGCACTCGCAACTCTTTCAACGCGTCTGGGTGATCGGGAAGAATCGCCCGCGTTACATCAGTTGTTCCATTTTCAAAGCGGGGAGTGACACCTCCGTTAGCATAATGCCAGCCTTTGCCAAGCGCTGCGCGACCGGCTGCTGTGAGCCCTCTAACCAAATGCTCACCACCAAAATACCCGGCTGCACCTCCACCCAATCCAAGCACCGCCGCAGTTGCCGGTGCGAACGGGCCAGTTGCCGCGATTAACGGCGCGCCGTAAGTAAGCGCCGCACCTGCTCCCAAGCCAGCCCCTGCCATACCTCCTGCAAATCGCGAACCTTGTTCTGCAGCAGCCGTAGCAACATCGGCACCCGATCCACCTTGTTTTGCTACATCACCCACCAGCTTCACTCTATTGGCAACATCTAGCGCCGTGGCAACCGGACCCGCTACGCGGATTACAGCCGGGACTTTCGAAGCTGCGGAGAACGTAGTTTGGGTCCCATACCCAGTTGGCTTGTACCCAGCCGAGAAACTCTCAGGAGTACCCCCTCCCGTTTTCACCCATTTCATCGCTTCGTTCGAACGCTTGATCCACTCCGGTGGTTCAAATGTAGTTGGCTTAGAAGGAGCTGCAGGGGGTTCAACCGGAGGAGTAGCTACCTGCACTTCAGGATTTGGAGACATGTTGAATACTTTGCCAACACCCGCCCTTGTGGCATCCCACGTAGTGTCCAAGGCCCTTCCCAACAATCCTCGTTGTGGAGCATCTGGTGGTACAGTAATTTCGGGTGCAATCGGCTCTGCACCTTGCGCGTATCTCCCACCATTACCCAAGCCTCTGCGAGGCTCACGACCGTCGTTGGTACTTTGGATAATGTCCTCGATAGCATCGACAGCTTCGGGATTCGAAGCGGTCTTCGCAGGCAGGATCATGCCCCTCTCACCGTTGCTCACACGGATATTCGCCCCGGCAAACTTCACTGGAATCCTATCTTCACGAGGGCCACCGGGACCGTGGAACTCATACTGCTCGACCTTCCCGCCGTCAGCGTAGTTGTTGATCCTCCGCAGTGTCTCATTGCGTTGCTGGATTACGTCCCCCAACGGGCGCGGTTGCGGCGCAGGAGTCGGCGCAGGAGTCGGCGCAGGAGTCGGCGCAGGAGTCGGCACAGAATTCGACACTCCGTACTTTTGGCTGGTGCGACGAAGCAGCTCCTCGACTGGATCAAGTTTCCCGCCGTCTGCGTAATTCCACAGGTTGCCATTGTCGAACATCCCCGTGTGAGCGTACGCCCTGCGCTGCTCGGCAAGAAACACCTTGTTCCCGTCTCTGTCGTACCGATAGATTCCGTTGGGGTCGTGCCCCTGCGCAGCGAGCTGCTCTTTGGCAGTCAATATTGGTTGAGTTACAGAAGCAGGGGGTTGTACAGCAACGCCGTTCATGCGATCCCGTGCCTGTGCCAACGCCACACGACCTTGAGGCGAATCGTTGAATGCACCGACTGGAACTGTGCCGTCCGATTTCAGCGGACCTTTGTCCACCATGTCGTTGCCATAAACAGGTGAGCCAACAAAACCCAACGAACGCCCGGTTCCTGGTTCGCTCGCTGACGCAGCAAGATTCGAACCCATCGTGGGAGCACGAGCGGTAGAAAGCATGGAACCGGGCATGTCGCGAATACCACTGGGCATTGTGGCCGTCCCAGGCATTGCCACCGACGCAGCAGCCGACTGAGAATCTCCGAATGAACTACCATTGCGAAAAACATCTCCACCCGCTGCGTAGCAGTTGCCCAACCCGCGCCGAGCGGCCTTCGTTTTGAATGCTTTTGTGATATTGCTGGTCATACGCACCTCGTCAGATCGACACGTTGTAGCTACTGCTTCCACCCGCACGGACGTTGTTCATGAGCGCCGTGACCATCGTTGCCAGGGCCTTGATCTCAGACAGCAGCGCCTCGAGACGGAACTCAATGGGCTTGATGTCCGCCGCTTGGTTGGCTTTGTCGGCCTCTAGCGTAAGAGACTTGGCACTGTGGGAGAGCTTGAGAGCCAAATCCGCAGCCGTAATCCGCTGGGAGAAGAACCCCGCCGCTGCGTTGATCATCCTCGTCTGAGCCTCATACGCCACCCCGGTAATCTGTTCTCCGACACCCTCTGCTTGCACCATTGCCACGATGTAGTCCTGCGCCGCTCGCAGAGCTGTAGCCCTGTTTTGCAACGCCATTTTGACCGCTGACATGATTTTATCATAGGTCTGTTCGAAATCCTTGATCATGGTCGATCTGGCAGCTTCAGCCTGAGCGTCCAGGCTCTTCTGCTCGATTTGGAGCGTGGCGTAGGTCAGCGCCCCCGGTGGCAATGCGTGACGCTTGCCCGCCCAGGTCTCTGTAGCGTCCGCCAAGGCCCTCGTTTTGTCAGCGACGATGGATGCATCGGCAGAGGCCAAAATCGCAGCCTTGATCGCCGCAGGAACCGCACTGGTGCTGGTATTCGAGATGGCGTCGTACACCCAAGCTTCCGCAGCCCCGTAGGTCGACGGTTCGTTCGGAAACCACGTGCTCTGGAAGCTCGAGAACTTGCTCACCAGAGTCGTGATGATGTTCCCAGCCTGAGTGGCAAAGTCAGCGTACACCGCTCCGGGGGCCGTGTCAGCGATAGTCATACTCGGCTCTGTCGGCGTAGGAGCAGTCACCGTCCCCGCCGTCACGTGAGGCATGGACAGCGTAGCCAACCAGCCCGTGGTAAGGTCCGTCAGTGAGCTGATCTTCGCCTCGTAGTCATAATACTTCGACCCGGCGAGATTCCAAGTGGCGTTGATGATGTCAGCATTCTGCTTGATAACGAACGCAGCACCCGGAGAGAAGATACCGGAGGAAGAGACAGGGATGGTTGGTAGCGTCCCAATCGGGTCACTGATAATATCGGATGGGGTGTAGGGCATAATTTAAGTCCTGTAAATTTCAGTCTTGATGCTATCTATATAGGGTATACCTAAATTAACCACCCAGTCCATCATTTCTCCATCACGAAACTGGATGTTGCGTTGCACGCTGAACAAGCCTGCCATGATTGCCGAAAAGGCGGTAGCATCATCAACCGGGTATCGCTCGTCCGGATCAACCCCATACTTCCGACTGAAAACGAAAGCATAGAGCATCTCGATCAGGTTGCACGGGATGAAATGAACAATACCGTCTGTTTCGTCCGTTCCGATGAACGAGTACGTTTCCAGCGACAAGACGAAATTGATAAGGCACGCCGGTGTAGCGCCGTTGACGACTTCCGCTTTGGTGACGTAGGCCGCCCCCCAGAACGAACCCTGCTCACGATATTTTGGGGTGAAGATGGCCCGGATTTGCGGAGACGGAATGGCGTACTTTCCGGCGTCTATTTCCTCCTCCGGGAGCATATTCCCGTAGGTGTAAGACAGCTCGTACAGTGTCTTGCTACCCGAGCCCCATGGAGTATCGATCAGGAGGACAACCGTCATCGTTGCCGTCGCCGAAGCACCATAGTTCTTGGTCGCGGCGAACGTTCCATCAACAGTTATATAGACTTCATTCGCGTCGTCATGAAGTATGAAGTCTCGCGTCGTCCAGTTTAGTGTGTGCGTCTCCAGGGTAATGCTTGGATCAATAGATGCCGTGTAGTAAGGGTCCCCGCTGCGAGTAGTATCTCCGTTCGTGTTTTCGCTGTCATATAGCTTTTGCGCGACGAAACGAGCGCGCATTGTCGAATATTTCTCGTTGATCGTGTCCACAGCTTCTGTGGCCTGCGTGTATTCGTTGTATATGCCCCCATGCCACACCCCATGATAGGCATTTATCCACGTCATATCAGT
>ERZ724505.651-NODE-651-length-21680-cov-17.258173_pt1 | contig 21680 bp, 31 predicted proteins | sample MGYA00376038_ERZ724505 | MGnify/ENA primary metagenome ERZ724505 (study PRJEB28724, sample SAMN07190884) | wastewater metagenome | isolation source: effluent of sewage treatment plant in Hong Hong | place: Hong Kong | collected 2016-03-17 ...
CGCTGAGGGTCGCCCCGAGCGAATCGCCGCCGATGCCTGGCCCGGAGGTGAACCCGACCGGGATGCTCGAGGCGATGGCCGTGGAGAGGGTGTCCCCGGTGATCTCGCTCGTGCCGCTCCCGCCGGTCGTGGTGCCCACGCCGCTGGAGAACTGCGTCCCGCCGCCGGGCCCGCTGCTGAACGTGATGATCGAGGAGGCCGAGGACGAGGCGGGGAAGATGGGGGGGTGGCAGGGGTCGTCCGGCGCCGCGATGTCCACGAGGTTCTTCCGCGTGACCATGCGGCCGAGCGTGACGTCGATGTCCGTCTCTTCGACCTCGAACGAGGAATCAGCCTCGTCGTTGTAGAGCCGCACGACGAGCACCGGGGCCCGGACCTTGCGGGGATCGACCACCCGCATCTCGTCCGCGGTTCCGCTGAGCAGGACGTACCGGCCGTCCTGGTAGCCGTAGAGCTGCTCCGCGGTGCGGGCGCCGACGATCTCGTACTTGACCACGCACCCGTCCCCGGGCTGCACCAGGAGGTTCTGGGCGATGGTCTCGCGGTTGAGCTTCATCTGCCGCATGAGGGAGAGCGGCGCCTCGACCAGAACCGGCGATCCGTCGTCGGTGTTCTCCTCGTCGTCGAGCACCATGAGATACCCGTCGCGGGTGCCCCAGACGATCTGGCCGTTGAACGGCTCCTCCGTGCTCGCGGTGGGCCCGAACCGCTCCGCGAAGTCGTCGGGGAACCACCCGCCTGACAGCCCGCCCGGGCCGGCGACGGAATACCCGCCGATCCGCTCGTCGTACGCGATGTGCGTCGCGGGCGCGGCCGATTCGGGGGTGAGATAGACGTACGCCATCTGCCGCTGCGGGTCGGCCCGGACCTGCACGATGTACCCCGCGGCGGCGTCGCGCGTGAGGTTGATTCCCTCGGTGAGCACCGGGCTCGAGAGCGGGGTCGGGTTGCCGTCCAGGCGGAGCAGGTACACCCCGTTCTCGGTCAGCATGACCATGTTGCCGTCGGCGAGCGTGCAGGCGGCGTCTTGGTCGAGGATCCCCGAGCCGTTCAGGATCTCCTTGAGGTCGGCCTGGCCCGTCGTCGGGTCGCCCGTCAACTCCCAGACGGAGCCGTTGGTCCCGATGATCATGCTGTTGCGGGTGGACCGCTTGATGCACGTCACCGGCTGGCCCACCTTGGCGATGCCGGTCCCCAGGCCGAAAGCGTGCCCGAAGTCGCTCGATCCCGTGTCCAGGTCCCGGTGGTCCCCCGTGGCGCTGCCCAGGAGGTTCTGCGGGTCGGGAGGCCCGAAGTCCATCCACAGCTTGTCGCGGTACACCGCGAGCCTCGACGCGGTCGTGCTGCCCGCGACGCCCACCGTCGCCCCCGGAAGGCTCCCCGCGGTCGGGACGTAGTCAACGACCGTGTTCTGGGCGACGTCGATCTCGCGGGCCCTGGCCCCGTCAACCCCGATGACGTAGTTGTGGTACTGCACCAGCCTGACCCGCCCGGTCGCCTTGAAGGCCCCGGACTTGATCTTGCGCCAGACGTACCCGCCCGCCCCGTCCGGCTCCACCACGAAGTAATCGCCGCCGACCACGACATGCAGGACGTCCGCGCGGTCCACCTTGCGCGGGTCGAGGTCGCAGATTTCGGCGCTGATGACCTGCGCCCCATCGACGTTCGAGACGAACCCGAACCGCTTGTAGTTCACCCACACCGGCGCCGGGTCGGGGATCGTGTAGGACAGGGCCGCGTCCTCGGACCCGTTGAGCCGGACCTCGATCTTGCCGTTGACGAACCGCACGGACTGGGTGAACGGCTGGCTCGAGGAAAGCCCGTGCGCGGCCGTCGCCTTGACCGAGATGGTGGACGGGTCCGCGAAGAGCACCGAGCGGATGACGATGTTCACCCCGACGATGCCGATCTCGTAGCCCGTGCGGCCGTCGCCGCTGCAGGGCACGAGCTGGAAGACGTTGTGCGCCAGGGTGGGCGGGGCAAGCTGAACGGTGAAGTCGAACGACGCCGGGCGCGTCTGGACGGGGATCAACGCGGTGCGACTTCCGCCCTGGAGCGTGTAGACACCGGCCGCGTTGCGGGACCAAACTCCCAAGGCATGTCTCCGATCTGACAGACCGGACGGTCAATCGCACTCTAGGACACTTTGGGCGTGACGAAGAACATTCGGCCGTCGCCGGCGGAGGCCACGCCGAGCCCGCCGATCCCGGATTCGTTGAGGTCGAAGGTGGCGATCACGGATCCGTCCGCCTTGGACAGCTTCCACATCATCGCCTGCCGGCCCGACGCGCCGTCCCATGCGCTGTTCCGGTCGCCCGCGAACCAGGGGTTGCCGTCGGCGTCCATCGCCGCGGCGGCCTCCCGGATGGTCCCGGTCGCGCCCTGGATGTTCGCCCGCCACTTGATCGCCCCCGTGCTCCCGTCCAGGCCGAAGGCGCTGACGCCCTCACCCGAGAAGCTCCGGTCGTTCTGGCGGCCCGCGACGAAACAGTCGCCCGACGCCTGATCGACGCACATCGCCGAGATCGACGGGTCCGCCCCGTTGGGGTCCCCGGGGTAGGTGAGGTCGTTGAAGTTCCCCAGGTCGTCCTGCTTGAGCAGCGAATCCGTGTCGGTGAGCCACAGGAGCGCCCCCGCCGCGCTGATCTTCCCGACGGTTCGGTAGCCCTCGGACCGGCCGTCGGGCTTGAAGGCGTCCAGCCCGTCATTGGGGCCCCAACCCTGGTTCCGCTTGGCGAAGTAGATGGAGCCGTCCGGGCCGGCGCGGAGCGCCGTGATCTCCCCGCCGTGGGGCCGCCAACGGAGTTGCTCGCTGAACCGCCAGGTGCGGTGGACCGCCTCGTAGTACGGCGCGGTGCTCGGCAGCGCGGTTCCCCACTGCACCAGCGTCGTGCCCCCGCCGCCGTACGACGCCGATTCGACATGGAACTTCGCGATGCCGCCGCGGAAGTCCATCGCCCAACGGCCCTGCTTGATGACCCCCGAGCCCAGGCCCCCGGTGTAGGTCCCGGCCGCGGCCGAGCCCAGGAAGCCCACAAACAGGTTCTCCTGCCCGTTCTCGTCCACCGTGCGGCAGCCCGCGACCGCCTCGCGGCACCAGCCCCCGATGTTCCCGCTGATCGCCTCCGCTCCCGTGTCGTTGCGGTAGCCCACGACGAAGGGGCCCGCGGCGTTGTTGTTCGCGAGCATGACGAAGGTGTACAGCTTGGTCACGACGATGTTGTTCACCGAAACGTTCTTGCCCGAGTCGTGCCGGTCCGCCCTCCAGACGACGGCCCCCGTGCTCGGGTTGATCCGCGCCACGCTGTAGCAGGAGTCCGCGCCGATCTTGTAGTTGGCGCTGACGGCCAGGAACTCCCGATCGGGGTCCCAGTTGCAGGCGTTCACCGCGACGTTGGCGGGTCCGCCGGCGGGGGTGACGTCGAGGTTGACGAACCAGTTGAGGCCCTGGTCCTCGTCGATCTGGCCGATGTTGCCCACCAGCGCCGTCGAGGGGTGCGAGACCGCGGTACCGACCGGGCGGCAGTTGGTCTCGTCGTAGCCGACCACCGCCGACGCGCGGGAGACCGTCAGGACGGCCTGCACCGGCGCGTTCTTGAGCTGCTGATCGAGGAGCGGGCGCAGGCACGGGCGGCGGGCGCCGCGCGGGCGGTCGCTCTGGGCCCCGTAGACCCGGAAGTTGCGGATGGCGCGGAACGGCGCGAACTGATCGGGGGTGAGCCCGAAGGTGCTCGCGTCGGACGCCCCGCGCAGCGGAATGCTCGGCTTGAGCGGTCGTGACGCCACGTTATTGCCCCACGGTGGTCAGGACGCGATCGACGATGTCCTCGGCCGTGTCCTCTTCCGAGACCGAGACTCCCGCCCTTGAGGCCCCGGCCAGGGCCTCGGAGTACGTCGCGCAGTACGTCGCGGGGTAGCCCGGGGGGTAATACTCCGGCCACACCAACATCTCGAGCCACGCGCGGTAGTAGTACGAGGTGTCCCCGACGATCTCGGAGTCCCAGCCCGGGACCGGGCCCGAGTACCCCGTGAGGCCGTCGTGGGTCGCGGCGCAGAAGCGGACGTCCTTCTCCGCGGTGGACATGCCCGCGACCTGCGTGGAGGTGAACCCGCCCGTGCGCTTGGCCTGCACGGTCGCGGCGTTCGCCCGGTCGATCTGCGAAGACACCAGGAAAGCCCCGGTACCGAAGATCACGATGCCGAGGACCTCGATGATGTCGAGAAAACGGCGAAGGTTGCTGCTCATGGGAACCTTGCTCCTTGTCAGGGGTTGTGCGGCGGCGGGCTGGAGCCCAACCAGTTCGAGATGGCCGTGCCGATCGCGCCGATGCCGGTGGCGATCGCCAGCCACGAGAGGCGGGACCAGGTCCGCTCCCGTTCTTCGAGTTTGGCGACGCGCGAGACGATGCCCTGGTGCGGCTTGTTGGGGTCCTTCCCGTAGAGCCCGTCGCGCATCTCGGACATGGACCGCTTCATCGAGCCAATGTCGGAGTGGATCTCCTCGATCATCCGGCGGTGGCTGATCTTGATGCTCGGCCCGGGGGTCTCGTTGATGTCGTCGCCTCGAGGGCTCATGTCGCCTCCGTTCTGAACCCGTCCCTGATGTACTGGGCGAAGGCGCGGATCAGGCCCGGGTAGAGGCGGCAGGCGTCGCAGAACTGCGAGCCGGGCAGGCTGACCGGGATTCCAAGGACCTCGCCGACGAACCGCTCGATGCCGCGGCCGGGGTCGGCGAACTGCACCTGCACGAACCGGCTGGTGGTGTCGCCCGTGAGCGCCTGCCACTCGTCGAAGGTCATCGCCCGCCCGTTGACGACGAACGGCTCCGGGTCGGTGGACCAATACAGGTTGCCGCCGAACCGGATGTTGCGGATGTCCCCGCTCTTGACCTCGACGCACTTGCCCCCGTTGGGCATCTGCACGATGTTCTGCGTGCACTGGCAGTTGGGCCCGGGGTTGTCCCCGAACCCGATCCCGCACCCCTGCGAGCCGTTGAACCAGTCGAAGACGACGTTCGCGACCATCGCCACGTTCGAGTAGGTGCCGTGAACCCCGATGCCGTAGAGGTTCCCCGTGGCACTGTTGCCCGCGTGAACCACGAGGTTCCCCGAGATGGCCAGGCCGTTGGGGCTGTCGGCGTTGATCCCCATGCCGCCGGCGGCGACGCCGAAGGCCGGATCGTGGGTCAGCGTGACGACGTTGGAGGCGATCGAGCGGGTGATGTGGGCCCCGAGCACCCCGCACCCCCCGTTGATCGAGACGTTGCGGCTGAACACCGTTCCGCAGCAGCGCGTGTTGTTCATCCGCCCGTTGTTGAAGAGGCACCCGTCAACCGTGATGTCCTCACAGTTCTCGGGGTTGATGTACAGCAGGTGCGTCTGCTGCGGGTCGATGCGCTCGCCCTGAGGATCCCACCCCCCGGTGTCGAAGATGCTCCGGGTGATCCGGCCGCCCCTGGCGTCGCCGAGGATCAGGCAGACCGTCCCGCAGTCCTTGAAGTGCAGCCCGTCGAAGCTGAACCGGGTCAGCCCGGTGGCCGCGGAGACCCGTTCGCACGCCAGCCCCCGGTCCCACCCCACGAACGAGCAGGCCGAAAGCGAGAGCTGGTCGATCGCGTCGAGGAACTGGACCCCCAGGTTGGCGCTGATGCCGCCGGCGCGGAAGTCGATGTTCCGCACCGTGACCGGGCCGTCTCCGGCGTTCGCGGCGTAGGCGTCGAGGCCCAGGGTCGAGTCCAGGACCGTCGCGCGGGCGGCGCCGGGATCCAGCACCATGCCGGGACCGATGGGGCGCAGCACGACGCGGGGATTGGCGGCGGTCGTCGAGAGGTTGGGGACTGGGGTGAGCATCAGGTGAGCTTCTTCTTGGCCTTGCGGACGGCGTCGCGGACCCATTCGGCCGGGCCCTTCATGTGGGTCTCGATGTACGACTTGACGACCTCGGCGGCCTTCTGAGCCTCCGGGCTCGCGGTGTCGGTCTCGGCGTCGTTGATGCCCTTGATGACCGCGCCGGAGATGGCCTCGTTCTTGGAGGTGCCGCGCTCCGCGACGATCAGGTGCACGAGCATGATCAGGATCCCGGCGCACAGGCCGATGGGGATCAGCGCCGGGAAGAAGGCGACCGCGATCAGGCCGCCCCCCAGGGCTCCGAGCGTGAGGGGGGCCCGCGGCACCTTGAATCCGAGAAACATGCAGGCACCGGCCCCGAGCAGGCACAGGACCCCGACCCCGCCGACCATGAGCTTGAGGGCCTTCTCGCCGACAACGATCTTGGCCTTGCCGCCGGCCTCACCGCCGCCGCCCGTGCCGCTGCTGGTGCCGATCTGCAGCGCTGGCGGGGTGGTGCTCTGGTTGAACTGCGCGTTGTCCCCGACGGCCTCACCGCCGACGCCGACGGCGGCGCCGGAGTTGGTGTCCTCGTCGATGACCACATGCACCGGCTGGCCCGGGAACAACGCCTGCACGCGGGCCGCGGCCTCGATCTCAGCCGGCGTCTTTGGCGGGTGTTGGGCGAGGCTCGGGAGGCAGAGCAGGCTGAGGGTCAGCAGCACGAGAAGGATCGGCAGGGGTTGGCGCATGGGGCACTCCGGGCATGACCAGGTGGATGACGATGGGCTTGGGAGGCTCGGGCTTGGCCCCGACCTCGATGCTGGTGCGGCGGTGGGTCGATCCCACGTTGACGGACGAGGGCGTGACCTTGGTCCGGGCCGGCGACGAGCAGCCGACCGAGAGGCCGACGACGATCCCGATCGCGCGGGCCGCGAGACCCTGGTAGCCGCCGAGGATGTGGAACGGTGGTCGCATGGGGTCTCCTACACACGGGTCGCGCGGTCGCAGCGGTCGGCACGTTCGGCGCGGGCGGGGATGGCCTCGACGGCGCCGGCGTCGGGGACGGTGATGAACAGCGAGGAGACGTGCAGGTCTTGGAAGGTGTCCCACGCCTGGGCCGACAAGACGACTCGCAGGACCGAGTACTCGTCGATGTGGGCCGTGATCGAAAGGACGTGATCGGTGAAGGTTGACCTGACGCCGGGGCCGATGGTCCAGGCTTGCCTGAGATACAGGGGATCGACGTAGCTCTCGTAGAGCTTGACGTCCAGCTCGCCGCTGAGGTTGAGCGACTCGCCGGTGTCCGCAAGACGGATCGTGAGACTCCGAGGCCCCGAGCCGGGTGGCGCGAACACATCGCCCATCGCCAGGATCAGTTCAGCCTCGTTCTGGGGGAAGATGTAGCTGGAGTCCACGGGCACGAGCGAGTCAACGATTCCGTCCGTTGACAGCCAGTCGCCCGAATCTACGACGTCGGAGGCGGTGATCGTTTGGCTCACGATCGAGGTCTCCTAGCGATTGCCCTGGATCAGACGACGAACGAGGCGGGGGTGTTAGACCCGACGCTTGCGCGGGGTGACGGCGGCGTGGCGGCGGTAGCGGAGCATCGTGCCGATGACCTCGACCGCCAGCGCGGTTCCGACCGTCTGGTCCACCGACAGGTCGATCTCGACCGCGGAGTACGGCTTGAGCACCTTGCTCTCGGCCTCGAGCCGCGCCCCGATGTCCAGGGTGTACCAGTGGAACGCCTCCTCGACGGTGGAGATCGCCATCGCGTCCAGCGTCGCCGACGCCTTGGTCGTGAGCGAGTTGAGCGCCGTGTCTCCGCCGCGGGCGCCGATCGCCTCGTCCGGGCTCGAGTACAGCCACTTGAGGTTGGCCGTCAGAGCCAGGTCGCTGTTGTCGGCCGCGGAGCCGGTCGTGTCCAGCTTGCGGGCAAAGACCAGCAGCTCGAGCTGCGGCCCCTCGGTGTCGCTCGGGTAGCCGTCGTTCCCGCCGATCCCGCGGAAGTGCCCCGGGGTGCACCAGTTGAGCGTGACGACGTCGCCGGTGTCGGCGCCCGCGTCCCAGATCAGGCCGCGGTGGTTGGTCATGATCGCGCCCATGCCGACGACGTTGGAGCCGGAAGCGGCAACCACGGTGCCGGCCAGGAGCGTCCAGGCGCCGAGGGCGATCGCCTCCTCGTGCATGACGCCCTTGACGCGCTCGGCCTCGTTCATGACTGCTTCGAAGTTGTGGGCTGCGGCGTTGCCGTGCATGGTCGTTCTCCTGGATTCACTGCGTTTCGCTGAGGTACGAACCGTCCACCGAGACCCGGCCCAGATAGCGGTGCGTCTTGCGTCGGTTCATCTGCGCGTTGCGGTTCGTGCTCGTGGTGCCGTGGTGCCGCTCGCGCATGAGGTTGTCGATCTGCATGGACCGGCCCAGGGCCCCGATATCCCCGGTGCTGCGGTCCCCGAAAAGCTCCGCCTTGTACCGGGCCTTGAGCGACTCGTCGTCCGAGTCGTCGCGGTAGTGCTCCCAGTTGCAGAAGGCGATGATCGTGCGGTCGTGGACCTGGCCCGCGATGTGGCGCTCGTTGAGATCGACGAGCGTGTGCCCGTCCACCCGGAACGTCGCCTCCATCTCGTACGCCAGCGCCGGTGCGGGCCAGAACACGACCTCGTAGCCCGACGCCCGCTGGTCCGCCCCGTCCTCGACCTGGATGGTGCCGACGCCCGCGATGTCGGGGATCCCCGTGCGGCGGGTCTGGATCGCGCGGCGCTTGCGGACGATCTCCACATGCCGGCGGCGGACGTACGTCCGCGGGCGCGAGTCGCCCACGAACTTCCAATCGCTGAGCGGGGCGCTGCTGATGAACCCGGGCAGCCGGTAGCGGCCGGCGTCGCCGTCGATGTTGTCCGGCCCGTCCCCGTCGGGGTAGGCCAGGACCGAGTGCTCGCGGTAGAGGAACGTCCAGTTGGGGTTGGCGAGCAGGAACTCCCGGTAGCCCGCGTTGATCTTGCGGAGGCACAGCGCCAGCCGGGCCGCGTCCGTGGGGATAGCCGGAACGGAGCCGCGCTGGTCCGCGTAGCCCCATCGCTCGGCGCAGTCCAGGAGCAGGTCCCGGAGCGTCATCCCATTGAGCGGTTCGTTCGCCATCGAAGAGAGGGAAGCCGGCTTTCGCCGACGCCCCCCCCGCGCTCCTCCCGGGGTGGATGCTGTTGACCAGGCTTGGGACCTGGGTGCCCCGGGAGGCTGGAAACTCAGTTGATGGACCCGTCGGCCGACGCGATCCGCGAACCCTGCACGACGACCCAGTCGGCCAGGAGCGTCTCCTGGTTGGTGCCGCCGTTCTTGCAGCCGAAGACGATGCCCATGTTCGAGGTCGGCAGGGCGTTGGCCGTGGTGTGCGTGGCGATGAGCGACCGGTCGAGGTAGAAGAAGACCGAGGCGGAGCCGTCCCAGTAGATGCCCAGCTCGTAGGTGGTCGCCGACGCGAAGACCGCCGCCGTGGCGTTGGTCTGCTGCGTGGTTGTGTGGCTGGTCTCGGTCTGCCAGTGCATGTCGCCATCGACCTTGAAGAACAGCGCCCCGTCGTAGTTGGCGGCCGGGCCGGCGCCGTTGTCCACGAGGAAGTTGGCCGTGCCGATGGTCGAGAAGCCCAGGACGATGTTCGAGTCGTCCGTGTTGGCTTCCGTCAGCTTGCACGAGGCGGAGAAGAACACCGGCTTGTTCGCCGCGAACGAGAATGCCGTCGGGGTGATCCCGTAGCACTCGTCGTTGTCCGTGCTGCTGCCGGGGCTGACGCCGAGCCAGCCGTTCAGGGTGGTTCCCACCGCGAACGACTTGGACCCGTCGCCGACGACCGTGAAGTCGGCCACGTCCGCGCCGAGGAAGTCCCGCTCGAACCAGGTGTAACTGCGGAGCCGCTCCAGCGCGTTCGCCGGCGAGGCCCCGAAGATGAGTTGTCGCTGCACTCCGCCCATGTTCACGCTCCTGGGGAACAGGTAAGCCCCCGCGATCAGTCATGGACCGCGGGGGCGCTCTCGGGGTTTACCGCTCGGCGTGGATGACGTACCAGTCCCAGTAGGACGTTTCCTGGTTCGCCCCGCCGTTCTTGAGGCCGAAGGTGGGCGTCATCTCCGTGGTGGAGATGTACGCGGTGTCGGAGACCGTGTAGATCTTGGTGCCGTTGACCCAGAAGTGCAGGGCCGCGCCGTCCCAGACGATCTCGAGGATGTAGGTGGTGCCGGAGACGAAGGCCGGGGCCGACGCCAGCGCCAGCGTGCTCTGGCTCGTGGTCTTGCTGGCCTCGGCAAACCAGTTCAGGGTGCCGTCCACCTTGAACAGCACGGCGCCGGAGTAGGACGAGGGCGGGCCGCCGCCGTCATCGACGAGGGTGTTGGCCCCGCCCTGGTCGGTGAGGCCGAAGAGGATGTTGGCGTCGTCGGTGTTCGCCTCGGTCAGCTTGACCTTGGCGCCGATGTGGAGCTTCTTGCCCGACGTGAACTTGAGGCTCTCGCCGCTCGAGAGATAGACCTCGTCGTTGTTGGTGCCGGCGTCGGTCGCGAGCTGGAGCCAGCCCCCGTCCATGTCGGCCGCCTGCACGACGGGGGTGTTGTCGGCGACGATCACGAAGTCCTCGTCGTTGACGAAGAGGAAGTGATCGAAGTGGTTGATGTACCCCTCGAGGTTGTCGATCAACCCCTTGGAGCGACCGTCCACGGTGAAGTTGGCTGCGGTGGTGAACATGGATCGTCCTCACTTCCGGGCGTCATGGCCCGGGGTTCAGGTGCTTACAGGGGGGTGGACGGGAACTAGGCCGCGTTGTGGCCGACGAAGCAGCCGCGGCGCTTGTTCTCCAGCATGTAGTTGAACTGGAAGTCCCACTGAACGGTGTACAGGTGTGGGTTGTCCTGGTCGTTCATGGGCTCCGTCTCGGTGAACCACCACGCCTCGTGAACGACGGGCTTGAAGTTGTTGCGGTCGATCCCGTAGACCGGGTTCAGCGCCTTGTTGTCGAGCACGGCCGCGCCGATCCAGTCCGCGCCGCGGAAGGTCAGCGAGCCGGAGAAGGGGTTGAGGTCGCCGTTGCGGTTGTCCGGGCCCGCGTTCACCAGGCGCTCGTACTCCGCCTGGTAGTCCAGGGACGAGTAGATCGCGAAGCGGGACGTCGGCTGCTTGTAGTACTGCTTGATGTTCCGCGGAGGCTTGAACGTGGTCTTGATCATCGCCCGGCGGAGGGCGTCCATCATGATCATGTTCATCCCGCTGTGCGTGAACGCCCAGTTGCGGTGCTTGGAGAACGTCTGCGTGGATGCCCCGCCGATCGTGGTCGTGGTCGAGCCGTCGCCGAAGGTCGCGGTCTGCCCGCCGAACTGGCCGTCGGGATCGGTCGTGCCGCTGTTGAGGAAGTTGATCCAGTACGGGACGCCGGCGGGCGTCTTGTCGTCGCTGGAGGAGTCGGGGACGTCGAAGGCGGACTGCTCGATGCCGTCCAGGGCGTCCTGCAGGGCGTCGAAGAAGATGCCCTCGAGGTAGTCGTAGAGCTCCGACTCCCCGCGCATCTCCTTCATCGTCCGCGCCTCGTAGGTGGCCTTGCACTCGGCGTAGCACCACTCCACGGACTGCTTCTGCATGAGGTTGCGGTAGGGCCGGTCCGTCGTCTCCATCTTGTGAACGAACTTGAAGGAGCCGTTGCCCGGGTCGGGGATGAAGCGCCACTCCACCCGGTTGCCGTTCTGGACCGTGTACTTGTCCTCGGCGAACCAGTGATCGCACACCGGGTAGTTCTGGAGATCGAAGAACGTCTCGAACTTCCCGCGGTTCTTGAAGTGCGCGAGGGAGTGATTGATGAGGTCCGTGATTTCCGAGTTGGCGACGCCCGTTGCCATGTTCTTTCACGCTCCTGGCGGGCCCGACGCTGCCTTAGCGCCGGCGACCACCTTTAAGGAAGTTGCGAATCTGGCCCTGGAACTGGTCCGGGCCGCCCATCCCCCGCGCCGGCCGTGAGCCGGTCGCGCCCGATACGTCCAGCGAGCGGTGCCGCTTCTGGACCTGAGACTCGACCTGCCGGCGTCCCTCGTCCCTTGCCCGCGTCTGGATCTGGTCGCGGTTGAGGTACTGGAATGCGGCCTCGAGCGCGTCGTCGTCGGAGATCTGGTTGCCCTTGGCGACCTGAATCCGGGTGGCGATCTGCACAAGCTCCTGGCGGGCGAACCGCTGGGCCGATGACATCTGCCCCTTCTTCACGTTGCCAAACTGATCCCCGAACCCCTGCATGACCTTCGACGCGAAGAAGCGATCGACGGTCTGCCCGGTTTCGCGCTGGCGAGCTTGGGAGACGTACTGGTGCGTCTGCCCGAGGTCGGCCTGCAACTGCTCGATCAGGTCCAAAAGCGGGTTGATCGGCTCGCCGAACTGCTCGACGAACTGAGCCCTGGTTTCCTGCGTCAGTTGCTTGCGTTGGCCCCTGGCGGCGTCAGTTTGAGCACGCTGGGCTGAGTCCGCTTGTGCCTGGCCCGTCCCGTTCTGCTGGACTTGCCCCGGCTGCTGCTGGACCGATTCGAACTGCCCCGCGGAGTTTCGCGGCTGGTTCGAGTGTTGCGAGTCCCCGCTGAGAATCGCGGCGACGTCGTTAATCAACCCTACTCTCGACGCCCTGGCGGAGTCAAGCGGAATGCCGAATCGGCGCGCGAAGTTCTCGTCCATCACGTCGGCGCGCGGGCGCCGGCCGCGCGGCTCGCGCTCGTGGTCGTCGTCCTCGGCGCGGTCGTCCTCGCCGGCGTCGCGGCCGCGGTCGTCGTCGCGTTCATCGACCTGGTCATCGTCCTGCCCGTCGTCGGGGACCTCGCCGTCCTCCTGGCGGGAGTAATCGGCGCCCTTGCGGGTCGTGCGGCCGGGGGTGCGCTCGCGGCGGTCCTCGTCGCGGTCGGGCGGCCCGTCGGTCGTCTCGTCCTGCGTCGGATCCTCGTCCTCCGCCTCCTGGCGCTTGGGGCGCTGCTGAGGCTTGCGGCGCTCGTCGCGTCCGGGCGTCTTGTCCCGGGCGTTCTCGCTCCCCGGCGCGGGGACGCGGGTGGCGCCGAGCACCTTGTCCATCGACTTCTTGAAGTCCTTGTCGGGCGCGGGGCGGTTGACGGGGGCGTCCGGGCTCGAATCGGCCGACGGCGGGGAGCCGAGGATTCCGCGGGCCGGGCGGTTGCCGGTGTCGCGGGTGCTCTCGAGCTTGCCGGATTCGCTGCGGACGCTGGTGGAGGTCACTGGGTCCATGTGTCTGTCCTGGTGCCGGCCCGCGGCGTGCGACATGGCAGCGCCGGAGCCGGGCCGTGCGGATTTGCGGTCAGAACGTGCCGGCCTTCTTGCGGCGGGCGCGGAGGAACTCGGACTTGGAACGGGCCTTGGCGGCGACCTTTTTGGCGTCGCGCTCGTCCTCGTACCGCTTCTTGGCTCCGGACAGTTCCTTCATCACTTTTCTGTGGTGCGCGTCGTTGTGGAAGATCGGGGTCGCCTCTCCGTCGCGGACCTCAAAGTCCATCGACGGGCAGTCCCGCTTGATCTCGGGGATGCCGGCCTCCTGGAAGACCATCGCCTTGCTCTTGCGCTCGATCCCGTCCCGGCCGCGGGCCCAGGTGCGCTGGACGGCGACGCCGGAGAACTGGTCGGGGTGCGTGGCCACCTGCCGCTTGCAGCCGGGGCACACGAGGCGGCATCGGTCCTCCGCGCGGGCGAAGCGCTCGACGCGCTTCCCGTGCTCGGGGCAGGCGGTGTTCTCGCAGACGACGACGTAGCAGGGCATCAGGAGGCACTCCCGGCGATGGGCGGGTCTTTGGGCTCGGGTGGGACCGCGGTGCACAGGGCGCGGGCGGCCAGCGCCAGCGCGCCGTACATCGCCTTTGCCTCGAGGATCAACGTGTCTTGGAAGTCGGGGTCCAGCCTGTCCCACGGATCAAGCTCGGCGACCTCGTTCCCCTTCCGGTCGATCTTCTTGAGCGTGCCATCGCGGTTGGACTCGTACCCCGCGATCGCCATGGCGCGGAACAACTCCGCGCTCGGCGGGGGCAGCGAGCAGCACTTGACGCTGTAAGCGTCGATCTTCGATGCGTCCGACATAACCGTGCCCCCGATCGGACAGACCCGGGGCGCGGGGCTCTCTCAACTCCAGATCGAGTTCTTCGGGAAGGCGCCGTGGTACTGCTCGTCGCCGCCCTTGGACACCTGCCCGTTGCGCAGGTAGTCCTTGTTGCACTCCGAGCGGCGGACCGCGTCGTCCATGCAGTCAAAGCACATCGCCCGGTTGGGGCACCGCTTGTTGGTGCAGGGCTTCCCGTCCCGCGTGCCGGGGCAGGAGTCGTACATCCCGCCCGGCGATGGTTCCGCGGAGGCGACCATGCTCAATAGCCCTCGTCGCCGTCAGGCTCGGAAGCGGGCATCTGGCCGCCCGACATGCCGCCGCCGCCGAGCATCTGCTCGACCTGCTGCGAGAGGCCCTGCGTCTGACCGCTCTCGACCGCCTTCGCCACGGTGCGGATCGCGTCCTCGCAGGGGTTGGAGGACTCGGGGGCCGGCGCGGGGGTGCGGGGTGCGCCGCCGGCCTGAGGCATGGCGGGTCCGGTTCCGGCGGAGGGGCGAAGGGGGTTGAATCCGCTGAGCATGGGGGATCTCCGGGCGATTGGGTGCGGGCGGGTTACTGCGCGGGAGGCTTGCCGCGGGGCTTGGCCTCGACGCTGCCGTGCCGGGGCGTGTTGTCGGGGACGATGACGGTCGGCTCGGTCACGGGCTGCTCGCCGACGATCGCCGCGGGCTTGGTGCGGGCCTTGGGGACCACGGGCTCGAACGCGGGCTCGGATGACTCCGACGCCCCTTCGGGCCGCGGCCAGTGCTTGACGCCCATCTTGTTGCAGACGGTGACGTTCGGGTTGGCGTAGCCCGCGTTGAGGTACTCGATCGCCGCGGCGACATCGCCGACGTTGACCGCATCGCCGGGCTTGGCGTCGCGGAGGGCCTGGGTTTCGGCGGGGTGAAGGTTGCCGGGGAGGGTGCGGATCTCTTCGACCGAGCCGTCCGCCTTGGCGACGACCTCGGCGGGCGGCGTCTCGCTGGGTGGCTGGGTCGTCTCGGCTTCTGGGGCCGCCGTCTCACCTTGGGTCTGAATCGTCTCGTCGCTCATGGGGGTCGTCTCCTGGTCCGTGGTGCGGTGGTTACTTGCCCGCGGGCCGCTTGTCGAGGCCCTTTTGCTTGAGAATCGCAGCCACATCGTCAACGTGCAGGCAGTCGCACATGCAGGCGTAGCCGAGCTTGGCCTGCTGCGTTCCCGAGTTGAAAGTCATCCAGATGTCGCCGTTGCAGTAGTCGTTCCCGGGAATCGCGTCCCGCAGCTCGCCGAACGCCTCGATCTTGCCCGAGCCGTCGAGCCGCACGATCTTGTCGCCGTTCTTCGCTTCGCGTCCGTTGCGGTAATGCACGTTCGACCCTTTCAACAGTGAATGACGCCCGGAGCACCGGGCTTGCGTGTGTCGATCTGCCCCCGCACCCGCAGAATGGTGTCGGTGATCCGCTTCAACTCGGCAGGTGTCGGAGGTGGCAGTTCTCGGGGCGGCCCAAACCGGATGTCCTCGTGCCCGACGTTGATCGGGGGTCCAAAAGTCTGCGGGCGGTGTTGTTCTTCGCGTCTGATCATGGTTCTTACGCCGCCCCGGCCATCTGCCGGCGCGGCCCGTTGTTGCTCTGTGGCCTTGCGAATCCCCCGCCGATCTGCCTGCTTGCCGGCCGCGCATTATGCAGCGACGCCGGATTGACCCCTGACATCCCCGCGACCTGGCCCTGCCGCGGCGGCGCGCCGACGGCCGTCGCAATCGTGCTCTGGATCAACTGCTCGAGCGCCGGGTCGTTCACAAGCTGGTCGATCTCGTCAAAGCCGAGGTACTGACCCGCGAGCCGCAGCGTGCCCTGCGTGGACCAGTAGCCCTGCGTCTGCATCGACACCTGCGCCGACTGCATGGCGACCTGGATCAGCTGCAGCAGGTTCGCGGCCTTGACCTGCGGGTCCTGGCGGAGCATCGACCCGTACCGGATCTTGATCTCCATCTCGGCCTTGTCGTCCTCGCGCGAGAGGGCGTCGTAGATGACGTCGATGAACTCCTGCCCCGGGAGGCGGCGGATCATCGTCTTGTTGAGCAGTGGGTCCTGCTGCAGACGCCAGTCCAGGGCCCGAGACACCCGGGTCTCGTACTCCTCCAGCGTGTTCTGCAGGTCGTCGATGAGCACGTTCACGTTCGCGCTCATGCCCTGGTAGATCGTCGCCTTGTCCGTCCCGCCCTCGCTTCCGGCCGCAACCTCGGTGTTCACATACTGCAGGTTCGTCCACTGCAGGAGCATCTGGGCGAAGGGCTCAAAGTCGGGCGTCATGCCGCCCAGGTCCACGTTCTTGACGTCCGCGGGGTCGTCAAACTCCAGCACATCCCCGTCGCTGGCGTCGCGGGCGGTGTCCAGGTCGTCAGACGAGGTGCGCGGGCCGATCAGCAGCCGCTTGGACCGGAGGATCTGGTCCACCATCTTCGAGAACAGCTCGTTCGTGATCTCGTGCTGCTCGCGCATCCACGCGGCCAGGCTCATGCCGTAGAGCTGGTTCGGCATCGGGTGGAACTCGAGCCACTCGTACGGCCCGCGGCTCGGGCCCTGCCACGGCTCGACGCGGAGGAAGTCCCACGAATACCCGCGGTGCGCCGGCACGGTGACGATGAGGGGCTCGGAGTCGTCGTAGAAGCACAGGTCGATCAACTCGACCATCTCGACGGCCTCGCGGCCGGAACGCCCGTTGCGCTTGGAGACCATGTCCGGGCGGGAGCTTGAGTTGCGGTCGCCGACGTCCTCGCTGGTCGCCGGCAGGTTCATGATGATGTCGGGGTTGAAGAGGCCGGAATCCGCAGCAAGACGGCGCGGGACCCGGTAGCGGTGCCCCTCCCAGGTCAGTTCGTCGCGGCAACGGGCCTCGTGGTCGGCCAGGTGGTCGGAGAAGTCGATCGCCTGGATGTAGGGCATCCCGCGGTCGTACAGGCGGCCGTTGATCTTCACCACGTCAGCGCCGACGCGGGCGCCGATCTTAGTGACGGCCATCGGGGACATGAACGCCCGCCAGAACTGCATCCGCGAGATCTTGATGCGTTCAAGCTCGTCGGAGACCGTGTCCAGCAGCAGGGCGCGAAGATCGGCCTGCGCCTTGAGGGCGATGCTCTTGGGCGTGGCCTCGTGCGTTCCGTTGCGGTGGCAGAGGTGAGCGCCGAGCGTGAGGCCGTTGCGGGCGAGCAGGTTGAGGGGGCGGCGGATCCCGTCGTGCTCGTAATACCACGAGCCGGTGATCTCCCGGAGCACGTCTTCGATCTGCTCGGCGATCGGCGCGGTGCGTTCTTCCGACGCCTCGACGGCGTCGTAGACCGATTCGATATCGAGGATATCGGGCACGGCGGGTGTCCCCGCCTGGTCAACGCATCCGTTCGGATTGTACCGTGGTGAGCAGACGATAGAAAATCAGCGGGACTTCACCACCTCCAGTTTCCTTCCAACACGAACGTCCTTGATGTGCTTGGGCCGCTCGCCCGGCTTGAGTGCCAGTGTCGGGAATGCTTCGACCCCCGCCGCGTACCGCAGCGCCTTGATCTCGGTCTGCCATCCGATCGCGTACATGTTCCACACCTTGACGAGTTGGGCCATGACGTCCCGCTCCGCCCGAAAGTCCGCCGCTCGGTCAGAGCCGCCAAACCCGGCCTTCTTCCGCAGCATGAGCAAGGGGGACGAACGGTGGAGGTTCTCGCCGGACTGCAATGGTCGCCAGAACTCGTCGAGGGAATCGGGGAACGCGGCCTTGGTCTGACTGTGGACCCACAGGGCGACGCCCAGGCTCAGAGGCCACTTGCCCCACGACTGGAACATCGCCGCGTCCCCGAGCAGGTCGGGGTGCTCGGCGAAATAGTCGGCGACGACCTGGTTGGACATGGCCGTGCGAACGCCACCGTTGTTGGACTCCTGCACATACCGGCCGTTTCGGGTCATCGAAAGGAGCCGAGCTGCGCACGCCGCGGCCCGGGAAGCGCTCCCCGAAAGCTTCTCAACGCCCTCGCGGCGGGCTGAGATGGTCGCCATGTCGGCCCCGTCGCGCGACTTGCCGGTGTCGATCGTCTTGAACTCTTCCGGGTCAACGCCCTCGATGATCCAGGTCGTGAACGGGGCGCCGGCCATGATGCATCCCCAAAGCCGATGCTGACCGTTGATCACCTCTCCGGTGTGGGCGACGATGACGGTCTCCCCGTTGAGCCGCCACTCACCGGCCTTCATCGTGGCCCCGTACGCCTCAGCCCGGCCGGTCCGCAGCGTTCTCTGATTGACCTTCTCGGACCGCTCGATCATCGCAGAGGCCATCTCGGGTGTGATCGTGCGGACGATTGCCTTCTGCCCCTGCCTGTCGATCGTCGTCATTGGATGCTCCTTTGTTCTTGGTCCCAAACACCCGCTCCCACCCATCCGCGTACTTCGCTTGGTCCGTCGGCCGGTACGCGCTGCCCTTGCCGCCGCTCCATGCTCCGCGGGTCATGGGCACTGGCACTCCGCCCGGATCTCCTCGCACACCCGGCACCGGTGCGGCTCCTTCGCCGCCGTCGCCCTGGGCCTGCTCGGGTCGTTCCCATCGACCACCGTCTTGACGAACAGCGTCCCGTTCTGCTCGTTGCACTCGAAGGACAGACCCCGCTGCTGCATGTGCAGGTGGCGGCCGCGGCGGACAATCGTGGTCCGCAGCGCTTCCTCCACCCGACGTTGCAGCCAGGTCATGAGGCCCGGGTTCCGGTCCGGGCACTCCTTGAGCCAGTGCTCCAGCAACCGCTGGGAGGCCCGATCGACGGCATGAGGGGTGATCCAGATCCGCATGGTTCAGTCGAGGAACTCGCAGCCGCCCCAGAAGAAGCTGCCGACCACGATGAAGATCAGGAAGAGCACGAGCAGCGCCCCGATCGCGGCCAGCAGGATCAGAACGATCGCCAGCCAGAACGGGAGCGTCACCGCCCCGCCCCCTCGACGAGCTTCATGGTCCGGGCCGCGGGCGCCGCGCCGACGGGAACGACCAGGCCGGGGCCGGCGGATCGCTGCTTGCCCTGCTCCGCCTTGATCCGCTCCACCCGGTTCTGCGCCTCGCGCAGCGCCTCGGGGTCGCACATCTCGTCGGACTCGACCTCGGCGATGATCGCCTGCATCGGGACCTGGATCACCGTCTTGGTGTCCTGACCTGGGACCGGCCGCGCCTCGTTGCGGTCGAAGGTGTAGACCTTGCCCTCCTCGATCGGGGGCCCGCTCGGCTTGTACGCCTCGGGGTGGTGCGGCGGCTTGTTGACGTCCGGGCCGATGGCGACGACGCGCATCATCGGCCGGTTCTCCAGGTTGGCCATCATGCTCTCGGGCATGACGAGACCCTTCTTCATCTCCGGGTTGGGCTTGACCGTCTCGCCGATGACCCAGTCGCCGCGGGGTTTCAACTGCATGAGCGTGGTCTCCGTGGTGTACCGCGATTCGCGGATGTCACGGATGACTCTACCCACGGTCAAAAATGAGACCCCCCTCAAGAACGGGGGAGAAGCGATCGGGCTGATTCCTCAATCGCGATGAAGCTGTCGCAGCGCTGGACCGGCACGCCGCGGAACGCCAGGACTACGCCCTCGCGCTCTTTGGCCCTCGCGATCTCCTGGAAATCGTCCGGAACCAAGAAGTACAGGGCGTGCGATGAGCAAATGATGAGACTGTTGTCGGCCGGCGCATGAGCACGCACGTTCCGCATCGGCTCAGCCTTCGCCTTCCGGGCCAGCGGCAACACGAGCAGGGCGAGCAGAGATTTCGCGAAGGACCGTCGATTCATGGCACCAGTCTCCAGGCTCGCTTGACAACCATCAGGGGCCACATCACGGCGACCCAGCCGACAATGCACAAAACGCCGACACCAACAACCAAACCCAGATTGCCGGTGTTCCGACGCGACGCCAAAGCGCGGATTTTCTTGTCGATTATGTCCTCCCATGGGGACACCCACATCATCGACACCCAGAGACTGATTCCGGCGTACATCACGATCCAGAACGCCATCAGTCCACCCCCAGGATCGCCCTGCAGGCGTTGAAGACGGCCCACTCGGGTTCGGCGTGAAAGTTGTCGGCCCACCTTGGCTTGGGGAACGCAATCTCCGGTTCTCGCTGGTCATCGCAAACGCACCAGCCGTTGTTCTCCTTAGACCACGCCAGTGAGTACCCCCGCTTTCCAAGCCATTTCACCGCCTGGGCGAAGCAGAGGGATGCGGCGACGATCTCCGCGGTTCTCGCGTCTGCGTGAACGCCGGTCTCGCCGTCGAGCGTGAGCCTGCTGGTTCCGCGGCCGTTGTAATCGGTGGTGACGTACGGAGGCTGCAGGCCGGTGTCCTCGCCGCCGAACATCCAGAGATCGTGCCAGGGCGGGTGCTCAGCCACGGGCGAACCTCCCGTTCGAGCCTGGCGGCGGGGTCCGGCGCGACAACAGGAACGCGAGACCAAGAACGCCGGCGGCGAATAGGACGAAAGCAGCGCCGATCAGGGGGAGGACGTCGGGGAAGGTGTGGGTCATGGCTTGAGACTCCTGATATCTCCGTTCCGAAGCGGGCGATTCAGTTGCGGAACAAACGATCCGACGTAGGTCGCCTCGATCACATCCTCGGCGCTGGCCGGCGGACAGGCGAGAGCGTATCTCGCCTTCGCCAAGATTCCGGGCCTGCGCGCCCCGACATGCTTTCGGCCCCACCAGATTCGGCACTCGAAGAACACCCCGCCGTTGTATCTGTGCACCTGCCCATGAAGCGGGCCGCCCTTGCATTTGACGCGGCAGTGGCCGATGTAGTCGCTGGGCTCTTTGGTCGCCATCACTGCCCCGCCTCCCTCTCCAGCCGCTTCAACTCCGCGTCCAGGTCAGACGCGAACCGCTTGGCGATCTTGCGGACGTCCTTCCACGGGATCCCGCCGTCGGTCTGCGGACCCCGGTTGCCCTGCACCGGCCCGACGACGCTGGCGATGTAGGCGCCGAGCTGGCGACGGGTGAACGGCACGCCCGCGCCGACCCGGTACGACATGATCAGCGCCCCGGTGACCGCGACCCACTGCTGATAGAGCGGGGGCGGGGATTGCTGCTCGGGTTGGGTTTGCTCGTCGCTCACTTGTCTTTCCAGGAAAGAAGCGTGTGCCCCTTGTGCTGGACGATCAGCAGGCGAAGACCGGGACCGCACGCTTCGCACTCGAACGGGATCTCGATTGCACCTCTCCGCCCATACGGGAAGTCAGACTCGCTGGCTTCCTTGGCCCTGGCACCGTCCTCTAGAACTTGAACGACGACCCCGCCCTGGTCCTCGGCGACACGGTTGAACACGATCGGGTTTCCGTGGTGCAGGTGCTCATCCCCACACCGCAGGCACCGAAGAAGGTCCTCTGTCGTGCTGTACTCGGTTTCAAGTGTGATCTTCGATTCCATGCCCTCAGTGTACCCACCCCCAAAAATGACCAGCCGCGCCCTCGCGAGCGCGGCCGGCCTGCACTCAGGATCCTCTGCTCACCGCATCGCGGTCACGATGTCGTACGACTGCGGCCCCATCCGCGGCTCGGCGTGCCCGTCCAGAAACCCCTTCATCCGCGCCGTCCGCCGCCACTGCTCCGAGTTGGGATTCGGGTCGAACGCCTCGCCCGACTTCATCCAGTGCCGGAAGAACCCGTCGGACGCGATGATGACCTTGCTCGGGTTGAGCGTGTCCAGCACGTTCGAGGCGTTGATCAGCCGCCCCGCGGGCGTCTGCAGCGCCACCCACAGGTAGCTGTTCAGGTT
>ERZ724505.653-NODE-653-length-21667-cov-8.176707_pt1 | contig 21667 bp, 22 predicted proteins | sample MGYA00376038_ERZ724505 | MGnify/ENA primary metagenome ERZ724505 (study PRJEB28724, sample SAMN07190884) | wastewater metagenome | isolation source: effluent of sewage treatment plant in Hong Hong | place: Hong Kong | collected 2016-03-17 ...
ACTGATGCCGCCATTAGGGCTTGACCAAGATTTGGAGTTTTAGTATCAATGTTGTTGGTGCTTGTAGCGGTGTCAAATGTATTGTTACTGACATCTACAATGTTTGCATCAATGGTTGTCAACAATGCAGTTTGAGCCTGTTGCTCTGCTTCTGTTGCTAGTCCTGCGGTAGAAACTTGAATTGCTGGAAATGTAAATATTGTCATGTTATGGCCTCTTTTATAAATCTTAATTTACCTGTTGTTTTTAATTTACCTGCTATAACACTGGAAATATTTTGTCTATTTAATTTTAGTTTTCTAGCAGCTTCATTAATGCCTAAAAAACGTTCTCCAGTATCAATGCATACAATCCAACCACCACCATTATTTTTAACATTTTTTAATTTTGCTTCAAATGATTGTGGTTTTCCTTTATTACTTCCAGAACCGTTTAGTGATATTTTTCTTTTAGTCTCTTCGGTATGTTTTTTACCTAACATAGGTGCTGAAGCGGAAGCAGCTAAATTTAAAACATATTTTTTACTGTCTATCTCCAACTGCTCAAAATAAAGCCTTTGTTCTAATTCACATGTATATAGAAGTGTAAATTTGAAAGCCTCTATTCCGTACTTATTAAACGAAAACTGTAAATACCTATTAAAATGCCGACCTCTTTTAAGTAGTTGAGAATGCTCCTTAAATCTCCTTAAAACAGATATGCTGGAACCAACATATTTTTTTCCAGAAACGGTATTTTCTATGGTGTAAATGCCTATAATATTTCTCATGAGCCTATGCTCTTCATTTTTAAAACTGCTGTCATAGTTCCAGAACCGGCAGAAGGAGCCCATGCTAACTTAATTTCGTGAAATGGAACTTCATTCATGACTAGTAGTGCTTCGTTATCTGCCGTAATTGTTGGAGTAACATTAAAGGAAACGCTAAACCAAGCATCGTCCTCACTATTTCTAGCGTATACTGTAAAAGTGCCTGAATTGTTTGCTGAAAATTTGACGTGTATAGACAGTTTATCTACACCAAAAACGTTTACGACACCTGATTCTTGTGCCGAAGTTGCAGCTACTGCGTTTAACATGGTGTAGCTATGTGATACTTTCCTACTCATTTATGCTCCTTTTGGGACTATATTGGCTATTTTTGGCCAATAGAAGGCAGCTTATCTGCCGTATATGTGTCTTTATTATATTTTGTAACTTATACTGTACATTTTGGCTATTTTGTACATAATGAGAAGCATTACTTGCCTTCTTTACCCATAAGACGATTTGCTTTATTAAGCTCTTTCATGCCGCCGACTGTACTGTTTACTGCGCTTTGGCCTTGAGGCTGTTGAGGGGCAAAACTAAGTTGGAAATTTCTCATTGATTTAGTAGTCATTGAGGAATCTACTGGCAGTCCAAGCATTATGCCTAATTGAACTTTTTTACTGTATGGTAGTTTAGCTCCATACTTATCAATGTATCCGGATGCTTGAGAAACCACTTGTTTGTAAATTTCTGGATAAACCACTTTAAGAGCTTCAACGTTCTCTTTTGTTAAAGTTCCTGCTTTCAAATGTTCAATTGCCTTTCGAGGATTTTCTACAATTTCTGCATATCTAGCAAACTTTGCCAGTTGTTGTGGAGTAGGTTGATACTGTCTTTGTATAAGTCCCATGTCGGATTTTGGTCTAGGCATTTTACTATTTAAAAAGTTTATAGCATTAATGCCTTTTACTTCTGAGTTTGCAACAATGTTTGGAATTTCTCTTGATAGCTCTGTATGTTTAGCGTTTATTTCTTGTAAATATGCTTCTGGATTTGTGGCATATTTATCAAGTTTTTTAGCATATTCATTGTATGCAGAATATTCGTCTTGTTTTTTATTTTGACTGAATTTGTACAAAATAGGTCTAACAGCATTGCTGGATTTCATGAAAAAATCGTGAATGCCTGACCCAATGTTTTTAGCCATGTTCTGTTCTGCTAGTTTCATACCATATAGTAATCTAGCATTTTTTCCAGCTTGTGATTCTGAAAACTTTTTAGCTAGTATTATGGTAGGAATAAAGGAAGCATGTCCTGACATTAACATTGGCATAGAGTATATGGCATCTTTAACATCGAAGAAACTGCGTCCTGCGGTTTTGCGCAAAGAAGCTTCCAAAAACGGCTCAATAGAATTTGAAATAAAATAGTCTCTGTTAGCCTGTTTAAGACCTGCGGCCAACTCAGGAGAAACCTTGTTAGCAACTTCATCAATCATTTCTCTAACTGGCTTCCTTAATTCTTTGTAAATATCTGGCTTAAAGTTTTCAGCAGTGCTTGTGAATTTGGCATTAGAGTCCAATGATTTACGAATTGCTTGAAGAGTGTCTACATTCATTTTTGAACCTAATGCTGACCCTAGTTCTTCTTTTGGAAGTTGTGCAAGTCCAAACATGTCGTCAATTTCTGTTTTTAAATTATCTAAAAATTTAACTTTATCAACTTCTCCAACAATGGCTTTTCCGTTTACTTTAAGTTCATCAGCCATTTCGTCTAGAGATTTAAACAATTTGTTTCTGAAATCTCCAACGGATGGTAACACTGATTGGTCTGCAGCTTTCAACTGCTCTAGGGCTTCCCCAATTCTTAGGCCAGCATCGTCTTGAAATGATTTTAGGCCAGCCATAATTTCTTCTTGGTTTTTTCCAACAGAAAGTCCAATTTTATTTTGTAATAAATCGGCTACTTCGGCATTTTGGATTCCGCGGTCATAAATTTTCTTTTTTGCAGTTTTTGTACCAAGGCCAGCATAATCTTCAACAATTTTGTTAGCATCAGCGATACCAACTATTTTCTTTATCACTGGAGAAACCACTAATTTAGCTGCTCCAATACCAGCTCCTAGTCCGGCACCAAGAAATGCATTGAGGCCAATTTCTCCCATAACGGATTCTGTGGTAGCATCAATGTTTCCTAGACTTAGGTCGCTTAAAACATTGCCGGCGCCGTACATAGCACCTTCAACACCCATTCCGGCAGCTCTAGGCACCATTTCCGTTATAATTTTTGTTGCCAGTGTATTTTTTGGAAGTGTTTTAGCAAGTGCCGCGGTAGATTTTGCAGCAATTTTTTCTGCTACTTTTGTTGGGGCTGAAATTATTTTTGCGGCAGTAGATGCTCCACCTGATAGCAATGCCGGACCAATGACGCCAGCAGCTTCTCCTAAAAAGGCAGCAGTTGGATTATATTCTTCGCGCTTAGCCATTTCTTCGGCATAGTGCGGAGCTACTTTAGAGGCAATAAAGTCAGTAAGGCCTAGTGTGGCAGAACCTGCCGCGCGTTCTAACCCTGTCTGTAGTGGGCTATCCCCGTAAGTGTCTACATCAATTTTCTTTTGAATATCAGTGGAAGTTGCCGGAATATATCCAGCGTCCATAGCTTGTTTATATTGGTCGGAAGAAACTTCTCCAATTTGGCCTTCTTGGTCTAACATTGGTAGTGTTTTACCCAGAGGCAGTTCATACCTGCCAGATTTAACCATTGGGCCTATGTCATCATAGTTAACTAAAACTTCAGAATTATTGGATTTATCTTTAAGCTTAATTTGCATGTTCCACCACTAATGTGCCAAAGTTATATTTGTGGCCGTTTATTTTTTAAAATACTTTTGCATAATTTTATCGGCTTCGCCTTTTTCCACCGTTTTAAAATTTCCTGAAAATTCTTTAGGCGGCGTCAATCCTCTTGCTTTAGCTATTGTGTTTAAATCTGCTTTTGTTTTGTTTAAAACTGTTAAAAGCTTAGCACGTTCCCAGCTATTTCTGCTAAATAAGGTATTTGGGTTACCAATTGTCTCTACTAATACTGCCCTTTCTTTATCAGATACTGCACCTGGTCCTACAACTCCACTACGAAGTCCGCCAATAAGCATTTGAATTTCTGAATTTACCTGTCCTCGTTGTTCTGGACTAAGTTTGCTATACTGTTCTGAGTTTTGTATTTTTAATACTCTATTAATAGCATTTATGACAGGCTCTTGTTCTTGTCTAAATTTTTGAAACTGGTCTCTGTCTTCTTTAGATAATGCTACGCCGCCATAACCAGGAACTTTTAGTTCTCTAGTTTGTTCAATGGCTTTACGCACATTTTCTGGCAATCCCATTGTTTGTAACGGTGTTAACTCTGATAAGTCCCCACTTTGCAACATGTTATTCAGTGCTTCTCTTTGTGCAATTTGTGCCTTTAGTTGGTCTTTTTGCATAGTAAGCATGCCCAAAGCATTTTTGGCATTAGCTGATGCAGCAGAGCCTCTATAAACACTTTCGGCCTGTTTCAACTTTGTTTCTATAAGTTGCAGTTGCATTAAGGTTTGTTTATCTACAATAGCTTCATGACGCGCCATGTTTTCTGCATAGTCATCAGCATTTTGTCTTTTTAAGTTTAACATTTCTTTTGATTGAGAGTACTTATACAAATTGTTTTGCCTATCTTTTTCTAAAGACTGCTCAATAAGTTGAACTCCCATGTTACCACCATTGCCGCCACCAAGACCTGCATGAGCAACTCCTAAAATCATGGCTAACCCAGCAGCGACTTTTTGTCCTGTAGATTTTTCATGAAATAAGTCTGCACTTGACTTGCGCGCATTTATAGCATCTGATTCAACTTGTTTAAGACTATCGTCAATAGCCTTCATACGAGTATCTAGCTCCAGATTATATTTTTTAGACATTTGTTCAAACTGCATTACTCTTTGGTTTTGAATTTCTTCAGTTTTTGCAAGTTGTTGTTGTCTACTCTTCTCTAATGTTTGAGTTGCTGCATTTAAGTCTTTTTGCGCTCCCATTTGAGCATTTATACCAGCGAAAGGGTCAGATTCTGGCATAACAGATACTGGTTTTTGGGCCTGTAAATCGGAAGGATAAACATTTTGCTCTTCTGGTTGTGGAGGAACATTGGACATAGGATTTTGTTGAGCCTGAAACTCTGGAGGGTTTGCAGCGCCTAGTATCACTTTTTGAGTTTCAGCGTCCATTTGAGTTGGGTCTGCTGGAGGATTTTGCAGTGGAGAATTTGGATTTATTGGGTTTTGACTATTAACATATTGCTGGTAAAGTTCTTGAGGGCTAGAAAGAGCAACATTTTTAGCAGTTTCTAACCCAGATTGAACCTGCTCTGCAGTAGGTAAATTTTCAGAAATAACATCGATGGCAGGTCTAAATAAAACGTTTTGTTCAGCCATAATTACCTCTTAATAAGTTTTTTGAAAGATTCGTAGTCAGATTCTTTTTGTTTTTGCGACCTTAATGCTTTAATGAAGCTTGGGCGCTCTTGAGCATATGTTTCAGCATTGTAGTTTTTGTCTTTAGATGCCTGTTCAACAAAATGCGCGGCAGCTTTAGGACCATCTGCAATAACGCTTCGTGGAACAACTACTTCTCCAGGACTTAACATTGCTGGAACTTTGTCGTTAGCATAATTGTCACCTGCGTGTTCTGCTTGGCCGGGAACTCCGCCGGCTTTCATCATTACTCCGCCTTCTGCTTTTTGATAATCCTGTTTTGGAATATTATACATGTTTTGGCGCATTTTTTTGTTCGCCAAATGTTTTTGTAACGCTAGACTTCCATGTTCCTTAAATATTTTTTGAGCCTCTTCATCCATTTCAGATACTTTTTGTACTTTTTCTTCTTCTACAGAACCGCCTTCTGCAGCGACCATAGCAGCAGCAGCAGGAGCCTGTTTTTGTTTCATTAAACCCGACATAAAATCACTGTTAGATTTTGTCGCTTTTTCAGCACCTTTTACAAATTCAGAAACATCCCCAACATCTATAGTACCGCCTTTTGCCTTTGCTTGTACTTTCCCACCACATGCTTTTAGTTGTTTATAAAATTCTTTTTTAGAGTTCACTTGTCCACCTTCTGCCAAATATTGTACCTGACCGCCTTTTGCCATTCCAAAAAATTTTCCTGCAATACTTATACCTGCACCCAATAAATCCTTATTTCTTTGGTCATTTCTATCTCTCATTGCTTGCTGCATTCCGGCAACGTTTGCTTGCGAGCCTAGAGCTGCTCCCAACATTTGATTTCCATATGTTTGTTCTTGTTCAAGTTGACCAGACAAAGCTTTTTGGGCAGACTGCTGTTCTTGAAGTTTTGCAATAGCACCTTGTTGTGCCAAATTTTGAGTTTGTTGTGCCGCAATGTTAGAAACGTTTCTAGAAGCAAGTCCAGCATTTGCTCCGCGGTTTGAGCGTGCTAATGCCAATTGATTTTTCAAGCCAGTATCAAAGGCTGATTTTAATTGGGCTTCTGCAACTGATGGCGCTTTTCCTGAAGCCTGGTCGGCAAGTGCTGCAAGTAAAGATTTGCGTTGTTGGTCAACATTCTCAGACATAAATTGGCGCTGTTTAGCGTATTCTGCTTGAGCTTGGTTAGCAAGGTCTGTATATTGTTGCATTCCAGCAGGGTCTTTAATAGAAGTGTCGATTCCAGCAACTCCACTAGCAATTGCAGAACCTGGGGCGCCTATTAAGGCCGGGTTTAAAACTGGCAAGGCGCTTTTTATTTGGTTTGTAGTACCAATATTTCCACCACCAAATGGATTTCTTACTCCGCCCATTAAATCTCCTTATGTAGCCAAATAACGCTACCTTCTAATTTTAAAATTTTATATCCATGATTAAAACATGCTCGTAAACTTCTTTCGGGCATGTTAGTATTTATATCTACACTTCCTAACATTTTCTTATATCCTTTTGATTTGGCTTCCTCTTCTACTTTGTTTGCCAATTCATGTGATATTCCGGAATCTCTAAGTTCAGGAATGCAGTAAATGTCTTCTAAATAGCAAAAATCTTGAACATATTTATAGGTAGCAAAAGCGCCTTCTACATGAATATAATCAATACCTTCTCGCTCTTTTCTGTACTTTAAGTATAAATCGTCCATATTATATGCCATAATTATATTAAGTTGCTGGGAATCTGTTGGAATCTGCCACAACTTTTTGAGCACTTCCTCTGATGCCAACTTCAAGTAAAATATGACTAACTACCATACTTTCGCCTGTTCCTGACTGGTTTTGGTCTTCTACAATAACCTTGAAAGATTCGCATTTTTGAATGCTGGGCTTCACTTCAAATTGGTATACTCCCGTGCCAGAAGGGACTATAGTTGCATAGTCTACCACAGTATCATTGTAGTTGTAAGCTAAAGAAACCTTTAGTTCATGTGCTGATTTATACTTTCCTAAAATGTTTATTGTATATAGGCGCTGAAATCCTTGGGCTGTGGTTTGCGCACTACCATTAACGTTTATGCTACCAACAGTAATCCAATTAGTTTCAAACTTCCCAGAGTAGTAGCTTGAGCCGTCTTTAAAAACGGTATCAACCTGTTTAGTTACAGTGCCATTTGATTTGAGAAGATAAACATCATTGTTTTGAACAGTAAGGTCTATTGCTTCAGCATATGTTTCAACGTTCCACTTTTTGTATAGATAGTCATAACAAATTATTTGGTTGTTGTTTAACAAAAATCGGACTTCATTTTTATTTTGAACAAGTTTGGCAGATATAATTGGGTATTGGTTATAAAACTCTACTTCTGCTCCAATGTAGGAAACATAAAGTCCTCGGTTTAATATATAAATTCCTTTTTTACCTTTAAACATTATGCCTTCTGGAGTATTTATAACGCTGTTTGGCTCGGTGCAGCCAATGTCAGAACTGATGGGCTGAGGTTTTGTAAATCCATTCCCTTGACCAAAGCTATTTGGCCCTTCTCCTGAAACTATTTGGATACCGTTTTCTGTGAAAATTACCATGGAGTTATCCATTCCGGCAATAGATTTTATGTTTCCAGTGGCCGAAATGCTGTCTATATAAAGTAATTCTGAGAAAGATACTCCATAACCTTCTTCTTTTTCTTTAGAGTACTTGATTTTATTATTTCCTAAAGACCATATTCTATTTTTAAAGTCGGCTACAACATCAGAACTTGGTGCAATATCGTTTTCTAACTCTCCAGAATTTGTGTACAGTATTTCGGTATCTGTTAAAATACTTGCATCGGATACAAAAGTATATATGTTTGAGAATTTTATGTTGGTTATATATGATTGTAAATAATAAACGCTACCGCCTAGTGTAGTTTGATAAATTTCTATAGCTATATTGCCCATTGTCGAAGATGCTTTAACAAGTTCTTTGTCTGTAATTCCTACTCCGCCAATCAATAGCTCATATGCGTAAGATGCAGTAAGAGTAAATGTTTTAATTACTGGAGCGCTTCTGTGAACATTTCCATAGTTATCTGTCCATCTTGCCACTACTGCAAATCCATAACTTCCTCCAGTTATAGTTCCACCAACAACTCTTCTTACTCCGTAAATAAATGGAGTATCTACGAAAGAAGCTTCTGAAAGTGTTGCTCCATCATATAATTTCAATACAGGTCCGCCTATATAAGTACCAAATCTTGTGGTAGCATAGCTATTATTCTTACTATCAAAATTAAATGACGCAAAATAAACGTTCTGAAGTGCATCTGAATATAAAATTGTTGGGCTGTAATAATCAGAGTAACCTATTGTCAAGTTTTCATTTAGTGTATATTCCAAAGTATTTCCAATAACAACCGGGTCTTTTAGAGAATTAAATCCAAGAGATGGAACGTAGTTTAAATATTTAGAAACTCCAACAATGTTTTTGTATAAAGTGCTTGGATTAATGTTTATTAAGTAAAAAGTACTGTTTTGCGTAGCATAACCTTGGCCGTAAACTTTACAAACTCCAATATAAATGTTGTTTGCTAAAATATATGGTTTAGTTTGAATTAATCCTGAAGTTAAAATATCTGTTTGACTAGTTACTACAGAGTTGTTAGAGTCTAATATTGTGGTGGCGTAGAGTGTTGTATAAGTATCTCCATTGTCAGGACTTGATGTAATAACTCCAGTTAGACTAGTTTGGTTTGCCGTATTATAAAATACATATGTGTTTGTATTGTCAGAAATTGCTGCTACTGATAATATGGATTTGCCAGATGCTGCCGATAATATTGTTGTTGGAGAATACGTTACTGCTAAAGATGTGTCTATACCTAAATGTCTCAAGTCGTGGTTAGGAGTATCAAACCCGCCTTGAAAATAGAATATTCTAAATCCGTTCGCATATTTACAAATATTTACAAAATAAGGAGTGTCTGATAACATATCTCCAGTACTTGCAGAACTTATAATCCCGGTTTGGTTTATTTTACAATAGTATATTATTGAGTAACCATCAACATATGCCATATAAATAATTCCATTATATACTATCGTATCAAAAGCAATGCTTGAAATAGATGATATTAATGATGTTATATTGCTAATAGTAATGTATCCTGCATTCATGGTAATTAGAACATAAGAAAGTCCACCATCACTTGCATTAAAAATAACTAGGGCATATGTTTCAGAAATAACGTTTACTGCTACTTTTGCGTCCGTAGCTATAGACGATATTGTAATTGCCTTATCATAAATTAAATTTCCTTCGTCAATACTTGTTATTTTTATTAAAAGTTTAGGTCCATATGTAGAGGTAGGATTAGAGGATTTTAATGCCGCACTGATTTTATATTTGGATGTTTTGTCTGATGCTGAGCTTATAACAAAATTAACGTTGTTGAAAATATTAGTTTCACTGTACTCGCACTTTTTTAACGAATTATTTATATAGTTGTTAGCATCATTTGATATTTTTTTCCACTGGTCTTGTTCGGACGCATAATGATAAAGTTCTTTGTCGTCTGACAACAATACTGCATTAGTAGAACCAATAATTCTAGTTCCAGATGAAATATTAGACTGAGATGATTCTACACCAATTATTGACTTGCTTAAGTCTGTTCCTCCAGGACGTTTAACAAGACCTGGGCTTTTGTTGTACTTTAAATTTTCCACTAACTTGAAAGAAGTAGCGTTAAACTCATCAGATTTAGTGTCCATTCCTGAAGAAAGTGCTAAAGGTATTTTCTGTTTTTGTAATGGCATATATCACCTAAAAAATTAATATTGTTACAGTTACTGCCGCCGAACTATTTAGTACTATTTGTGTGTTTGTAATAGTCCCATTCCATATGTTAGCATTAGCGTTTTTTTGCAAAATTAAATATCCTGTAGGAACTTTTCCTAATTTATGCTCTAATGTTGTGGAAGTGTTTATGCTTAAATCTTTGTAAATAACATTGTCAAGTACAGAGTTTTTCAATAAGCTGTTAAGCCCATCTTCTGTATTTTGCTGAATAGTGTTTATTACGCGCTGTAATTGCTCAGAATTTTTAGTATCTGAAGATGAAACATAAAACTTGTTAAACTTCATTTCTACCTCGAATACCAGAGGTAGTCAAGGTTCTCAGCATAAATGTCAGAAATAGATTCGGATTTATCAGCATTTCTATTTTGAGCCATTACTTCAATTCTTCGTTTTAATTCTGCTTTTTGGGCGGCCAATACGGAAACGTCTGCTTCTTCTTTATTGGCCATTTTTATAGCTGCGTCAACAATAACATATTCGGAAAACTGGTTTAAGTCGTTTAAGGTGTCGCTGTCAGAAGAAAGTTTCGTAGCTACTGGTATATACCACAGTTTAATGTTATACACTCCTTGCGGAACTGGTGAAAATACTAGGTCAGAGCCCATTATTCTATATCTAAAGTTATTACCATATGCTAGATATGACAACAATTCATTTTTAGAATTACGTTCGTTAAAGTTAAAAGGCTGCAATGTAAACCACTGGTCTGCACCAACTCTTGAGTCAATTCCTCGTAGTTTATAAAAATCTGCAGGTAAAGCGTATGAGTCGGTTCCAGAAACTGTTGAGAATGTGTATTCAGTAATGAAGTATTCATTGTCATATGCAGCAATTAATAGGTCATGCAGCTCAGCAATAGAACCATTTATGTAATTAACCAGCTCGCTGTCTGAAACGAACTGGCTATTGGCCATATCTGCTCTATCTCTGGCTTGCGACTTAAGTTGCGCCAAAGTAATGGACATAAACTACTCCATTTCTTGCTCAGCAGCGTCCTCTTGCATGTCACAAATTTCCATTAGGGCTTTAAAGGCAGCTACAATTTGTTTAGCATCTTTTTGCTCGATAGCTGCCATTAAGTCTTCTGCAGCGCTTTCTTCAGCAATAGAGTTATCCTGTTCTGCTCCATCTTTCATAGGAGCTTCTTCCATTTTTTCACCCTTTGGGCCAGCTTTAGCGATAATTAAAGCGGCCATTTTTTTCTTATCTGGTTGCATTAGCATTTTAGTTCCTTTTTTAAAAAATTTTAGTTTCGTTTTTATTATTAGTTAGAAACTGTAGAATCTTTTAAAACAATGTTGATATGTAGTTTAGAAGCTACAGCAACGTTTGCAACAGCGGCTCCAGAAAGGTCAAAAGTTTCAACTATTAAAGTTTTAGCTCCAGAAACGTCTGTAGACTTGATACGAGGAACAATGTCTCCAGCGCCTTCGTAAGAAACATTTAGTGATTTTAATTCTTGATATTTATCTGCTAGTGTGATTGTGTATTCTCCTGTACCTGATTTAGCAACAGAAGCAACTAGAGAGTTAAAATTGTCTCCAGTAACTGCAGCAGAACTGTTTAAACTGATAATGCCAGAAATAATTACCTGACGCTTATCTTGTGTTAACACAAATTGATTAAAGTAACGATTAGCCATGAAATCTCCTATGTCTCAACTATGAGACCACTACAGACAGTGTTATTACCGTCTTATATATGTAACTTTATTATATATTTATACTTTTAAAATAAAAAAGGCCGGTATTTTCATACCAGCCTTTACAGTTATTATATGCTAATTACTAAAAAGAAATAGCACAGTTATAGCCTGGAGCCGAGCACGATAATTGGCCATAGTACCCCACGCGTAACTCAATAGAGTCAGCAGAAGCATCACGCAATTTATCAAGTCCATCCATATTTAAAATTTGAGGAGCTTGACCACGAGATAAAAGTTTCCAAGTATCTAACTGTAGTAAATATGCTTTATCAGCAGGACAATCTTGGTCAGCGATAACTTTGATAGGTCCTCTAGGGCCATTTACCACAACACCACGGAATCCAACATCAACTTCAGTTTTAAGGTCAATATATTGAACTTTTGAACCTAAGCTTTTTTCTAATTCAGCATATTTTTCATATGACATGAAACAGTGAGTTGGTTTTCCACCTTCTCTTGCTAATCTAGAAGCTGCAGAAATAAGAGCTTCTTCGATAGGAGATGCAGAACCATCGTACTGAATACCAGCAAGTCTTGAAACGTCTACTGAACGATTAAGACCGAAAAAGCTGTCTCCACCAGAAACAGAAGCAGGTAACCATGCAGCTAAACCTTTAAGTTTAGAATCATAGTCTCCATCTCTGAAGATATAGTGGTTAGGTGCTACGCTTGTAGCATCAGAAACAGTGATTGTTCCTAAGTTTCTATCAATAGCATCTACTGTTGGTTTTGTAGCAATAACAGAACCACCACCGTCAGCTACTGCGAAGTTAATTTTCATACCAACTTCAAAGTGAACGATGTCAGCAGCTTGGCTTAAGTAGATAGTAGTACCAGAAGAATAATCTGATTTTACTCTACCGATTTTACCAGTGCCAGAACCGTACAAAGAAATTGCTAAAGAGCGAGCTGCAGTAGCAAATGCACCATCTGTTTCTAAAGTAACTGCAGACATAAATGCGCCAGAGTTATTTTTAGAAGCCAAAATAGTTTCATTGTCGATTGATGCTAAAGCATAATCTTTGTTTGTAGTGATGGTAAACTTTTTAATCTTTGAAGCAGTTTTGTTAGCTTGTGCGTTAGCAAAAGTAGCAGAAGCGCCTTGAGGATTAGAGTGGATAATAGGTTGAACATAGTTTTCACCTACAAAGTTTTCCATTTTTGGAACAAGTGCCAAAAGAGGGTGGTCTAAATATACGAGATTCTTGACCTTTTCCGGAGAGTACATTTGTTTTAAACCAGCGGCAAAACTGGTCATATTTAATTCAGCCATTTTTAATTTCCTTTTTGTTTATTTCAAAAAGCTGGGTTCGGAACCTATTCCCAAACCAATGATTTAGCAACTTCTTGAATTTCTTCTTCCCTAGATAGCTTTCGAGTGTTTCCCCTAGGGACCTGGGTAGACATTTCGTTAGAAAGTGTTAAGCTTTCTTTCTTTTCGCTTTGTGGTGTTTGCGGCTGCTTATTTAGTTTTTTTGCTTTTAGTAGTTTACTCGCTTCTTCTTCGAGATATTTTTCAGTGAAATCAGCAGCTTCTTTCAAAGATAAAATACGCCCGTGTTCTTCATAAAATTGCTCTACTACGTCGTATACTACGCCTTGAGCATTGTTTAAATTAATAAGTTCATAGTCTGCAGAATTCTGTTCAATAAATTGAGCAATTTCAGTTTGATAGTTTTGCTTAATTTCTTCTTGTCTTTCCAATTCTGCTTTTTCGGCAGCTTCTTGCGCAGCTTTTTCTTTCTCTGCAAGCTCAGCCTTAATTTTTTCAATTTCGGATTTATATCCTGTTTCTAATTCTGCTTTAGTACGTTCTAGCAGCATTTCAGGAGTTGGTCGTCCTTCATTAAGTTGCATTTCAGTCAGTTTTTCAAAGTCGTAACCTTCTTCTTGTAATTTTGCCAATGGGTTTTTTCGTACTCCGGCTTTGTATTGCTCATACTCGGCCTTAAGCTTTTCGTTTTCTGCCTTAATAGCGTCTAACTGTTTTTGAAACTCAGATTGTTGTTGTCTAAACTGAGATTCTTGTTGTTTAAATTGCATTTCTTGCTGCTTAATTAGTTTTTCTTTTCTACTTAGGGCAGCAAATTTGCTCGAAAGCTTTTCATCTATTGGTTTTTTTGATGGGTCTTGACTTTGTGCGTTTTTTGGGTCGCTTGGATTACCATTTTCTGGTGTGTTTGTACCATTTTGTGGTACTTCTTGATTTGCGTTTTGATTTTCTACAATACCTGACATGCCTGCTACTGACATTGATTCTGACATAAATTCTCCTGTTAACTTTTTAAGGACATTTTGCTAAAAAGCACATACTGTCCGTATATGTGCCTTCACTATATTTTTAATTATACTGCCGGTGTTGGTGCCGTAGGTAATAAATCAGATACTGGCGGCTGTCCTGGTTGGCCAGTTTGCAAAGCTTGCTGCTGGGCAAGTGCTGCCTCTTCTTCTGGTGTTGGGGCAGAAGCTTGTGCAATTAATTCATTTGTCTCATCCATATATCTGCGTAAAAGGTCCAAAACTTCTTCTGGAGCACCTTCTGTTTTTAATTTTAAATACGCATTTTGCATAATTTTCAATGCATTTGGCAAATTCATGTATGGCTCTGGACTTGAGTATTCTTGCTTATCCACCATGAGCTCAATTTGTTTTTCAATGACGTCAACTTCGGCATTTACCATGTCATAGTATGCTCTAAGGTCCGGATAATCCAATAATTTCATACCGTTTGCTTTGTCCAGTAATCCTGCTGCCATTAGTTCTTGCACTTCTTGCATTCTAGCTGCTGGTTCTTGCGACAATGCTGAAATTGGAAAACATTGGAGAACATATTCAGAATCTTCTAACTCAACGTCTTTCCAATTTATTTTTTGTAGAAATTTACTTCCTGGCACTTTTACTTCAAAATTTCCAGTTTCTTCTGCAATTTCTTTAACAACAGCAATAATTTGTTTTGCAGCATCAATAGTGCAGTTTTGGTAATCTTGGCCAACTGCTGTAAATCTTTCAGTTTCAATGTCATTATAGGCTCTAAGTGCTTTTCCAGAATTCAGTCCTTGAGGTTTTTGTGCTTGTGCAGATAATTGTGAAATTCCAATAATGCTGAACGCACGTTGGTAAAGACGGTCTAAGTGATTAAACAAGTCTGGAGGTATTGTGCCTAATTTTCCTTCAGTTGGGGGCGTTCCTGCATACTTAATAATTCCACCTATTTTATTATTTAAGTGTGAGGCTACAATTTTAGAACTTGCTTCTACAAATATTTTAGGCACTGATACCAAGTGCATAGATACTTGAATTGTTCTTAAAATTTTGTTCATTTCTAGTTGAATTCCGGTAAGCTGTTTAGCAATACCTTCTCCAAAAAACCCTACTGGAGACTCATTCCACTTAAAGAACACAAATGGAAAATAGTCTTTGTTCCATTTTTCTTCAAATAATGTTTCATTTGAAAGGTATATTCCGTGTACGCCGTCTTTTTTATTTTTTCCAGAAGGGAGTTTCCAAGATTCAATAACAAGAACCATATCGGCTTTATTTTCATTATATTGCCCAAATTCCTTGAAGTCAGAAATAGCCATATCAATGGCGCTAGATTTGTTGGGAAACATAGATTTTAAAACTTCCCTATGAATCCACTTTTTTTGGTGAAGCTGTCTTGGTTTGCCGTAAAAAGATTCTTTTTGGTCTACTATAATTTCTTCAATAATAACGTTTTCTATTTTAAGTTCGTTATCTTGTTTATATATCTTTATTGCACCTGTTCCCCAGATGCAGGCATGTTTAAATGCTGTGGTAGCTTTTTTATAAAAATCGGCGCCGTAAAATGCACCATCCATGAACTGTGTAAGTTTTATACCCTTACGTTTTTGAGACCAATCTCCGCCGTTTGTTAGAAAATATGGTCTAGGTTTGTTTTTAGTAATTTTAGACACGGCAGTATCAATCATACTTTGAACAACGTTAAAAGTTAGCCTGTTTTGAGTAGCAATAGTAGGCTCTACTCTAGCATATGTAAATCCAGACAAACTGTTAAATTCTGTTTCGCTGTATAAACGTAAGTGTCTCAAGTTGTTTGAAGATACATAGCTCTGCTCGTTCTCCAACAGTTTTAAATATCCAAATAGTGCTTCCGGCTTGTTTTCTGCCTTATACCAATGGCTGGCATAAACTCCATTATTATTACTATACATTTATTTCTCCTTAACTATTTGAACTGTGAAATAGTAAATCGTCGTACTCTTTTTGGTCCATTTCTTCTTTTTCTTCTGCCCAAATTTTAGGGTCTACATCTTTTTCTTTTACTTCAACAGATGCTTCTTTTGTCACATCTTCTATAAAAGCGTAGTCGGACATTTCTAGTTTTACGTCCCCAATCTGCAGGACTTTAACTTTTTGTTTTCTAGCGAATAACACTAAATCCTTAATGTCTTCAATGCTTAACATCATTAGTAGCTCCTATTCCGATGTCCATATTATGTGCGCTTATTATATGCTTGTGTTTAATACCAGTCGTCATTGGAGTCTGATATGCCATCAAATACATTATCGTCTTCAAAAATATAGTCTAGGTCGTCTTGGCTGACCACTTCTTCATCTTTTTGCATATTCGCCTTTAATTGCTTAGCTAAAAGCATTTCTTGTTCATCTAACCATTCTTTGGAGTACTTTTCTGATTTTTTTTCTTTTTCTTTTTCAAAATAGTGTTTGGCTTCTTTCCATGCATACAGGGTGCTGTCGTGTATATCAGAGTGTGTTCGGTCTGACACTTTTTTTACAGTACCATCGTAGTCCCAAACAACAATGTAGGAATCTTCTTCAAATTTACTATTTTCAAACGTTTTAAATCTGCCAGTTCTCAGGTCATCATTTAAAAGCTCTATAAACTCAAGTTTTCTTGTTTTGTCTGCAGCTTCTGCATTTATTCCATGACGATTTCTAATTTCCTCTTGAATTTTTTTACCAAGTGCTCCTGCGTCCATTACCATTTTTACTGGGTTATAATATGCCTTTAGTTCTTTTATTTTTGTCACCAATGTAGTAATGTCTTGCTTAGGTTGAACATACTCTTCTACAAGGTAAACATTGTTAGACGTGTAGTTGTAGCCAATAACAGAAATAGCGTCGGCATCGTTAAACCCAACGTCAATACCAAAAATATATGTTAAATCAGTTGGGAATGCAGATACAATATTTTTCTGTTTGGAAAACTTAAAAACCAGGGCATTGTCGTCTTTCACCCACTCTCCAAGTGCTTCTCGGCGGTAAGTTGGGTCATTTTCTGTAATACCTTTACGTTCTCGCTCTTCTCTTAAAATATCGGCTGGCTCCATGCCGGACTTTATCTTAATCCAGGGATTCTGTAGCAGTGTCCATTTATGTTTGCCAACTTTGCTATTTGAACGTGTTGCCATTTCATAGAAGTAACCCGCAAGTACTGGTCCGGGTGTCCCTGTAAGGCATAGAGTACCGTTAACGTCTTTCATTGCCCAACTTAGTACGTCTTCTACCAGTTCTTTAATGTGAGACTTAAATGATTGTGCTTCATCTATGTAAACCTTGTGCAGAGACATTCCCCTGAACTTTTCAATTTCGCTGGCGTCTTTGGCTCCAGATACATATAACATTGATTGGGTATCTAGAAATTTTATAGAAAGCTCTTTATTATTTATCTTTACAGGAATTTCATACTCTTCTACAATTTTTAGTAAAGTGCGCCAAATAATACGTTCGGCAGATACGCGACTTAGTGTAATGTATAGCACGGTGGCGTTTTTTATGTTCTGGCAAGTATCTATTAGGTCTGCAGCACAGGCTTCTGATTTTCCGGCACGCCTGCTACATACTGCTGTTTTAAATTTCGATGGGTCTCTGATAAATTTAAGCTGCTCATCAAAGCAATATTCATTTATATCAAAAACTTTTTTGGTTTTCTCAACCTCAACCTTTTTAGCTCTTTTTTGGATTTCGGCTAAAATGGCAGCCTTGTTTAAATTTTTTAATTTAGCTTCGTCTGCCACTTAAATCCTTAAATGTCTCTAAAATTAGTTGGTTTTTTTGAATTTACTTTTTGTTGTTTAGGTTGTTCAGTTTGCGCTAATTGTTCAACTTGTTCTGCAACCTCTTCTTTATCCTTAACATAATTTATGTAGGCAATATTATTCCAGGTAACTTGAGTAGCTTCATTTTCATTTTCTAACATGGCGCCGTGTTCGTTTATGGAAATTTTTAAGTCGGCATCGTCAACTCTCATTGGCTTAAATTCAGGACTCATTACAGAAGTCCATTCTGTGCCTTTAAATCTTACTGATTGATAAAATTTTACCATTTTGATTTTCATGTTTGCTCCTAAAGTTCTTGTTGATAATTTATTGGTTCGAAATAAGTTTCTTCTTGCTCTAAAAACTGTTTTACATGTTCAAATGGTACTAAATATCCATAAGAAAGTCCTTGGCGACCAGCAAATACTACGGCAACTATTTCTGCCTTATTGTTATAAACTGCTGAGCCGGAAGAACCTGGCATAATTAAAGCAGAGGTTGTTGTGGCTTCAAATTTTTTTACTATAGGGATGCCACCAAAAAATATACATGCTACATTTTCTTTGGCATCTTCTTCAGTGCATGCCTTCAACTCAATCATTATATCCACTTCTTGTTTGCCTGTAATTTTTCCATTAGAGAACGTTTGTGGTAACAGATTTGGGTGTCCGGAAATTATAATGTCCTCCTGTTTTTCTGATTCTTGTTTTGCAATTTTTACCGCTGGTCCCATGTCTGCAGAAACTTTTATCTGACATAGGTCATGCTTATCATAAATAGCATAAGATTCTACAAGAGCAGATTTATCGTACACGTTTGTAACTCTTCCGCCTTTTTCTACTGCTTTGCAGACATGAGCATTGGTAAGGATAATGCTATAAGATTTGTCGCTGTAAACTATAGAGCCTGAGCCTCCGCCACCTTTTAATGATGTAATCATTACGGTTGCTTCTCTCATTTTTTTACTGTAGTCTACAGGAGGTTTACATCCAAGTAGGAAAAGTAGTGGCAATAATACTAATAAACTACGCATTTTCGCTTCCTTTCTTAGCTTCTGCTAAAAGTTCTTCAAGGTGCTCAACACTTTTTAAAATTTTCTGCAACTCCATGTAGTCTTTATTTAAAACAACTAATGTTGCATACATATCAACATATTGGCGGGCAAGTTCGTTGTGACTAAACCTTTTAGCTTCTCTTTTCATACGGGCTTTTAAAAGCTCAATATCTTCTGGGAAATAGTCTGCAGGGTTTATTTTTTCTTCTTGAATACTTTGTTCAATATTTGCTTCAGTCATTTTTTACTCGCTTTCGTTTGTTTTGTTTTCTAGCTCTAATTTTATTTCTACCAGTTTTTTATTTGGTGGTTTTATTAGTGGGCTAAATTTTGGGTTTATAAGAAGATACGGGTTATATAACATATTTAGATTTTGCATTACCTTGTCGCAAATTTTAGTGTGGTGAGTGTAAAATCCAGCATGTTCGCATTTAAAGTCTGCATGGTCTAACAGTGTTTTAAAAACGCCTAAGCCTCTAAAAAATTGTTTAACGTATGCGTAATGTAATACGAAAATACCATCAATGTAGTCGTAAACAATGTATCCGTACAGGTTTTCTGGCTTATCCAGCTCTTGGGCTACTAGAACTTTAGAGCGTACTAACAAGCTAGTAATGATTTCGTGTTGATTAAGTGTATAAATTTCTTTAGCTACACTTTCCATTTGTCTTGACCTGTAGCCAGATTTAATCCAGGAGTTTAGAACAAAATTATGCTCTTCTGGAAAAATTTCGCGTACAGCTATTGGCAGTTCAAATTTTGAATCTGACATACTATTTTTTTTCCTTTTCGTTTAGGGTGGTATTTGCAAGCTTCAACAGTTCTTCATCTGATAGGTCTGCTAGTTTGCCGGTTAAGGCTGCTTGCTTAGCAAGTGCTGCTTGATGTGCCTCATATGCAATTAATGTTTTAAAAAAGTCGTTTAGTGCCTTTAGTTCTTTTTCGTCCAGTGAATAGTTGTTGTTAACAGAGCGGACGCGAAGCTTGGCCAGTTCGGTGCCTATTGTGTTTATAGCAGTGTTTAATGCAGAAGACACTGAATGATATAGTTCTAATTTTTCCGGAGTATGGTCTTGTTTATTTGCTGGCAGAGAAGATTCGCTAACAGGGATTTCAGACGTAGCAGTGGGCTTTATTTTTGTTTTTGGTATATGCCCTTCTGGTTTTTTAATATGCGCCATAAATATTCCTGTTAGCTTTTTTAGAACATGTTTTGCATGTTCACATATGTGCCAACGCTATATTCTGACGTGTGTTGTAAAAAAGATATACCTGGCAATAACTGCCGGGTGTTGCAAAAAAGATACACATAGGACAAAAAAATCCCCGAGACAGTCAAAGGAGGGGAAAGACTGTTCGGGGCAAACTAGTGTTTATGACGATAATCTCTAGAAAGGATGAGTTTAGAATATCATTGGTTTATGACAATGTCAACTACTTTTAACAAATTTTTATATTATTTTGCCAAATCGCATATATTGCAGATGGGCTAAACACGCCAGAGTAATGTCCTCAATACTCCAGAGTAACGTTGATACGGGCTGGAGTAATGTTTTTTTTGGCTGCGGAGGAATATATGCGACTTGAGCGTTACCGTATAACTTTTGAAATCTGTAACATATTGAAATCATTCAGGAGTAATGTTTCGGAATTACTCTACTACTTTAATCTTATAAATATATATATATTATGTATAATATGCAGGGTTTTTGCCAAAACTATGCAGATATTGCCAGTAATTGCCGGTTTTATAGCCAGACCAGCTACCGTAACGTTTTTCTATACTCCCGGCCAGGCCCTCCGGAACCTGCACGCCCCGCCATCCCCGCCCGCTTTAGCCCATCTCTAACCTATTGCAGATGGCCGGTTACTGCCTATATTTGCCGCGCGACGCGTTTATTAGCCCTCTGTTGAACGATTTCTTTCACCTATATGTTGACCTGCCCAGAAAAAGAAAACGCAGCCATGGACCTGTAGCTGCGTTTAAAGTATGTTTTTATTGTATGTGGTATCCTAAATTCCAGTAGGCAGGGTCGGCAACGTGTCAGCCACTGGCTCGTCTAGACCAAAGTCTGCCGCGAATGCCGAACTGTACTTCCATGTAAACTCCGGTTTTAACACGGCATAAGCAGAATTTATGTTAAGTATAACTTTTCTTTTAGCCATAAAAGCCATAAACTCTTGCACATTATCAAAATAAAATTCCTTTAGCTGCCTGTTGTGAGAAACTCTCATGATATACCCAATGTGGGCATTCTTCTCTGTTAACTTTCCTTGTTGAACTCTATATATCCGGTCCAGGTTATACTCTTCACCGTTATTTTTATCCCGGTATCTTGTCTGTTCCTGAGCAGTTCTCTGATATTCCATGGTTTCGTCGTACACAAATGTTTCCTTTCTGGTTAAGTTTGTCTCAGAATAGCACAACTTTACGGCAAAAACAACCAAAAAATTTCTGTTTCGGTTTTAAAAATGTACTTTTTTCCAAAAATAAAAATATGTTTTCTTGACAGACTCGTCTTTTTATGCTTGCTGTGTAAGTTTTATGTAAGTTCTAAGTCCGAATGGGGATATAGGTATGTCTATATAAAGCCAACCAAAATAAAAAATGTCCATTTCCTCCCCCTCCCTGGCCCACACATTGCACTACTAGCAAGACCCATGCCAGAACCTGGCCCCCAAATTGCATTAGCAAATACCATGCCATACTCTGGCCCCGATATTGCATAGCCAAGGTGGCACGTTTCTTGCATTATTAGCAAGGTTTGGGCCAGTCACTGGCATGGAATTTGCATTATTAGCAAGGTTT
>ERZ724505.654-NODE-654-length-21606-cov-6.131316_pt1 | contig 21606 bp, 20 predicted proteins | sample MGYA00376038_ERZ724505 | MGnify/ENA primary metagenome ERZ724505 (study PRJEB28724, sample SAMN07190884) | wastewater metagenome | isolation source: effluent of sewage treatment plant in Hong Hong | place: Hong Kong | collected 2016-03-17 ...
TTTCGGTGCATAGTTTTCTCAGACGTAAGACCAAAATGGACCCCGGCGCTATTGCGCCGGGGTCCGCGGGTAGTGGCCCTAAGGGCCACTCAGCTCGAGATCGTCATCTCGCACATCCTTGCCTTGCGGCGGTGGCGGGGTGGTAGTTTTTGTAAAGAGCATGAAATCTCGCTCAAAGGCACCCCTGGTACACGCGGTACCAGGGGTGAGTTCCATCCGTTAACCGAGCGACTTACGCACGGCGCACCTCCTTTTGAGTTCGCTTCGCATCGCGAAGCTAGAATGGTATTTAGGGTGCCCCCTTGGCCATCCTTGCGATGGTTACAGGAGCTGCTTAGAATCTTAAACCTCTTTTATTTTTTTGTCAAAAATGGGGCCTCTACTCTCGGAGAGTTAAGAGGAGGCCCCATGATCTAGCGGCAGAGGAACCGCCAGATCTTAGCTTTATTGTAGAACGTCAAAAATCATTTTGCTACTGGCTTACAATGTTGCGACTAATGACAAGAGCCCCTTCTCAAGAATATGAAAAGGGGCTCCGGCGAACCGCAAGCGGGAGCGGCTCACTTAGCTGCAAACAGCGCAGTCTGCAGTTGGCGGATGGTACTCATTGCAGTAGAGAATCAACTGTTTTCTTTGATTTTTTAGCACTATGAAATGCTGACTTATATACTGTTAGAACGGCATCAAAAGGGCCGCGCGCCCAGAGAGAGTGCGCCGGAGAGGGACCAGATAAACAGTCTGGTGCCATATGTAGTCAGCGGAAGCTGACTAACTATACTAATAGTGACAATGTATAATTTTGTCAATCATTGTTGCGCGCTTGCGCCAAAGCGCTTCAATCGCTCCAAGGTTTTTTCCTTGCCGAGCAACGTCGCTACTTCAAACGCCCCCGGACTGTATTCTCGCCCGGTGAGAATCGCGCGCAGCGGCCACAGTGCCTGGCCTTTTTTCAGCTCGGCCTTTTCTATAGCGGCAAATAATTCACTCGACAGTGTTTCCATTGTCCACTTGCTCTCATCGATTGAGCTGAGCGTATCGATGAGTAACTTCATCACAATTGGTAATAATTCCGTCGTCACTTTCTGCTTGGCGCTCACCACAATCTCCATGCTCGGCATTGGCTCTTGGTAGTAGAAGCTCATCATACTTGGTGCTTCATGGAAGAACGTGATGCGTTCCTGCATCAGGCTTGCACGCTGGCTGAACAGACGATCATCGTGGGCAGCCGGAAACTGCTCCGCCACAATCGGCTTGATGCGACCGGAAAATTCCTCTGCAGACATTTTCCGCATCCACTGACCCTGCAGCCAGTCGAGTTTTTCGAGATCGAACACGGCGCCGGCTTTCTGCACGCGGTCGAGCGAAAAAGCATCAATCAGCTCTGTCAGCGTAAACAACTCCTGTGTCGTTCCCGGGTTCCAGCCCAGAAGTGCCAGGAAGTTGATAATCACTTCGGGCAGATAGCCTTTGTGTCGGTAGCTTTCGGCCGACACATCGTTTTGGCGCTTGCTCAGTTTCGTGTGGTCTTTATTCAGCAGCAGGGGCATGTGGGCGTACTGCGGTGGCGCGAGATCCAGGAATTTGAAAAGCAGCAAGTGCTTGGGTAGTGAGCTGAGCCACTCTTCGCCGCGGATGACCATATCCGTTTTCATCAGATGATCATCGACGACGTGCGCCAAATGATACGTTGGGAAGCCGTCTGATTTCATCAGCACCTGATCATCTACCGTATGACCCATGAAGCTCAGCTTGCCGTAAATTTCGTCGTAGAATTCGATCTTCTCGCTGCGCGGGACTTTCATACGGATGACATATTTTTCACCCTTTTCTAAGCGCTCAGCTACCTCTTCCTTGCTGAGCGAACAGCAGGTGCGGTCGTACATCGGCGCCTGCTTGTGTTCAGCCTGGTACTTTCGCATCTGCTCGAGTCGCTCACTGGTGCAGAAGCAATAATACGCATGATTGCTTGCCAGTAATTGATCCGCATATTTTTTGTAGAGATCCAACCGCTTCGACTGAAAGTACGGACCATGACCTCCTTTTTCCACAATCTCGCCGCCCTCATCGAACGTCACGCCTTCATCGGGCGTAAGTCCGGCCCACGCAAGAGTGCTGACAATATTCTCAATGGATCCGGCGACTTCGCGCACTTTGTCGGTATCTTCGATACGCAGGAAGAACGTGCCGTTATTTTTTTTGGCAACGAGCCAGGCAAACAGGGCGGTGCGGAGGCCGCCGATATGCAGCGAGCCGGTTGGAGAGGGGGCAAAGCGTGTGCGCATACGGGGAGTGTAGCATAGTCGTATGGTCGAGACGTGCCGGAGTGGATTGTGATCAAATATAAGCATCACTGGATCTTTCTATGATCCAGTCCGGCACGTCTTTACGTCTGTCGTCTCCGCACGCTTTGATCTCTGCATATCTCGCATCAAAAAAAGCGGTGTCTCTTGCGAGCTCACCGCCTTTCTTTTGCATTGCTTTCTTAGTTCTTTACATCAACCGTGAACTTTACCGGTGTCTTTGGCGCATCGTTAGGATCGCGTGGTGTGTTGGCGATATTGGAGACAGTTGCCTGGCCGGATGTGACATGGCCGAAGATCGTGTAATTCGGAGGAAGAGGATAGTCCTTGTCCATAATGAAGAACTGGCTGCCGTTTGTGTTCATGCCGCGGTTGGCCATGGCAATGACACCCGCCTTGTAGCCGGTCTTGTAGAGAGGAGAGTCGGCCACGATTTCATCATCGAATGTCGGGCCGTAGATGCTGGCGCCGCCGGTTCCGTTGCCGTTCGGGTCGCCGCCCTGAATCATGAATCCTGGGATAACGCGGTGGAAGGTGAGGCCGTTATAGAAGCCGGACTTGGCCAGAACGATGAAGTTCGTGACAGTCTTTGGTGCGGCATCGGCATCGAGCTCGAGAGTGATTTCGCCTTTGTCGGTTTTGACGATAACAGTGTGCTTGCCTGTCAGCATTTTGCCATCCCAGGCGCTGTTTGGTGTTGGAGCAGCTTCAGAAGAAGTCATGGTGGGGGTGGAAGAAAGTGTGGCGCTGTTGCTTGTTGCAGCGCTTGAAGACGAAGAATTGGAGTCGGTTTTGGCTCCGCCGCAGCCGACAAGAGCGAGGGTCACGATAGCCGGGAGAATGAAGGAAGATGTGCGCATAAAAATGAGGAAGCGAACAAAAACAGAGAGGTCTGCATGCTAGCGCGTTTTTGCGCAAGCGTCCAGAATGATATGCGCCACAGACACATCGGCATGTGCCGGAAAATAGTCGTGCAGAGCGGCGCCCAGCCGCCGCAACTCATGGGGGTGCCTGGCAAGAGCGGCGACGGTTGTGGCCAGAGAGTCCAGTTCTGTCTGGGGCAGAACGCGTACAGCGTGCGCTTTCAGCAAGCGCTTGGCATTCTCCACCTGATGATTGTTGGCAAGGCCCACAATCGGAATCACCAGAGCGGCTTTTGTAGCCGCAGCTAATTCCGACAATGTGCCGGCACCCGCTCGGGTAATGACAATATCGGCAAGCGCGTAGAGATGGGGCAGTTCGTCTGTGACTATTTCGCGCGCCCAGTAGTGCGCGTGCGTGCGATCAATCTTTTTGCCTTTACCGGTTAAGTGAATGATGTCGCCGGCATTCAGCAATGCGTCGAATTGGGCATCCACTGCATCATTCATCGCCCTGGCGCCCTGGCTTCCGCCTGTAATCAGAATCACCGGCTTGCGTCCGGAAAATCCGGTGAGCCGCTTGCCGGCATCCTTCGATCCCCTTTCAATGATCGCGCGGACAGGATTGCCGGTAATAACGACACTCTGTTTCTTGGCGAGTCCGTCGGGGTGCGGAAAGCCGACGCAGATAGTTTTAGCCAAGCGCGCAATAAGGCCGTTACTCATGCCGACAACGGCATCGGATTCGTGGAGCACAATCGGAATACGCATCAGCCAACCAACGAGACACACGGGCAAGCTCACAAATCCGCCTTTACTGAAAATAAGTTGCGGGCGCGGTTTCGTCAGGAGTGTCACGGATTGGATAACGGCGATGAGACTCAGAAACGGAAACGTGATCCAGCGCACGGTCAGTCCGCGTGGAAATTTACCGGCGACAATCGACCTATGGGCAAAGCCTGCCTGCCTGATGAACGCGATATCGTCGGCGCGCTTCTGGCAGATGAAAAGAACCGGTGTCTGCGGATCCAGTTTCTTAAGCGCCTGCGCGATGGCAACCGACGGCACAATATGACCCAGGCTTCCGCCGCCGCAGAATAGAATTGGACGATGATGATGGAGGACTTTGGACATGGGGATTGGGACTTTGGAGCGTTGCAAAGCTTACAGCTTTGAGCAAGAACTGTTTATACATAATTCGTAATTCTTGATTCGTAATTCGTTTAAGCTTCAATCTTCATCCTCTCATCGTCATATCCTTGCATCCTCTACAAATGAATAAACCGCTTCAGCGCCGACGTATGCGTCGTGCGCACTCGGCGCCGAACGCTCGCCTCTTCGGTGTTACTGTGCATGGAAATGTTCAGCAGAATGCCGATGCCAGACAGTGTGGCAAGCAGAGATGTTCCGCCGTAACTAATGAACGGGAGCGTGATACCGGTGAGCGGAAAGAGTGACAGATTCACGCAGATGTTCAGCAGCGTCTGGAACGCAATGGACATCGTGATGCCGGTAGCCACCAGAAAGCCGAAGCGGTCGGGTGCATTGCGGGCGATGCGAAAGCCGCGATAGACCAGAATGCCGAAGAGTGTCAGCACAATGATCAGGCGCAGAAACCCGAGCTCCTCGGCCATGGCGGCGAAGATAGTGTCCGACTGCACCTCGGGCAGGTAGCCGAACTTCTGGATCGATTTGCCGTATCCCACACCGAAAATACCGCCGCTGCCGATGGCGATGAGTGCCTGATAAATCTGGTAGCCCGTCCCCTCGCGGATGCTCGGATCATCCGGATTTGCCAGCACGGTGAGAAAAGCGGTAAAGCGGCGCAGAACGTAGTCCTTGCTTAAAATAACCGGCAGTCCGAGCATAGCCGCGCTGCCGGCACCAAGCAGCAGATGGAAAATGTTGCCACCGCCCACGAAGAACATGGTCGTCGCAATCGCCGAGAAAATAAGGAAGCCGCCCAAATCCGGTTGCAGGGCCACCAGGAAAGTGGATAGACACAAAAGCGCGACGAACGGAATGAACCCTTCGCGGAACGTGGCGATGCTCGACTCCTTTTTCTGCAGCCACACCGCAAGATAAAACACGAGCGTCAGTTTGAGCAGTTCCGATGGCTGAACCGAGAAGAACGGCAGCTGGAGCCAGCTTCTGGCCGTACCATAATCATTGCCGATGCCAAGGCCTGGAATGAACAGCAACAGCAGCATGATGAGTGTTCCCACGAACAGCGATCGCGCATGCTTTTCCCAGAAGTGATACGGAATCAGGCTCGTTGCAAACATGCCGCCGAGTGCGACCACTGTATGCAGAAAGCTGCGCAGCAGATAGAAGGAGTTGGAGGGAGTTGTCCAGCCGCCTCTGCCGGTTGCCACGAAGTATGCGGTTTTCTGATAACTTTCGAAAACGCTGACGCTGCCGATCATCGCAAGTCCGAACAAGGTCAAGCCAAGAGCAATGCCAAGCAGGAGGAAATCAGCTTTGCGGAACATACGTGAGGCGACATGGTAGCGTATGCCGGCCGGTACAAGAAACAGGAATCGCGAGAAAATGCGATGCGAAACACGCGCAACAATGCTACTGTGCATTTTGCCTCTTTTCTGGCTCGTCCTACGCCTCCAATGATTTTTCTCGTCACGAGCATTGTCGCCTTCATCGTCGGTTTTTTCAGTAACGAACGGGCATCGCATTTACAGTCGCGCATCCCAATCATCGGCCATTTCTTTGGTCTGGAACTTGTCCACAATGAAGGCATTGCGTACGGCATTCGCATTCCGTCACCCTGGCAGGAAATTGTCATTCTGTGTGCTCTCGGCCTCGTCATCTACTCGGCGTTTCACGAACGAAAATCACGCTTGCTATCCATCGCATTCGGCCTGATTGTCGGTGGTGCCGCGGCCAATATGACCGACCGGTTGCTCAATGGCTTTGTCACAGACTATATTCAGGTCGGCACGTTCTACGTCTTCAATATTCCCGATAGTCTGATTACGATTGGGGCCGCGTTATTATTGTGGCAAGGATTTTGGGATTGGCGGAGGAAGCGAGATCGTCGATCTGCTTGAGGCGCTCCGGCTAGCTCAATGATCAATATCGAATCTTATTTTTGCTAATCAAAGATTCAATCCGGAGCGTCTTTTCGCCTTTATATCTTCGATTTTCACCCCATTCATGCTATCATCTCGACCTATGGATATCCGTTATCGCATTCAGGGCGGTGTTCCGCTCATGGGTGATGTCACTATCAGTGGCTCCAAAAACGCTGCTTTGCCGCTTCTAGCCGGCTCTGTCATCTGTACGGGAGTCTCGGTTTTTCACAATGTGCCACGGCTGTCGGACATCGAAACAATGATCGCGATTCTCAAGTTTTTGGGAGCGAAAGTATCATTTGTCGAAAATACGGTTACAGTGGATGCCACCAAGCTCGTCAATCAGCCCATTCCTCACGATCTCGTCTCCAAGCTGCGTGGCTCTATTGTTTTGCTCGGCCCGCTTCTCGCTCGCTTCGGCCGCGTCGAAATGGCGTATCCAGGCGGCTGCGTGCTGGGCAAGCGTCCGGTGAATGCGCACATTCAGGCATTCGTGCAAATGGGTGCCAAGGATTTGTGTACCGATAATACGTTGTGCCTGGAGGGAACGCTCAGTCCGCGCGAAATCGTCCTGCCCGAATTCTCGGTCACGGCAACAGAGAACGTCATATTGGCCGCAGCGCTCATAGAAGGCGAAACAACGGTGGAGCTCGCGGCAGCCGAACCGCATGTGCAGGATGTCTGCGATTTTCTGGCCTCGCGCGGGGTCACGGTCATCGGCAGAGGCACGCATACCATCACCGTTCGCGGCAAAAAGAAAATTGGCGGCGGTCAGCACACGGTCATATCCGACTATCTGGAAGCCGGCGCATTCGTCATTGCCGGTCTCGTGACGCGCGGACACGTGCGCATTCACGGCGTCGACCGCAGTCACCTCCTCGCATTTTTGAATGCCTGCGAGCGTATGGGCGGCAAATGCCGTTTCGATGGTTCTGGCGTCTTGCATGTGCACGGCAACGAATCCAGCCTGAAGGCACTGCGCGTCCAAACCAACATCTTCCCGGGGTTTCCAACCGACTTGCAGGCACCGTTTGGCGTTGCCATGACCCAGGCGCAGGGTGTGAGTCGCATCTTCGAAGTGCTCTTCGAAGGTCGTATGGCATATCTCTACGAACTGGAGAAAATGGGCGCCCATATCGAAATCCTCAACTCGCATCAGGCGCTCGTCATCGGCCCAACGCCTTTGCAGGGACGTATGGTCGCCAGTAACGACATCCGCGCCGGTGGTGCCATGGTACTGGCAGGACTCTGCGCGCACGGCGAAACGATTGTGACTGACGTGAAGTACATCGAGCGCGGTTACGATCAGTTTGTCTCAAAGCTGCAGACTCTTGGCGCACGCATCACCCGCCAGCAGGAAATCTCCGAAATCGTCGAGGCACCGCTCAAAGCGAAAGTAATGAAAGAGGTGGCGAAGGTGAAAGGGAAGAGATAGATCAGGGGGAACTACCAAAGCCCAATGACCAACTACCAAAAGGTTGTTGCTAGAGATTGGTAGTTGGTTTCTTGGTAATTGGGATTTTTTACGCTACACTCTGCGCGCTATGATTACCTTCTCTGCCTCTAAAAACGCCGTCTGCGAAGTGACGGGTCCGGAAATGTCGTTCCTTGTCTTCCCAACCACTCCTGCCAAGGATCAGTGGGCTTTGCTCAGCCATCCGGAAGAAAATCTCAAGCCAAAGGTGGTCAGCTGGCCGGGTGAATACGATATCGGCGGTATGATCATGCGCGGAGTCGGGCAGAAAGACGGGCAGCAGGTCTCGTACTCATGCGAGCAGGAAGGAATGCGTTTCGCCTTTATCGATGCGCCGATTTTGGATTGGTCCGATAGCGAAGTAGAGGCACTCGGCAGCGTCGATATCCTCGTCGTTGCTGCAGGCGACGCCAAAAAACTCACTACACTCGTCGAAGTCATTGATCCACGTGTCATCATGCTTTTTCCGGTAGAAGGCGGCGATACTGCGGCAGCTGCCAAGGCGTGTGGCGCAACCAACGTAGAAACAGTATCAGAGCTTAAACTCAAGCAGAGTGCTCTACCACAAGACAATCGTCAGGTGGTGATACTCGGTGAGTAATCCGCCAGGCACGCGATCGTCAATTAATTTTTTGTCGTATGCTTTGCGCACAGAGCGCACGCCGACGGAAGGCATCCTCCCGCAGTTGGCAGGATAAAGTCGTGCAGTCCGGCAGAGGTATGCATATCCATTTGCGCATCTGACAGGCAAAGATGCAACCGGCCGCCAACGTCGTGTATTTCCTGCTGAATGCGCAGGAGCATGCTCACCATAAGCTCGCTGAGAGCATGGGTAAAGCTGAGCAGAAAAACCGCGTTTGATCGTACCGCGCGGTTTTGTCGCACAATACGTGATAGTTCTGTTTCAAGCTCGTTGAGATCCTCATCCGTATGATTCGTCTCTGTGACAATACGAATGATGATTGCTTCTTCGCAAGAATCAATGCCGAGAGTGGTGGCTTCGGACACGGCTGCAGCATGAGCCTTTCTATGACAGTGCGTCAATTTTGACAAAAATATTTAATGGTTCATAATACGATTATGTCCACCGCCTTATTGGAAGTAGTTCATGCACAAGGAGAAGTGCGTGAGCAGAAAGCTGCCATTATTATCATCGAAAATCAGCAAACGTGGACGAATCATATTCGTAGCCTTCTTGGGAGACTTTGTCATGGAGAGGCAGATATCTTTGTCGCGTCCAATGCATCTGAAGGGGTTTCGCTGGTACGCGCGCTTCGAAGCAATGGCCGCGAACCGGCGCTTATCACGCTGGATTTACACATGGGTGACACAGGCGAAAATGGCGATGATTTCCTGCGGATGATGGCGCCTGAGGGCTTGCCGCGCACGCTCATTTTGTCTGGCACTATCAGTAAAGAAATCCGCGATCAGATTATGGAAACGTGTGGCCTTCCGTGTGGCGAGAAAGGCGCAGCTCTGCCGAGTAATAGTACCGATCTCTCTGGCGACGTTCTTTGCGAACGTGTCCAGCAAGCAATGCGATCTGCCCCTCCGCTCCTCTCGCCTTGTCAACTTGATCGATTGTCTGGGCTCGTCCACCAGTGGAATGACCTTCCGGCAATTGATATCCTGATCGATGAAATCAAGGCGTGCTCCGAAGATGTCGGCATTCGCTACAAGAAATGGCTGGAACAAGAAGGACAAGAATTTCGCTCTCTGTTCGTCAATCCCAATCTGTACAAAGGCAACCGTGCAGGCAACGTGCACGAGTACAAAAATACACTCAGCGCACTTGTTGCGACACTGGAAGCCGGCGATCTTCGGGCGCCAATGGGATTACTGGATGAGCTGCAACGGTTTTTACAATCGATCAATGCGCAGTACAAGCAGGCACGCGACAAGAAAGAGGCGCAATCGAAAGTGGATATTGTCGATACCATGCTACAGCTCTGTCACAAATTGGATATGTTGCATGCCGACGGTGAGCGGATCGACTTTCTGTCCGAACTCGATGAACATATTCTCTCTGTCGATCCAGTGGTATTTACAGAACTGATGACGAATGCGCTTATGAATGCTCTGATGCACGGCAAAGGGACCATATCTGTGCAGATTTCCGAGGAAGGGGTGATCAGCATTACAAACGAAGTAAATCCTGATTTTGAGTTGTCTTTCACTGTTTCTGAAAATACTGTCGAGGGACATATACCGGCAGAATCCACTCATGTGTACGGCTCGGCAACGGGGGTTGCTGCCATGCTCGAGACGGTCGGAAAAATTCCGAATGGTCGTATGAATCTGTCGCAGTTGTTTGGAAGGAAAGGCGGGGAGGTTCAGTTTGGTTTCTTCATCGAATCTCCGTCTCTAGATAAAGGTCGGAGCGCAAAGGTTCTGGAATCGCGAGAGATCGGCAAGCAGCCCGAAGTTATTTTTCTCTGTCATGAAGGTGAGCCCGGTAGGAGTTTTTCGGAACTGATCGACCATGACTCTTCTCATCAGCATATCCTTGTTCCTTCGGACTATATTTTTAAGAGAGATGCTCCCGATACTGCTCCGCGCATAAGGCAGTTCGTGGGTTTTGTACGAGATCATGATGCGATTTTCAGTCGGGCAACTCTGTGTGTTATGCATGCGCCGGCAGCTGCTTTTAAGAGTGTGGTCGGTCGATTGCAGTTGCGCTATCCACAGCTGATATTCTTGCCTGCGTCGGATTATCCGGATGCGGCGTTTCACTATCATTATAGGGAGGCAAAATGGGATCCTTCCGTCGAACCGCCGGAATGTGTCATTTCGCCCGATCACGTGCGGCAGTATATTTCGCCAGAGGATCCGGCAACACTCGAAGGTGTTTTATATCTTTTGTACCAAAAAGACTATAGCGAGGAGGTTTGGCAGACGCTGCAGAACATCGCTGTGCGTATGTCAGACGACCGACTGAAGAACATGAAAGCGGAGTAATTCGTTTCTTTCGCTGCTGCCTAAACGTACTATAAATCCATGAAGATCGCTGCACCATTTCTGCGGGAGGTGAAACTGAAAGACGTGCCAGAAAATCCGGATGCGTTTCCATTTTGCATTCCGGCACTGCACGACAGAGCGCTGCAGGTGAATTTCCCGAGTCCGGTCACGTTTTTTGTGGGTGAGAACGGCAGCGGCAAATCGACACTCATGGAAGCAATCGCGATTGCCTGCGGATTCCACCCAGCAGGTGGGAGCAGAAATAACATCTACAATTTTCGACCGACGGAATCCGATCTCTCCAGCAAGCTGCGCCTCGTCTGGAATTTTAAAATGGCGTACGGATTTTTTCTGCGCGCAGAGAGCTTTTTCAATTTCGCGACGCACATTGATAATTTGGCTCTGGGCGATATGGATGCACTCAAGCCGTACGGCGATCGTTCGCTGCATGAGCGTTCGCATGGCGAATCCTTCATGGCGTTATTTGAAAATCGCTTCAGCCGGGGCATTTTCCTACTCGATGAACCGGAAGCAGCTCTGTCGCCCACCCGTCAGCTGCAGTTTCTGGCGAAACTCGATCAACTCGTTAAGTCGGGTCAATCGCAATTCATCATCGCCACGCACTCCCCAATTTTGCTCAGCTACCCGGGCGCTACTATCCATTCATTCGATGGCAATGGCATTCGACAACTTGCCTACGAAGACACCGAGCATTTCCGCGTGACCAAAGATTTCCTGAATGCGCATGAGAGTTTTTATGGGCATTTGGGGGGAGAAGAATGAATTGAGATTTTTTGCGAAGACATATGAAGATCGTTGTCATTCGGAAGTTTTAACGTTATTCGAAGCATATGTTTTAGAGTGTTTTTCCTTGAGTGGTTTTGAAATATTTCTCCCGTCGCAAAGCATCTTCCTGTGAAATATATGCTTCGGCCAATATTAATTTCCAAGGACGCTTCGTTTTGGTAAATGCAACATTGCCTTTATTGTGTGTTTCGATACGTTGTTGCAGATTGTCGTATATCCGACATAATAGTTGGCTATTTTTTAGGCTGCGCAGAACATACGCAATAAACATGTATGTAATTATAGCCCCGTAGTACGTTCTTCGTGGTGGTCCTGGCGGGAATCGAACCTGCATTTACCCCTTAGGAGAGGGTCGTTCTATCCGTTGAACTACAGGACCATACAGGCATCATAGCATGAGCGCGGAAGGTGGCGCTGCATCAATTAGCGCAATGGTGCGTTGTACCTGCACATGATTGCCGCCGCACCCTCGCCCATGTCTGCTGCGGGGGCTGGAGTTGCCAGGCTGTGTGTGTCGCCTGTCGGGCCGCCAAGCAGGGACGCCCGCACATCCGGAAAGACCATGGAGAGAATGATCATGACAAGCGAACCGGTGAGGGCGAACAGCAAGGCAGGTTTGGGTGGCGGTTTTCGAAGGCGCATGTGTGGGTGTGAAATCCAGACAGTATAGCAGAATGTGTCTCTGTGCGGTAGCGCTCGTGGCACTACAACGGTAAGCGCCTGCGCTGCGTTGTCGGAAGATTCATGGCGATTTTTTTCTCTCTCCTGCATATTCGGGTATACTGCTGCCTATGAAACTCTCCACATCCCTTGCAACAATCGCTCTGCTTACGCCAATGGCTGCTTTTGCCTTGGACTTTTCGCCGCATCAGGTCTACAGCGATGTCCGGCCGCAGGCCAAAGAGGCTGCCGCCGTATATCTGCTCACCAATGAGCAGGTTGTCAGAGGGTATGGCTCCGGCTACTTCGGTATCAGTCGCAGTGTCAATCGTGCGGAATTCCTGAAGATGGCGATCGCCAGCCTTGGATCGGATATGCCGGGCTTTGATGCGGGCAAGGGTGCAAGTTGTTTTGCTGATGTGCATGCCGAGGACTGGTTCAGTTCGTATGTCTGTGCAGCCAAGGCCAATGATTGGGTGAAAGGATACGAAGACGGGTCATTCCGTCCGTCGCAGACGGTGTCATACGGCGAAGCGCTCAAGATGATGACAATCATGTACAATTACCGGATACTGGCCGCCCATCAGGGCGAGCATTGGGCCGAGCCGTATTACCGTGCGGCCGCTGACAGGCATGTCGATGTTCCGATGGTCATCCGACTCGACTCGCCGCTCACGCGCGGACAGGTGGCGCGACTGGTTGCCGCATTCATGGCTGAAAAAGCCGGCGCACTCGATGCGTTCCGTCTTGCCGAAGCCGGCTTGTCTGCCTCGTCCGCCTCGTCGTCGGCATCCAATTCATCTTCATCCAGCTCCACTTCGAGTGTGGCGTCCAGTTCATCGAGTTCGTCATCCAGTTCTTCGTCCGTGTCTTCTGCGTCCTCCATTTCCTCCTCCTCCAGCTCGGTGGCGTCTGCGGCATCGCTGTTTACCATTCCCGTGCGCAGTCATTTCCTGACGGCCGGAACAAAAACCGATGCGATAGCCGACGGCATGGTGCGCATGAACGGCGAAACCGGCTTTATCCGGGCCGCGCAGATAAAATTATTTGCGGAAGTGTCCGCTATCAAGTCCATCGATCTCGTCAAAGACGACGGCACTGTCATTGCGTCGCTCGTGCAGCGTACAACCGCTGATTCGGCGGACTACAAACAGATCTATGAAGCGTTTCTCGCTCCCGGTCTCGACTATTCTCTGCCACAGGATAAAGATGTGCACATTATTGCCCGCGTGAACGTTCGCAGCATCGATGACAATGGCGCTGCCAACCAGCTGCTTGAGGTCCGGTCGTTTACGATCACCACCTACGGAGTGACCAGCGGCAACACCATTACCAATGTATTCCCCATTCCGTTTCCAAAGCATCAGACATCGTTCGGGCGCATGACACGGATCGAGCGCGCCATGCCGGCAACCGGCACTCTCGCTTCCGGCGCCAGCCAAATGCTTGCGGCTTTCACCTTTTCCGGTTCTATGGTGACGGGAAGAAGTCTTGCCATCAATCAACTTATTTTCACGCCGGTAACCAGCGGTCAGGTCGAAGTCCGTGGCTGGACATTGCGCAATCCTGTGACCGGTGACTATGTCATGTGCTCATCGGGAAGTGACGGCATCACGTGTCCAAATATTTCCGATGCAATGGGTTTGATGAATAATAAAACAGTTACCCTTCAGCTGTGGGGGGATGTGACGGTAGCAGGTGCCAATAACAGCCTGCAGCTGAATCTGATGACACGCGGAACGCCGACCGAACTCGGTTCCGTGCAGTGGACGGATCATTCAGGCAACTATCGCTGGATAGAAGCCGACGTACCGGTTGCTACCGGGACGCTGTGGAAGTAGAACTGAGGACAGCGGATAAAACCCTGTGCGTCGTCTACGAATAAATGGTATGCATAGACACGATGCAGGACGATAAACCGCCGCCCCCGCCAAGGGGCGCTCGGATGATGATTTATCGCTTGAGCGCTTCCGCCATGTCCGCCGCCGCCTCGCCCGCTTTATCCTGCCAGTTTTTGTCGCTGCTGGCGTAGATGATTGATCGTGTGGCTGTTACGATTGCGCCGCTTCCGTCTACCAGAAACGCATGCCTGCAATCTTCGGCTGTCGCGCCCTGAGCCCCGTAGCCGGGAACCAGAAACGGCACATGCGGCATGAGCGTGCGCAGATACTTCATCTCCTCCGGATACGTGGCGCCGACGACCGCGCCGACACACGAGAGATTCGTCTGCTCGCCGATGTGATGCATCGCCCAGCCTTCGACCAGCTGCGCCAGATATTCGTGCACCACTTCGTCGCCGACGGGCAAATCCTGCAGCTCGCCCGAGCTTGGATTGCTGTTTTTTACCTGCACATATATCCCCTTTTCATTCTTCACGCATCGCTCGACAAACGGCAGCACTCCATCCGAACCCATAAACGGCGTAACAGTTAATGCGTCGATCGGCGACCCATCGTACAAGTATGCGTCAGCGTACGCTTCGCACGTAGGACCGATATCGTTACGCTTGCCGTCGGCAATCACGATGAGCCCCCTGTTTTTGGCATACTCACAGATTTCAAAAAATAATTTCATGCCCGGCCAGCCGAGCAGTTCAAAGTACGCCATTTGTGGCTTGATGGCGACTGCAATGTCCTTGGTTGCTTCAATAATTCCGCAGCAGAAATCGCGAATGCCCTCGATGCTTCTGTCTACTCCCTGCGGCAATTTTTTCATGACCGGATCGAGCCCGACGCAGACGGGAGATTTTTGAGAGATGGCGGCCTGGAGGCGGTCGGCGTAGTGCATGGCCTTAGAATACAAGAGGACTGGAAGGAGTGGAAGGAGTGGGGCGAGTCATAAAGAACGATAGAACGCAGAATGCAGAATGTAGAATTCTACGTTCTATAGTTCTCAGTTCTGCATTCTTTTCAGTCTGATAATTTTAAGACCATATTCTCGTTCATACTCCTACCGCCTGCCGGTACTGCAACGCTTCGGCGACGTGCGTCGTTTTTATGTGCTCGCTGCCATCGAGATCCGCAATCGTCCGTGCAACTTTGATAGTCCGGTGATAACTGCGTGCCGATAAATTCAGACGCGCAACGGCTTGCTTGAGCAGTGCCTCGCTCGCCTTTTCCAACGGACAAAAAACATCCAAATCCTTCACGCTCATTTCTTTGTTGGTCGAAATGGATTGCTTGGCAAAACGGAGAGCTTGTCGCTCGCGCGCCTGCAAAACCCGTGCCCGAATCTGGGCACTCGTTTCGGCTGTCGCATCGGGCTTGCGTTGCAGATCATCAATATCGACCGGCTGCACATCAATTGTCAGATCAATACGATCCAGCAGCGGTGCACTGATGCGTTTTTTCATCTGCTCCGGTGACGCGGAGGAATATTTGGGTGGGTTCATGGCAGCAACCAGAATAAAATCTGATGGATACGTCACACTGCCACTCGCACGATTGATGGTGATGCATCGGTCTTCCAGTGGCTGACGCAGCACTTCCAGTACCTGTGTCGGAAACTCGGCGAGTTCGTCGAGAAACAGCACGCCTCTGTGTGCCAAAGATATTTCGCCGGGAGCCGGATTCTGTCCGCCGCCGACAATGGCAACGCCGCTGGCGGTATGATGAACAGTCCGCATGGGGCGGCGCAAAATCAAGGGCGTAGACGATGGCAGTAGATTGGCAACCGAGTAAATACCGGTCACCTCCAGCGCTTCATCTCGTGAGAGTGGCGGCAAAATACCGCACAGCGCTTTTGCCAGCAGTGTTTTCCCCGATCCCGGTGAGCCAGACAGCAGGACGTTGTGTCCGCCGGCCGCGGCGATTTCGAGCGCGCGTTTGGCCTGCGCCTGGCCGCGAACATCGGCGAAGTCGGTGACTTCCAGCATGTTGAGAACATGTGATGCCGGCGTATCGATTACTGGCAATTCCTGTTCACCCGATAAGCATGCTATCGCTTCGCGCAGCGAACCGGCGGCAATCACGCGCACGCCGGGAACGAGCATCGCTTCCGGTCCGTTTACCGACGGCACCACAATCGTCTCGATGCCCATTTGCCTGCATGCCATCACCGCAGAAAGGACGCCGCTGCAGTGGCGCAGCGATCCGTCGAATGCCAGCTCGCCGATGAACGCTGTGGATTTCAGGGCGGTTTCCGGCAGCATAATGGAGCCGTTGCTCTGCAAAATGCCGAGTGCAATCGGCAGATCGTAGCGCGAGCCGACTTTACGAATGTGCGCTGGTGCCAGATTCACATTCGTTACTCTCCCCATGGGTATGCGATAGTTGCTGCTTTTGAGTGCCATAATCACGCGCTGTTTGCTTTCCTGCACTGCCGTATCGCCGAGCCCGACGATGAAGAATTTTCCTTCGGAGGAACTGGGCGTGACACCGATTTCCACGTTGATCAGTTGAGAGTGAATGCCAATAGGGGCAAAGGAGAGGAGTTGTGTAAGCATGGGAGCGGGAAGGAGGTTATAAAGTGTTCAGAGTGTACATTTGTACACCCAACAGTCAAGAGTGAATTGTGTCTCCGCTCTTTCCTTCTACACTCGTACCATGTCCGATCATCTTTTTCTGGGCGTACTGGGTGAAGATCTTTCGTGCGAATATTTGGTGCGGCATAATTACGAAATCCGTGAGCGCAATGTCCGTTTCAAACATGATGAAATCGATATTATCGCTTACGACCAAGTTGAGAAAATGATCGTGTTTGTCGAGGTGAAAACACGCACGCGTTCATCCGTTGCGTATCCCATAGAAACGGCTGTAGGAAATGTAAAACGACATCGCTTGCGTCGTGCGATCAGCCACTGGGTGGCACTGCATGATTACGACGGCCCGGGCCGCATCGACATCATCTGTGTTGCAAAAGATCGGGTGGAAAAGCATCTCAAGGATATCGGGTCGGATTTCTTTTGACGAACTCCCAGCCGCCAACCCCCAATTTCCAGGAGGTGTGAGAAGAAATCAATTTGGTGGTTGGCCGCCCGGATGCGGTCGGACGGGGTTCTTGGTAGCTTGGAATTTCGTGCCCAATAGCTTCCCTCAAGTCTTGCTTTCTGCTATACTAATCAGATTTTCTGATAATCCGTGCCCATCCACACAAAACCCCTCTCCGCCGGCCTGATTCTGACGCCTGTGATTGTCGTGCTGGCACTCGGTGCTTGGACCATTGGAAACGGCATTTCCTTCGGTGCGTCCAATGGCGAGATGGCCGGCAAATTTGATGATGCACAGGTGCTCTCCGGTGAAGCCGTGTGCGGCAACGGTCTGCAGGAGTCGGGCGAGCAGTGTGATCCGGGTCCCGACGGCAGCAGCACTTGCCGGAGTGACTGTACGGTCGTGCGTTGCGGCGACGGTATTGCCGATGTGGATGCCGGCGAGCAGTGCGACAGCGGATCGTTCAATGGCGCACCCGATAACGCATGCTCTCTTACGTGCGAATTCCGGTATTGCGGCGACGGATTTCTCGGCGGCGCGGAACAATGCGATGACAAAAATCAGGTGAATGGTGACGGTTGTGACAATGCCTGCCGTGTCGAGAACGGTTTTGCCTGTACCGCTTTCCCGACGTCCCCGAGTGTGTGTACCGCGCAGCACGCCGCACCCGGTTCGGCACCTGCGGCAGACACATCTTCCAGTGCGCCTGTATCGGCTCCGGACGATATCAAGCCGTTTTACAACCGTTTTTCCTCTTCTGCAGCGGCAGTGACGCCGGGAGCATATACCGGCGTACCGGCGACAATAGCTGCGTACGCGCCGGTTTTAAGCGACATGCGTCAGACAGAGCCGTCTTTCGATGCATCTCTCATGCGTGTGGCGATGAGTATTCTGCAAGGGCGACGGCTGAGCAGTGCCGATGAGGAGCGGGTGCCCGTACTCAGCGCGGTGCTGGACACTGTGATACGCGCCCACAATGAGCAGGATCCGTACTTCCTTGCGATGACCGCTCTCGTCACTCCGCTGACGGAAGATATGATAACAGCGCAAGGACTGCATCCGGCGCAGCTGAGTGCGGGCCTGTCGGCTGCAGCCAGGGAGCTTGCCACCGTGCCGCTGACGGATGTCAGTCTGCAGTCACTGGCTGCACGCATTGTCTCTGACACACGCTCCCCTGTTTTTGCACAAGAGCAGCCTGCCGCTGCATCCATCGGGAAGAGTGCTGAGCGCAACGATGTGGCCGGCCTGCAGGCGATTGTGACACTCGCAACAACGCTCGGTGCGCGTGCCACGCCGCCCAGTCAGGTGCAGTCGACACTGACGGCGATTGCCGATACTGCCACACAAACGCTGGCAGCAGATACCAGCGTGCTCTACCCGGGCGTCTCGTCTGCGGATCTCACGTCCGCGCTCGAGCAAGTGCGCACAGCCGCAGCCTCGGCCGACATATCACCTGCCGGCATTCAGTCGATCCTGACAGCCGCAGAGCGTCTTGCACAGATCATGCGTGCCGGAGGTGTGGACATTACGCGTGCGCCGGTTGAGCCGTCGACAAAGCGTTTTATGGCGCTTGCCGCTTCCACGGACGGACACAGCGAAGCGGTGGATCCTCAGAAAATGATTGATGAAAGGGCGAAAGCCGCCACATCGCATGAGGCGGATGTGCTGCGCAGCGGCACTCCGGCAGAGAAGATGCAGGCACTCACTGCGTGGGCTGACAGCCGCACGCCCTCCATCCTGCGGCTTATCGGACGCCTGCCGGAGCCCGATCAGTCTGCCGCCCGTGCGCAATGGGAGAGTATGAAGAGCAAGCTAAAGGCACTCTCCGCCGATGCCGCCCATCCGGACGCTCCGCCGATCCGTGCTGCTATTGAGGAAATGGGTGCCTACACCATCCGGCTCGAGACACAGGTGCAGAAGCACTTCTCCGCATTTGACCGGTTTGTTGATTTCTTCCAGCGCAACGTCTTCCATATTGCCGCATGAGCGAGAGTCTTCTGTCATCCGCCGGCGTGTCGTCTCTTGCCCCTGTGCAGGATGACGGTCTAAAAACCATCAATCTTGCGGTCATCAAGAAGGGCGCCAAGGATTTTCTTTCGTTTCTCGACGAGACAAAGGATATTTTCTTTGCGTACCTTTATCACGCAACCGGCGCACGACCGGTGGCGGACGGACTCATGCTCGAGATCTATCTGCGCCTGCTCAGTCGCGCCATGTCCCTGTGGTGGTTTGGAAGTCTGACATTCAAGGTTCTTCTTAAAACAGCGCACAGTGTTGTGCAAGAGGCCATTGCATCGCACAGCGCCGATATCGATACGGTCTACCTGCCGACGCTGTACTGGCTCAATGACGAGGAGAAAGATGCCATGCTGAGCCTGCATGACACCCTCTGGACACTGCCTCAGGAAGATCAGACGGTGCTCATTCTTCTGTACCTTGTCGGACTGAGTCCTGACCGTATCGCCGGTCTTCTCGGCCAATCCCTTGCGGCAGTGAATGCCCGCAAGGAAACGGCGACAAAGCTGCTGCTTGAAAAGTGGAACCCGCCGGAAAGCCTGAAATCACAAATGCAGTCATTGGTCTTCCTGCCGACTCTGTCGCTTGCGCGCGAATCCTCCATGCGCTTTGCGATTGTGGAGAAGTACAACGCGCTGCGCCTGCGCCGTTTCAACTGGATCATGATGGGTGCATTTCTGGCCGTCTGTTCGAACTTCCTGATTGCCGGCGTGCTGGCGTTTGTCGTCATCGTGCAGCCGCCAACGTCCCTGCGCCAGACGAAAGCCGATCTCGTCGCTTTCGATGCCATCGCTTTGCAGGGAGAGCGGCGCAAGTATGAGACGGATGCGTCTTTGCACAACATCTACGAGTCCGCTCAGGACCTTGCTGCCTATGACGCGGTACGCGCCCTGACAAACATGGGACTGAAAAAAGCAGCTCCCGCCCTCCTCGAACGGCAGCAGAAATTGCAGAAAATTCAGGAGCTTAAGAAAGCAGTGGATCGTGTCATGCTGAGCTACCGTCCGCCGCTGGGTATTCGTCTGGCATTCGATGTGATGCAGGCGCTGCTCCGCATTCTGTAGCAAGAATACCGCAACCGAAGGATTTGATGAAAATATTTTTTGTGTTGCAGATATTGTTACAAATTTGCCGAAAAGATCGTGTTCGTGATATACTGTAAAATCGAAGCTACCTAACTTTGACAAATAATAAAAATATTGTATAGATATAAATGAGTCAGCACGGAAACAAAAAAGTATACGCGTGCATTTCGTGAAGAAAAACATTTTCCCCGATCAATTCTCTGGTAGGGTGCACTTTCGCATGAAGGTGACAATTGTTCGTCGGCGTCGGCTCAAGTACATTCGTTTGTCTGTCCGCGATGAGCAGACCGTGCGCGTGACAGTCCCGCCGCATTTCTCCGCGCGTGACACCGATCAATTGCTGGAAGAAAAGAAATCGTGGATCCTCAAACATTTAGCGCGCATGCGAGATCGTAAGCAGCAGCACACGCAGAAGGCGCACGAAATTCTGTATCACGGAGACGCCTATGAAATCGTGTTTGTCGAATTCATGCCTGAGCCGATTATCTTCGATGCTGAGACAAGGCAGTGCCGTATTCGCGGTGATCTGCGCGCGCGCTGCAAATCCACCATCGATACGTATCTCCGGACTGAGGCTAAAAAATCTATTCCCAGTCGCTTAGAAGAGATCAATGCGCGGTTTGGCTTTCGCTACGCCCGGGTCTTTATCCGCAGTCAGAAAACGCGCTGGGGCACCTGCTCGAGTCGCGGCAACCTCTCTTTCAATTGGCGACTCATCAAAGCGCCGCCGACAATTCTTGACTACGTTATCTGTCACGAACTGGCGCACTTGAAGCACATGGATCATTCGCGTGCGTACTGGAATCACCTTGCTACACTCTTTCCAGAGTATAAGGCAGCGCGGAAGTGGCTAAAAGATTCTGGTCATCGGTTGCATGCGGCGTAGCCTTGGGCTCGGGAATAGGCGGAGGCAGAGAGGGCAACGTTCCCCGCTCCTGAACGTCGGGATGCGACTGAAGAATGCGTAACACTTTTTCCCGTCGCGCATTGAACAGGCGGATAGCCTGGCGACGCTCCTCATCCAACAGGCGGACATTGATAGGGATATCCGTTATCTCTGCGTGGATTTTCTCGAGAGCCGTCATTTCATGGCGAAGCCATAAGAACACTGTCACGCAATGCTCTTTGCGTTCTGTGACAGACGCGGGTCTTTCATGATGATGCGTCTCCGTTATGGCAATCTTGTAACCACCTGTCACCGCTGCGATTGCCATCGCAACATCCGCACTGACAAGCAAGGCAAATCTGCGCGATGTGCGTGCACGCTCGGCACTTGCTTGAGACGGAAGAGGAAGATCGAAGGCACCTGGTTTTTCCATCCAATCGTACATGGGGTCATCTGTTATGCCATTTGGAGCGCCCAAATTTGACATATCATCATTTTATTTATTAATGCTTTTCAGTCAAAATATTACAGGCCTGTTGCTCA
>ERZ724505.655-NODE-655-length-21583-cov-4.617939_pt1 | contig 21583 bp, 22 predicted proteins | sample MGYA00376038_ERZ724505 | MGnify/ENA primary metagenome ERZ724505 (study PRJEB28724, sample SAMN07190884) | wastewater metagenome | isolation source: effluent of sewage treatment plant in Hong Hong | place: Hong Kong | collected 2016-03-17 ...
TCGCCGTGGCTCATCCACACGTAGAACAGGCCGTGACCCGCATCGTTACTGCGATCCTGCAGGCCTTCCAGCAATTTGGAGTGGCCGCGGGCGCGGATTTCCGCGTAACCGAATTCACGTACCGTGCCTGGCTCAACCTTGCCGCCGAGGGTTTGCGCCATCCATTGCATGCCGTAGCAAATTCCCAGCACCGGGATGCCGAGCTCGAACAGGCCGGGATCGGCCTGGTAGTCGCTTTCGTATACCGAATTCGGTCCGCCGGACAGGATGATGCCTTGCGGTGCGAAGGCCTTGATTGCTTCCAGCGACATGTCGAACGGGTGCAATTCGCAATAGACGTGCGCTTCACGCACGCGGCGGGCGATCAGCTGAGTGACCTGGGAGCCGAAATCGAGGATGAGAATTTTGTCCATGCCGTTATCCTGTCTGCAAAGGTATCGTGGGGCGGGCCGATGTTGCTGTTTAATCCGCTGCCCGTTCCCCGGTATCGTCGTCTGCGGATTCGCTGTGGGTATCGTTTACCCCTTGTTGCGCATCAAGCGGGCTTTTTCCCGCTCCCATTCGCGATTTTTCTCGCTTTCGCGCTTATCGTGCTGTTTTTTACCCTTGGCCAAGCCGATCTCCAGCTTGATGCGCCCCTTGGTGAAATGCATATCGAGCGGCACCAGTGTGTAGCCGGCGCGCTCGACCTTGCCGATCAATTTGCGAATCTGCTCGATATGCAGCAGCAGTTTGCGTGTGCGCGTCGGGTCGGGGTGAATGTGCGTCGAAGCGGTCGGCAGCGGTGTGATATGGCTGCCGAGCAGGAACAGCTCGCTGTGTTTGACAATCACGTAAGCTTCTTTCAGCTGTACGCGCCCGGCCCGGATCGACTTGACCTCCCAGCCTTCGAGCACGATCCCGGCCTCGAATTTTTCTTCGATGAAATAGTCGTGAAATGCTTTGCGGTTATTGACGATGCTCATGCACGGGCCGATGGTTGGGTGCCGCAATCGCTGCCAACATAATCTTGGCAGTGAGAAGCAGACGGTAATTCGGTAAAATCGTGCATTTTACCAGCATTTCAGGGTTCTCCGATGCATCAGGTAACCAAGTCCGTGTTGGTCGAACACACCGCGCGGCAAATGTACGATCTGGTCGAGCAGATCGAGCTGTATCGCGAATTCCTGCCTTGGTGCGGCGGCACCGATATTGTCGAGCGCCAGGGCGATCTGACGGTAGCGACACTGCATATCGATTACCATGGCCTGAAGCACAATTTCACCACGCGCAATCAGAATACGCCGGGGGGCAAGATCGACATGCTGCTGGTCGATGGCCCGTTCAGGCATCTGGAAGGCGTATGGCAATTCATTCCGCTGGCCGACTATGCCTGCAAGGTGGAGTTCCGGCTGGAGTACGAATTTTCCAGCCAGATGCTGGAGAAAGTGGTCGGGCCAGTATTCAGCAAGATCGCCAATACCTTCGTCGATGCCTTTGTCAAACGAGCAGAAAAGGTTTACGCCCGATGAGTTCGTATCTGAATATAGAAGTGGTATACGCCCTGCCGCAGAGGCAGACGCTGGTCGCGCTGCAGGTTGCCGCCGGCTGCACCGCACAGCAGGCGGTATTGCAGTCGGGCATCCTGGTGCAGTATCCGGAGCTGGATGTGAAGCTGCTTAAACTGGGTATTTTCTCCCGCCCGGTGGCGGCAGATACGCAGTTGCGCGAGCACGACCGGGTGGAAATCTATCGCCCGCTGCTGGCCGATCCGAAACAGGCACGCCGGCGTCGTGCAGCGGATGTCAAAGCGGGCAGGGGCTGATTATCGTCAGGCCGCGGTCAGTTTGCCGCGGCGATCCAGCTCGCCTCGCAGCCGGCGATCCGGTTTGACATCCGCGCGACGTTCCATGGCTTCTTGCAGGCGGATTTCCGCGCTGGCCCGGCGATCGCTGCCGCTGCGACGTTCCATGCCCGTTCTGCGGTCGATTCCGGCCGGCACGCCATTAATGAAATAAACCTTGGCCGGCTTGACCAGCCGGTCGATGAATTCGAGCAGATCATCCTGTGCATAGAACGGTTGACCATTGATCAGCAGGAATGAGATGACCGGATTCTGCTGGCGGTCGCTGGCCAACCACTGGGCGGCATTCTTGTGCAGCAGGAACGGTTGCAGGAATTCCGCCGCCTGCAGATCGCTGAGCAGTTTGCCATTGCTGTCCATCGGGGCGGCTGCGCCGATTTCGCTGCTCGCCAGCGCACGCACTTTGTGCCAAAGCCCCTTGATATCCAGTCCCATCCTCTAGCCTTTCGGTGAATCCTGTTTTTAATGTTTCGTGGCCGCTTGCATGTGCCGGCTACCATGGCCGGTGCTTATGGTGTTTGATAGCAAATTTTTTGCCAGATTCAAAAAAATCATTCATTTCATCGGCTTGCGGATTTCCTGGCCGGCCCCGCCCAGGCTTTTGTAAACTTTTGCGACATATATATGTTTACGGTAATTTATTTTGTATGTCATCCCTGTCGTTTGGCAGCCGTCCGTGGCGCTACTGGCTTGGCTTATGCTGCCATAGAGCGCCCTGCGGCCCGACGGCAGGGAAAAAACTGTCAATAAAAACATCGTGATGTGAGTCAATATTTGTCCTTGTCATACGCCAAGATTTATAAGAGAATAATAATAGAGTAATTATTTTAAATATTCGTTTGCATGGATGTAGCTGTAGCGGCGGAAATGATGCTTACGTTCGTGTTGCACTGCAGTAGAGCGCTCCGGGCGATGCAGCAGGCTTCCGACTTGCCCTTTGGCGTGTTTTCCGTAACGAATATCTGAATTGATGCCGAAATTCCATTTGCCGCCAGCAAACCTTCATCAGGAATGAAAAGGAACGATGATGCTGATACGACTTGTGACGAGACTTGCCGCTTCCGTTGGCTATCAGGGCGGAGATACCGAAGTGGAGCAGGCGCCATTGCAGCTGCTGAAGCGGCAGTTGGCGCATGTGGAGCGGCGTTTGCGCTTTGTCGGCAAGCTGGAGCGCAATTTTCAGCAGTCGTACGCACGCAATTTCAAAAACCAGGCACGTGCCAGCTTCGTCAGCCTGTTGTTCGCACTGTCGCTGACCTGCATCGCCGATCTGATGGTTTCGCCGCAATTGGCCGCCAAGTTGTTTTTCATGCGTCTGGGGTTCATTGCGGTATTGCTGGCCATTTACTCGGCAACCCGTGCCGATGGCTACGTGCGTAATCATCAGAAGATCACCGTATCGTTCATGACGGTTTTCAGCCTGTGCCTGCTGCTGATTGCATCGCAGCATGAGTCGCCATACAAATATTTCTACAACGCCGCAGCCGGAGGGATGATGACCTGCTGCTATGCGATATCGCGGCTGCAGTTCCGTTACAGCGCAATTGCCGCATTGCTGACGATTCTGCTCGGCAACGCTTGCTGGTTGCTGCTGGATCAGCCCAATCCGAGTGTGCTGGCGATGTACAACTTCTATTATCTGATTGCCGGGTTTTTTGCTTTGCTCACCACTTATGTGCTGGAGCAGGCGCAACGCAAGATCTATTTGCAGGACCGGATTCTGAAGCTGGAAAAGGTGTCGCTGACCGAAGCCAATGTACGCCTGAATTCGCTGAATGTGATGGACGGCCTGACCGGGATTGCCAATCGGCGCGGTTTTGACGAAAAGCTGGGCGAGGAGTGGAACCGGGCGCAACGTGCACGCCAACCGATCAGCCTGCTGATGATCGACGTCGATTTCTTCAAGCGCTACAACGACTGCTACGGCCATTTACGTGGCGACATCTGCCTGAAACAGGTCGCGGCGACGTTACAGAATCTGGCTACCCGGCCGGGCGATATTGTGGCGCGCTACGGTGGAGAGGAGTTTGCGATCGTTCTTTCCGGCACCGATACCCGTCAGGCAAAGGTCGTGGCGCAGGAGGCATTGCAGGCAATCTGGGATCTGAATGTGCCGCACGCCAACTCCGAAATCGAGAGCCGGGTTACCTTGAGTATCGGTGTCGCGTCGATGTGGCCGAATACCGAAAACCGCCCCGAAGACCTGGTCGCGAAGGCAGACGAGGCGTTGTATCAGGCCAAGGATGCCGGCCGTAACCGGATTGCGCTGTATTACGAAGTAGGGCGCAGCAATCTGCGCCCGGCATTCAATCCGGCCGAACAGGCCGCCTGACGCGGTCGCTGCGGTACCGGGTAACGAGGAGCAGGGAGAGCCCGGGGGCTTGACTGCAATTGGCGCAGAATGAAAAAAGCCGGCAATCAATGCCGGCTTTGCTTTTTGGGCTGAGCAGTGTTTACGACTTGTCGAAGTTGCCACTGCGGCTGCGTGAGCGGTCAAAGCGCGGTGCTCCGCTGCTGCCGAAGCTGCGGTCTTCGTCGCTACGGCGGCGTTGCTGGTCGCCATCGTTAAACCGGTTGCCGGCCGGCCGATCGCCGAAACCACCGCGATTGCCGTTGGCTGCCGGCTTGCGGTCACCACTCCACGATGGCTGGCGGTCGCTAAAACTACGCGGGTTGTTGTTGCCACCGAAGCTACGCTCATTGTTGCCAAAGCCGCGCTGTTCGTTGTTGCGATTGCCAAAGCTGCGCTCGTTGCCATGGCGGTCTGCCTGATTGCTGCGATCGCCGAAGTTGCCGCGGTCGCCGCCAAATCCGCCGCGGTCGTGGCCAAAGCCGCCGCGATCACCACCAAAGCCACTGCGCTCGCCGCCAAAATTGCGGTTGCCACCCGCTTCGCGCGGCGGGAAGCTGCGATTGCCGTTGTTGCCGCCAAAGCCACGGTTTTCTCCGAAGTTGCGGCCTCCGCCCCCTTGACGCGGACGACCGCTACCGGCCGATTTACGCGGCTTCGCTGTCGGCTCCAGGCCCGGCAGGGTGGTTTCGGGGATTTGCTGGGTGGTATAACGCTCGATATTGCGTACCTGGCGTACCTCGCCATGCGCAGCCAGGCTGATGGCAATACCTTCGCGGCCGGCACGGCCGGTACGGCCGATGCGGTGTACATAATCTTCTACCTGGCGCGGCAGGTCGAAGTTGATTACGTGGCTGATGCCCGGTACGTCGATTCCGCGTGCGGCGACGTCGGTGGCGACCAGTACCTTGACCTGGCCGCGGCGCAGTTCGGTCAGGGTGCGATTGCGTTCGCGCTGCGACATGTCACCATGCAGGGCGCGGGTGACGAAGCCTTGTGCCGACAGGCTGTCTGCCAGATCGTCGGCGGAGCGTTTGGTCGAGGTGAATACCACTGCCTGTTCGATTGCGGCATCGCGCAGCAGTGCATCCAGCAGGCGGTTCTTGTGACCGAAATCGTCGGCGTACATCAGCTTCTGGGCGATTTTCGGTTTGGTTTTTTCCGCTGCGGCAATCTCGATGCGGGTGGCGTTATGAGTAACGCGTTCCGCCAGTTTGCCAACGATGCCGTCGAGTGTTGCCGAGAACAGCAGGGTTTGGCGGTTCGACGGGGTCAGTGCGGCAATGGCTTCGATGTCTTCGATGAAGCCCATATCCAGCATGCGGTCGGCTTCGTCCAGTACCAGTACTTCCAGGCGCGAGAAATCGATGCGGCGGCTGGTCGCCAGGTCCAGCAGGCGGCCCGGGGTTGCTACCAGCACTTCAAACGGCGCTTTCAGGGCACGCAGTTGCTGCGGGTAGGCGGTGCCACCGACGACGCATACGGTGCGTACGCGGCGCAGGTGTTTGCTATAGGTTTCGGCGGCAGTTTTTACCTGCTGCGCCAGTTCGCGGGTAGGGGTCAAAACCAGGATGCGCGGGCCGGCGCTGTGTACCTGTGCCGGCTGTGCCAGGCGCTCCAGCGACGGCAGCATGAAAGCTGCGGTCTTGCCGCTGCCGGTCTGCGACGAGACCAGCAGATCGCCGCCAGCCAGTGCTGCCGGGATGGCCTGATTCTGTACCGGGGTGGGTTTCTCGTAACCCTCGTCGGTCAATGCCTTAACGATGGATGGGTTAAGTCCCAGCTCGGAAAAATTCATTCGATGTCCTTTCAAGACAATAGTCTGGCGTCCGGTTTGCGCTAATCGAACCGGAAATAAGCCGTTAAGTGCGGCGATCAATAGCAGAAAGCGCCGCGCGAAATCATCGCGCTAACCGGAAATGTGGCCGCCAAGCCTGTTGCTCGACGAACGGATCGGTATTTAGGTCAGGAACGATGAGGCTGTGGAATACAGGCCTCGGGAGGAACAGCCATCTCTATATTCATGGCTGCCGTGGAACTACCGTCTGCTGCATTGCACAAGTGGGCGCCATTATAATGATTTTTTTCGATTTGTATATCATTAGTTGCTGCTAAACCTCTAAATACATGACCTTGCCTGCTGCAAATACCGCCTGCAATGGCTCGTGCGGCAAGATTTTTGTCCGCCCAGGGAAATACCGGTGTTTTCCCGGCTCGGACAAATCGGTTTGGCCGTGCCTGATTCAAATTGCAATAATTCTAGGGCCCGAATTAATATCGATTTTTTGCCATAAATTGCTTGCTCTGGGGGGGTAATCGGGGCACACTACGCGCCTTTCGCGTTTTGCAACTTTTAACCGTAATCTCGCCTGGCGAGTTCGGGTATTGCTAACCTTCGACCTGGGGGTCTGGAATATGTCTGATCTGGCTAATGCAAGCGTGCTGCAGCAGGCGGCCGCTCCGCAACTTCCCGTAAACTGGTATTTCGATCAGCACATCCACGATATCGAGATGGAAGTGCTGTTCAAGCACGGCCCGCAATACGTCGGCCACGAGTTGATGGTGCCCGAGATGGGCGACTTCCATACGCTCGAGTGGATGGATCACGCCAAGATGCTGGTGCGCAACCAGAACGGTATCGAGCTGCTGTCGAACGTTTGTCGCCATCGTCAGGCGATTATGCTGCGCGGCAAGGGCAATACGCCGAATATCGTTTGTCCGATTCATCGCTGGACTTACGACCGGCAGGGCCAGTTGCTCGGTGCGCCGCATTTTCCGCAGAACCCCTGTCTGCATCTCGGCAAGAGCCCGCTACAGAACTGGAATGGCTTGCTGTTCCAGGGGCCGCGCGACGTGGCCCGGGATCTGGCCAGTCTCGGCGTGAAGGCCGATCTGGATTTCTCCGGCTACATGCTGGATACCGTGGTTATCGACGAGCTCAAGTGCAACTGGAAGACCTTCATTGAAGTCTATCTGGAAGACTACCACGTCGTGCCGTACCACCCGGGGCTGGGCAATTTCGTCAATTGCGACGAGCTGAAATGGGAGTTCGGCGAGTGGTACAGCGTGCAGACGGTCGGTATCCTGAATGAGCTGAAGAAATCCGGTTCCAGGATCTACGGCAAGTGGCACGAGGCGGTGCTCAGCCGTTATGAGGGCACGATGCCCGAGCACGGCGCGATCTGGCTGACCTATTACCCGAATATCACCGTCGAGTGGTATCCGCATTGTCTGGTGGTGTCCACGGTGATTCCGCGCGGCCCGGAACATACCACTAATGTCGTCGAATTCTATTATCCGGAAGACATCGTGCTGTTCGAACGCGAATTCATCGATGCCGAGCGTGCCGCCTACATGGAAACCGGGGTCGAGGACAAGGATATCTGCGAGCGCATGGATGCCGGCCGCAAGGCTCTGTATCTGCAGGGACGCAGCGAGGTAGGCCCGTACCAGTCGCCGATGGAAGACGGCATGCTGCACTTCCACGAGTTTCTGCGCCGGGAAATCGAACCGCGCCTGTAACGCATGAGCAAATCGTTTGCACGGACAGGCGGGCGGTTTCCCGCCTGTCGTCGTTTGTACCGGGGGACATGGGCATGACTGGCGGCCTGCGAACCAATCGTGGCGCCCTGTGGATGCTGGTGGCCGGCTTCATGTTCACCTGCATGGGTATCTGCGTCAAACTCGGTGCGCGCTATTTTTCCCCGGCCGAGCTGGTGTTCTACCGCTCTTTCGTCGGTCTGCTGGCGATCTGGATTATCGTCCGGGTGCGCGGCAATTCGCTGGCAACGCCATACTGGCGCCAGCACCTGAATCGCAGCCTGTCCGGGTTCGGCGCACTGTCGATGTATTTCTACACGATTGCTGCATTGCCGTTGGCAACCGCAGTCACGCTCAATTACACCTCATCATTGTTCATTGCGCTGATCTCTACGCTGATGCTGCGCGAGCGCCCGCCGTGGCAGCTCTTGCTGGCGGTGCTACTCGGCTTTGTCGGCGTGGTGGCGTTGCTGAATCCGACGCTGCATTCCGATCAGTTACTGGACGGCATGATCGGGCTGGTTTCCGGTGTGCTCGCCGCTATCGCCATGATTAATGTGCGCAGCCTGGGCAGGATCGGCGAACCGGAGTGGCGGGTTGTGTTCTACTTTTCGCTGGTATCGACGGTTGGTGCCGGGGTGTGGATGTCGCTGCACCGCTTTTCCCCGATCACGCTGCCGGGGCTGGCGCTGATCATTGGCATGGGATCGGCGGCAACACTGGCACAGCTGGCACTGACGCGCGCGTACAGCCGCGGCAGGACACTCGTGGTGGCCAGTCTGGCCTACAGCACGGTGGCTTTTGCCAGTATTTCCGGCTTGCTGCTATGGGGTGATTGGCTGTCGCCGTCTTCCTGGCTGGGCGTCGTCGCCATTGTGCTGTCCGGCCTTATCAGCACGCAAGCCCTGCCTGTAGCCAAGCCGCGTCGTACCGGTGGCTGAAACTTGGTCTACAATGACACGAAGTCAATTGTAATCAGTCATTCCGTCCAGCTTGCCTCAGCGCTTGGCGCGGCGATGGCTTTCCCGGGATTCAGGAGGCTGGATGATATCGATCCAACAGCAGGGCAATAATCTCAATGTCGCGGTATTTGGCGAATTCAGCCTGAAGGATTTTCAGGATTTTGAGGCCAATGCGCTGTACACCATGCAGTTTCAGGGGCCGGTCAACGTGCTACTGGATCTGCGCGATATGCATGGCTATACGCTCGACATGGTATGGGAAGAAGTGCGCTTCACCCGCGAACATGGCCGCCAGTTCCATCGCGTGGCAGTGTTGACTTCCGATCAATGGGTGGCGTGGAGTGCGTGGGTTTCGCGGATGTTCCACGAAGTCGATGTCCAGCTGTTCGAAGAAGCCGCTCCGGCCGAAGCGTGGCTGGCATCGACTGCCGACTGACAGGGTGCCGAGGACATGATTGGCTGGCTGACAAAACTCGCGCCCGTACCCGATCATCCGATGCGCGATCTGAAGGCTGCGCAGCGCATCGTTGACGAATTGCCCAAGGGGGACGCCTACAAATGCCTGCTTGAGCTGTCGGCCTGGATCGAATCGGTAGTGCAGGCTTCCGGTTATCGGCTGCAGACGCGCGCAGCAATCATCAAGCTGCTGGATGAAAGCGGTTATGCGATCCAGCGCAAGCTGCAACAGGAATATCTGGCGCAGAACCGCCAGGCAAAATTCCGCGAGCAGGCGGTGTGGCGGGCGCTGGTCGATTATTGGCGGGCCTTGGCCAACGGTTACCTGTATTGTCTGGATGCGTATGCGATGGGCGCGCGCGGCGCGGACAGCCTGAAAGCGCTGCTGCCGTTGCTGGCCGGCCGGACATTGCACGCGGTCGGATGCCTGCACAAGGCGATGTTGCTGCATTACGGCCCGGTAGACGATGCTGTGTGGCACTTGCTGTCACGCACCTGGTTGTTCGTCGAATCGTGCCAGCTGACCGAGGAGCGAGTGGCGTTGTACGACCACTCGCAGCAACCCGGCTCGCTGCAGGCAGAATTCATGAAATGCCTGTTTCTGTCCTGCTCGTCGCCGGACAGCCTGCTGCCACAGCAAATCGATCTGGTGGAGCGCCTGATCGACGACGTTGCCGACAATTTCGTCCTCAGTCACGAGCCGGACAGCCGTAGTTCGTTTGTCTATGACTTGGCGGTACCGCGTCCGCCCGGGCGGCTGGTTGCGGGGATGGTGGTTACGGCACGCATGCGTTTTGTCGGCCCGAGCATGGCGTCGGTGCGACTGCAGGAACTGGCGCGGGCACTCGACAATCCGGCGGCAGTCACCGCTGCGGGTTATAGCTATGTGGCCTCTGCGGCAAGCCTGCGCTCGGTGCTGCAGCATCTGCTGTTCTACTGGAGCATGAATCCGCCCGAGCGCAAGTGGCAGCGTATGCCGGCGTTTGGCAGGCTGACGGTGCTGCATGGCTTTTCCGATGTGATGCGCGGAGTGCTGTTCAACAAGCTCGCGGTGCCACCGGCGGTGCTCGACAATCGGGCTGTGCTGGAAAAGCAGAAACGCGATCTGGACATGTTCGGTTTCGTTACTGCAGAAACCCAGCAGTTGCTCGATTCGTTGGCCGCCAGTCGCTCCGAGCAGGAGCAGCGCGCAGAGAGCTGGCTGGTGCAGAACGTCAGCCTGGGCGGCTATGGTGCGATATTGCCGTTGCTGCGCAGCGACTGGCTGCAGATTGGCTGCCTGCTGGCGGTGCGCGGCGAGCATGGCGATTGGCAGATCGGCGTGGTCAGGCGTTTGCAATACGATGCCGAGCGCCAGACTCACGTCGGGATTGAAGTGCTGGCGGCGCGCCTGATGGCGGTACGGGTGCGCATGGAAGGTCTGCCGCACGAGCGCGACAATGGCGATGAGTACGCGGTTCTGTTTGGTGCTTCGCTGGCGGAAATGCAGACCTGTACCTTGCTGATGCGTTCGTCGTCCTATGTCGCCAGCCGGCAGTACCGGGTCTCCGAACTGGATCGTCAGTATTTGCTTGAGCCGATACACCGGATCGAACATGGCGAAGACTACGAAATTGTCGAATTCAATATCCTGTATCCCTTGTCTGGCTGAATTCCAGCTTGGTGAGCGCAGTTTGTTGCATTATCATTTAGAGCGATTGCTCGCTCAATATATGTAGAATTGCGAATATTGATGAACCGGTATCACTGAATGCTGATGGCCAATGCTCGATTTACTTAACCGATTCAAGAAAAACAGCGAACCGCTGGACAACCTCAAGGCGGCGCAAGCCTGGTGGAAAAAGACGCTGGAAGGCGATCTGTCTTCCACTCACGCCGAGGTTGCCGAGCTGGTCAACCGCTTTCTGGCAGCCGAGACGCCGCCTACTGCGGCGCGCCTGCAGGCGTTGATGTGGATCGATGACCAGATTCAGAATGCGCACGAGTCGTTGGCGTTGCAGTACGTGCAAAATCCGCGCATGTCCAAGACCATCGAAAGCCGCATGTGGCATCAGGTGATGGGATTGGCGCACCACATGATTCTGGCCTACCTGCGCTTTATCCGCGACCCCGGCGCTGCCGAGGAAGGCCGCAATGCCCCTGTCGGACCCGTCTCCGATGCACAATCGACCGAGCCGTTCCTGCCCAAGGTGATGGCGCGCACCTTGCGCTATCTGGGTTTTCAGGCCAAGTTCCAGTATTTTCGTTTCCTGTCGCCGGGCAAGAAATTCTGGGCCATGGTCAATCAGGTATTTCGTCTGGCCGAGGTAAAGGGGTTCGATAGCGATTCGTTTACGTTGTACGACAGTGCTCGCGGCCGTTCCACTTCGTGTGCCGACGAATTCCTGCAGATCATGATGCTGGCCAATCTGAATACCGGAACCCTGACACCGAAGCAGATGGATCTGGCCGACAACTGGCTGAAAATGTGGTCGCACCATCTGGTTGTCGAAAAGCTTCCCAAGCCGGGTGAACAGCAGTTCTTTGTCGATCTTTCCACCTATTCGCCTGCGCAGCGCATTGGCAGCAAGGTGCCGGAAGGTACTATCGGCCGGTACTGGGGTACCGGCGAGATGGTGCAGCAGATAGGCCTGATCCGCCGCGCGCTGGAGGGGGGCAAGAAGAGCGCCAGTCTCGACGAATCGTTCCGCCAGCCGGGCGCACTGGATCTGGTCAAGATACTCGAAGCCTGGTGGTCGACCGACAAGAGCGTCAAGCCGCATCGTGGAGCCGATCGCATCAAGGTGAAAAAGCTGATCGACGTGATGCAGGGTATGCACGATATCTGCCTGCATATCCGTTACGACAACGAGCGCGCCACCGATCTGGAAAAACGTCAGGATGCCGATCACGACGAAATGCTCGATATGCGCCAGTATGGCTTTGTCACCGAGCGCACCCGGCAGCGCAAGGTGGCGAACATGGCGATGCACGTGCAGAAACATACCATCGGCGAGCATGAAACCTGGGCGGTGGAAAACGAAAGCCATGGTGGCTACGGCGCCAAGCTGACGTTGGTGGAGAATGACTGGGTGCGCCTCGATGCGCTGCTGGCTGTGCGCCCGGAAAATACCGACCGCTGGCAGCTGGCGATGATCCGGCGCCTGTCGCGTTTGCCGGATGGTCATATGTATTCCGGTATTCAGGTGCTGGCATATGCGCCAGTTACGGTCGATATCCGCATGCAGAGTAACAATCGCGGCAGCAGCGGTTATTCGATCGACGGCATCGATTCGGCCGGCATGATGTCATCCGGTGTCGGCATCTTTACTCCGGCGAAATCGAGCACACAGAAGGTGAATGGCCTGGTGATGCGGGCGTCCGATTACCAGCAGGATCGGATAATGACGCTGGCGGCACGTGGCAAGGAGTTCCGCGTGCGGGCCAAGGATGTTCTGGCGCGTGGCACCGACTGGGTGTGGGTGCGCGTCGAGAACGAGACCGCTGCCGCCTGAGCTTTTTCGCGCTAGAATGAATCAGGACAGGGCGCCGCAATCATGCGGCGCTTTTTGCTGGGGGCGTTTATGCTGCGGGCGGAACGGGTTGCTCTGCTGTCGATCGGTGCATCGATTGTGACGTTGTGCCTCAAGTTCGGTGCATATTTTCTTACCGATTCAGTCGGGCTGTTTTCCGATGCGATGGAATCGTTCGTCAATCTCACTGCCGGCATCGTCGCCTTGCTGGTGCTCACCGTGGTTGCCATCCCGGCCGACGACAGCCATCCCTACGGCCACGACAAGGCAGAGTATTTTTCCAGCGGTGTCGAAGGCGCGCTGATCATCGTTGCGGCCATTTCGATCATCTGGGCCGCCTGGCAGCGCTTTGCCAGCACTGTGGCACTGCATCATCTGCCGCTCGGTGTGGCGATCTCGCTTGTCGCATCGGCGGTCAATTATGGCGTTGCCTGGTACATGTTGCGTGCTGCCAGGGCGCATGACAGCATCACGCTGGAGGCAGATGCAAAGCACCTGATGACCGATGTCTGGACCTCGATCGGTATGGTAGCCGGCCTGAGTATCCTGATTTTTGCACCACCCGCGTGGCAGGTGCTGGATCCGCTGATTGCGATATTGATCGCACTCAACATCATCAAGACTGGCATCGAACTGCTGCATCGTTCGCTGAACGGCTTGATGGATGCGACTTTGCCGCCCGAAGAGATGGAGGAAATCCGTCTCGCGATCAACGGTGCGCTGGATGCGATGCATTCACATAATGGCCTGCGCAGCCGCAAATCCGGCTCGCGTCGTTTTGTCGAATTCAATCTGCTGGTGCCGGGCGAGATGAGCGTTGCCGATGCCCACTGCCTGTGCGACCGGCTGGAAGAGGCGATAGAAGGGCGGCTGACGCGTACCAGCGTGAACATTCACGTCGAGCCGCTGGAGAAGTATATCGATTGCGACGCGTAAGAGCCGTCGGCTGTAGCCGGTTGGTTCCAGAGAACGGGCCGCGCAGCATGCGGTCGTAGGTGGGGCAGGCCGCGGCCCGGAATCCGGTCACGGCCCATGCGGAGACGCCGTTACAGTCCGAGCACGGCTTGCTGCTGTTCAATCAGCTGGCGGATGCCGCTATTGGCGAGGTCCAGCATTGCATTCATTTCATCGCGGCTGAACGGCATGCCTTCGGCCGTGCCCTGGATTTCAACGAAGCCGCCGCTGCCGGTCATCACTACATTCATGTCGGTTTCGCAGTCCGAATCTTCGTCGTAATCCAGATCGAGCACCGCCTGGCCGTTGTAGATGCCTACCGAGATTGCGGCAATGAAGTCGCGTAGTGGCCATTCTGCCAGTTTGCCGCTGGCCTGCAGCCCTTGCAGCGCATCGTGCAGCGCGACGAATGCGCCAGTGATGCTGGCTGTGCGTGTGCCGCCATCTGCCTGGATTACATCGCAATCGATTTGCAGCGTGCGGGCTCCGAGTTTTTCCAGATCGACCACGGCGCGCAGCGACCGGCCGATCAGGCGCTGGATTTCCTGAGTGCGTCCCGATTGCTTGCCCGATGCAGATTCGCGGCGCATGCGCGAGCCAGTGGAGCGGGGCAGCATGCCGTATTCGGCGGTGATCCAGCCTTGGCCTTTGTCGCGCAGGAACGGTGGCACCGATTCATCGATGCTGACGGTACAAATTACCTTGGTATCGCCAAATTCGACCAATACCGAGCCTTCGGCGTGTTTGGTGTAATTGCGGGTGAAATGGACCGGGCGGAGCTGATCCGGGCGGCGTTGGCTTGGGCGCATGGCGGTTTCCCTGTGTTCTGGCTGGCAAAAACAGCAGCGCCAGCTATTCGGCTGGCGCTGCGTGACATGATTCGGCCGGCTTGGCGCGGCTACTTGGAATATTTCTCGATGGTGGCTTTGATCTCCGCAATCGCCGCCTCGATGTCCATCTCGCTAACGTCCTTGTCGCCTTTCAGAATCTGTTCGGCGTCCAGTTCCTTCAGCTTGGTGGTAAAGCTGTCCAGCGGCATGGTCTTGGTCTGGATCGTGGTCTGCGCGTCGGCAGTCGTGTCTTCTTCCAGCCAGGTGATGCCAAGTACCGACAGGTTGTCGCTATGCTTGCCGGCGCGCAATTCTGCCTGGTCCATTAACTGCGGCAGGGCGAACATCGCCGGATAGCTGCCGAGATAGTTGCACACTTCCTCGACTTTGAGCGGGCCCCAGAACCCGTCGGTACTCAGCAGGATCGAGTCGTTTTCGTGCAGGGCGGTCTTGACACCCAGTTCAACCTCCGGTGGATGCAGGCCGCCGAGGCAGTTGTAGATTTTGTTGCGCTCCGGATGCACCTGCGCTTCGGCTTCGGTGATCACGCCGCTATCGACCATCTGCTGTACCTTGGAGTGGTCGCGCGTCTGCGCTACCAGCTTGCCCTTGCGTACCAGATACAGGCGCGAATCGCCAACGTGCGCCCAGTAGGCCATGCCGTCCTGCACCAGGCAGGCTACGCAGGTGGTGCGCGGCGTTTCCAGTAGCTGGTGGTTGTTGGAGTAGGCGAGAATTGCGTCATGCGCCTTGTTCAGTGATTCGGCGAGAAATACCAGCGGAGCGTTGATGACCGGCTTGGCTTTTTTCTGGAACAGCTCCGCCAGCAGCTCAAGCGTGATTTGTGCTGCCACTTCGCCGTGCAGATGACCGCCCATGCCGTCGGCGACGACCAGCAACAGCGAATCGCGACTATAGGAATAGCCTACCCGGTCCTGATTGTATTTGCGGCCACCGCGGCGGCTTTCCTGGTAGATCGAGAATTTCATGCTGGCTGGCGCTGCTGGCTGGAGAAATTATGAAATTGGAATAAATTATACTGTATTGGCTGCGCTGATGCGCGAGTTTCGTTATGCACTGTGTCAGCGCATGCGGATACGGGCAAGCGATTTTTTCAGGTTATCGAGCATCGATGCCTTGGGCGGGATTTCCGGGACCTTGGGTGAGAGTGCCTTCTGCAGCGAATGGACGCTTTGCGGCCGATCAAGGTAGTTCATCTGCAGGCACCAGTCGACGATTTCCAGCAGCTCGTTCGAATATTTGCCACCCCAGAGTTTCTTTGCCGATACCAGTCGGTCGTCTTCCAGTCGCGCATCCGCCGCTTGTGGTGCGAAACCGGCCATGCAGGCGAAGATACTGGCGCCAACGCTGTAGATATCGGTCCACGGGCCAAGGTTTTCGCGCCCCTTGTATTGCTCGGGAGCGGCAAAGCCGGGAGTGTACATCGGCGTGAAGCGCTTGATTTCACTGGTTAATGTCTGCCGCGCCGAGCCAAAGTCCAGCAGTACCGGCGAGCTGTCGCGGCGGATATAGATATTGGCCGGCTTGATATCGAGGTGCAGCAGCTTGTGCAGGTGAACTTCGCGCAGACCGTTGAGCATGTGATAGAACACGTGACGAATGATGTCCTCGCGCACCGATCCGTGCAGCTGTATCTCGCGCTGCAGTGTCCGCCCGCGTTCGTACTCCATCACCATGTAAACCGTTTCGTTGGCGCGGAAGAAGTTCAACACCCGCACCACGTTGGGGTGTTGAATGTGCGCCAGCGTCTTGCCTTCATCAAAAAAGCACTTCAGGCCGAATTTGAACGTTGCCATTTTTTCCGGTGTGGTGGCAACGACCTTGTCGCCATCCTGACGCAAGGCGAGCGAATTCGGCAGATATTCCTTGATGGCTACCGGCTTGTCGTTTTCATCCTGTGCCAGATACACAATACTGAAACCGCCGGCGCTCAGCTGTTTGACGACCGTGTAGTTGAGTAACTGGTAGCCGCGCGGCAACGCGAGATTGGTTTGGCTTGACATGGGTTAGGGGGCGCTCAGGTTCCAGTGGCCAAAAACAGCACCGAGTAATCGCTTCCGGCCGGATGGCGCAACGCACCGCTCCCGGCTGGATGGTTACAGTACTCAGATAGCTTGTTCCTCATGGTTTATAATTGTTCTGTTCTATCCACGTTCATTGTGGTTTCAATCTGCGCCGAAGTAAAGGCGCGAATCAGTTCTCTCTAATATAGAGCATTCGTCTACGCTTGCCGCAGCCGATGTTCGTCTCCGCTAGAGAAACCCAACAAGGGAGTTGCAGCTAATGATAAGCAGTATGACCGGCTACGCCAATGCCAGCCGTGAATTGCAGGGTGCATCGCTGGTACTGGAAATGCGCGCGGTAAACCACCGCTATCTGGAGGTCATGTTCCGTTCGCCGGACGAATTGCGTGCCATCGAACCGCAATGCCGGGAAATGCTCGCTGCCAGCCTCAGTCGCGGCAAGGTCGAAGTGCGTATCTCGTTCAATCGTCCAGCCGAGGCGCAGACCTCGCTGCAGCTCAATCAGGAGCTGTTGCAGCAGTTGTTTGCCGTTTCCGACTCGGTGCGCGCGATCCGCTCTGAAGTAGGCGAGCTTAAGGTGGGCGAAGTGCTGCGCTGGCCCGGTGTGCTGCAGACGCAGGAAATCCCCGCCGCCACGCTGCAACAGATTGCGTTGGAATTGCTGCGCCAGGCGCTGAACGACTTTACCGCCACGCGCCGCCGTGAAGGCGAGAAGCTGGTGGCGTTGATCCTGGATCGCGCCGCGCGCATGGATGAACTGGTGGAAGCGGTCAAACCGAAAATCCCGGCGTTGATTCAGGCTTATCAGGAAAAGATCACGGCGCGTCTGAAAGATGCACTGGTCAACATCGAAGACGATCGGGTACGACAGGAGTTTGCGTTGTTCGCACAGAAAATCGATGTGGACGAGGAAATCGGTCGTCTGCAGACGCACCTGACCGAACTGCGGCGCATCGTCAAGACTGGCGGCGCGGTCGGCAAGCGGCTGGACTTCCTGCTGCAGGAACTGAACCGCGAGGCCAACACGCTGGGCTCCAAGTCGGTATCGAGCGAAGTGTCGCAAACTGCAATGGAACTGAAGGTTCTGATCGAGCAGATTCGCGAACAGATCCAAAATATTGAGTAGTGTTTCACGCCGTCCCAAGAAATTTCACCGACCACGCCAAATCCACGATACATGGGGCTTTTTTCATTTCATGTCGTTTCATGTCATCCCAACAAAGCGCATAATTGCTTTGTACCCAAGGTTGTACCCACGACCATTTTTGGCAATCGGTTTGGGTACAACGTGCAAATTCGCATTTGGAAAAACATGGGCAAGCTGACAGACATGGAAATCCGCGCTTGGATCAAAGCCGGTGAACGATTTGAGGGGCGGGCCGATGGCGATGGCTTATACCTGCGCTATCGCGAAGGCGATGCAGTTCCGATGTGGCGTTTTCGCTACCAGTTCGCCGGCAAGAGCCGCGTCATGGCAATGGGGAGCTATGCCGAACTATCGCTTTCCAAGGCCAGAGAGGTAGTCAGGGAGCTTTCAGCCCGCGTGGCGTTGGGTTATGACGTGGCCGGCGAGAAGCAGCAGCGCAAGGCCGACGCTGTGGCTGCAATAGAAGCAGAAAAGGCCGCTGTGCGGGTGCTTGATCTGGCGAACGAGTATTACGAGCGGGTGATTCTTGGCCGCTGGAAGCATCCCGATATTGTCCGCCGTCGCATCGACAAGGATATCGGCCCGCACCTGGGCAAGCTCAAGCTGGAAGAAGTCAGACCGCGCCACGTCGATGACATGCTGCAGGCGATCAACAAGCGCGGTGCTCCCAGCATCGCCAACGATACGCTGCGCTGGATCAAGCGCATGTTCGACTATGGCATCAAGCGCCACATGCTCGAAACCAATCCCGCATCGGCATTTGATCTGAGCGACGCAGGTGGCAAGGAGGAATCGCGCAAACGCTGGCTGACGCGGGCAGAGCTGGTAAAGCTGTTCGAGGCCATGCGGCTGGCCAAAGGTTTCAGCATTCAGAACGACAGGACTATTCGCCTGCTGCTGGTGCTGTGCTGTCGCAAGATGGAGTTATGCGCAGCTCGTTGGGCTGAATTTGATCTGGATGGCGCTGTCTGGCACCTGCCGGGCGAACGAACCAAGACCGGTGCGCCTGTCGATATCCCGTTGCCGGCTGTCGCAGTGGGCTGGCTGCGCGAATTGAAAACGCTGGCAGGGTATAGCGATTGGGTGCTGCCGGCCCGCAAGATGCAGCACAACATGGTGCCGTATATCAGCGAGTCAACCTTGGGCGTGGCTATCGGCAAGCTCAAGCCGCATATGGCGGACGTGCCGCACTTCGTTGTGCATGACTTCCGGCGCACCGCCCGTACGCATCTGGCTGATTTGGGCATCGATCCGGTAGTTGCCGAACGCTGCCTGAATCACAAGATTCCCGGCGTGGAAGGCGTCTACAACCGCCACGACTATTTCAACGAGCGCACGGACGCGCTAAACCGCTGGGCTGCGCTGCTGGATGCTTTGGACAGGGGCGAGGCGTACAACGTGATGCCAATCAGCAAGGCCCGGAAAAAGCGGGCCGTGTGACGATCTAACCGAGTTTGCCGCGCCTACTCCGACGGGAGGAAAACCGGGAACCCTTGCCCGGCTGGCGCGGCGATCCATTCAAGGGGTGCACGAAAGGGAGTGCATGCAAGCGGAAACCATTCCTACCGCCGGGCAGTTTTCAGAGTTCGTTGATATTTGTAGTGCAGAGCTGTTCGAGCTTAGGCGCTGGCGAGAGCTTCCAGTTATACCAGACAGCTTGCCTGCATCTGCATCCGAAGAAGAATTGTCGTCTTTCGTTGACGCCGCATTTTCGTTCGCCGTCGCCTACGAGGCGTTGCTGCATAAACATGCCGTATATGTCTGGTTGTGCCGCGATTGTTCCTTTGGACATGCGGCGAAGATTATTTTTCCCTTTGAGCATAGGCCGTCTTCCGGGGAGCCGGTAAGGTCTCGGATAAAAGAATCTTTGGTGTCTCGCGCAAGGGAGCGCCAGTCAGGGCTAATTGCCGAAAACAGGCCATCTGTAGATGTTGGAGACAGGGCTATCAACACATTGCTACGTGCGACTCGAAGAAATTGGTTACGAGAGCTGGCTGGCGCGTTGTATTCGTATTTATATTCCACTCGCCATGAGCAGATCATAAAGGGTGAGCGATACGTATTAGAGCTGGTGGGGAAGGCGATAGAAGGACTTAAGGCAGTTGAGGAAATTCGTGGCCTAACTGATTTGCCCGGGCAAATTAAGCTTCCTGGTGAAACAAGCACCCTAATGCGGAATGCCAGGAACAACCTGTTTTTGCTTCGGCGAATGGCAGAAGAGAAAAAGCTATGGGCAACCGTACGCAATGATAAGACTTTGAAAGAGCGCCTTTTTGTTCAGGACATGGCCCTTGCGCATGATCGGTTATTTACGTGGTTTGAGTTTGAGGATGTCGATGGAGAGCAGCGCGTAAAGGAAATTCATCGCCAACTGCATACCGATGCCATTGCACAACTGCTACATATGTCGTGCTTCGTCAGTCAGATTGACGCGAGGAATGTGTATTCGTCGGCGATGAGGGCGATAGAAACCAGAGGGGAACAGCACAAAATTGCTCGCACATTCAATGCAGAGGCATAGCTCCCTCCAACATGGATGGAAAATGGTCAAAAAACAGCGGGAATCTGTCAGGTGGGAAATAATGCAAATCCAGCATTTGCCATCAGGTAGAAAACGCGAAAAATACGCTCGTTACCCGTGATTACTTCAGGAGGGGATAAATTCAGACTGGCGGCTCGTTCTAACCCATTAGAAAGCGAGCCGTACCATGCAACACCGCACAGTCTTACTTCCTCAAACTGGCTTTGTCCGCCTGCCGCTGCTGACTGGCGACAAGAAAACAGGCACGCCGGGCCTGCTGCCGTTCTCCAAATCCACTATCTGGCGGCGCGTTGCCGCGGGCACCTTCCCGAAGCCGGTCAAATTGTCCGAGCGTGTTACCGCGTGGAAAGCTGAAGATATCCGCGCATGGCTCGATCAGCAGGCTGCGTGAGGTGTCGCCATGGACAACCACGACTACAGCATTGCCGAGCAGCAGCGCCGCGTGCTGGAAGCCTTGCGCGACGCGCCGCAAAGCACCTTTGATCTGCGCAGACGTCACAACATCATGCACCCCGGCGCACGCATTCAGGAGTTGCGCGACACGGGTTATCGCATCGACACCGTCCGCCAAACCCGCGTTGACGACTACGGGCGCAAGCATCCTGCCGTAGCGCTGTATGTGCTGGTGGAGGGTCGCAAATGCGCCTGATCTTTACAGCCCTATCAGCGGCGGCTGATAATCGCGGCTCTCTCTCAATCCATAAGCGGCTCGCCTTGGCCGTGATGTTGCTGCAAGGTGCATCTTCCCGCCAGATTTTCGGCGGCTTGCGCATGGGCGCGGGCTGTCTGCCGTTTGCGGGAGTTGGGGATAACCGCGAGGCTCCCGCTGGACTTATGGCCAGAGAGACAACTCCCACCCGCTTTCGACTCTCTACGAAATCGCGTGGCAACCCAGCCAAGGCCGCTATGGCCCGGCTGTTTCTCTACTTCCATAAGAAAGGGCACTCCATGCCTAAGCACAATCACGCTCAAATCGAGCAAACCAATCAGAACAGCAGCCAGCAGCAGGTGCCGGCAGCCAACACCGAAGCGCTGATCGACACCCGTTGCCCGTGGACAAGGATGGCCGAAGGCTCGCGCAACGCATCTATCGACGGCTGGCAGTTGGCGAAGGCGCGCCGCACCGCCAGCGGTATCAGCGCAATTCTCCGGGTGCTGGATGTGCACCGCGACCGCCGGGAAAACGAAGAGCAACCGCTAATGGTTTCCGGCGTTGAGGGCGGTTTGTTCGACGCGGCAACCCAGTTGATTCACTGTCTGGAAGCTCAGTTCGATGGCTGGGCAGAAAAGGCGGGTGAAGCATGAACGCACCTTTACCGAATCAAGCGCATACCGTTCCTGCTGCACTTGAGCTTCCCCCGAAATTTCGTCTGCCAAAGGTAACGTAAAATCGCCGTTACTT
>ERZ724505.659-NODE-659-length-21510-cov-5.489024_pt1 | contig 21510 bp, 25 predicted proteins | sample MGYA00376038_ERZ724505 | MGnify/ENA primary metagenome ERZ724505 (study PRJEB28724, sample SAMN07190884) | wastewater metagenome | isolation source: effluent of sewage treatment plant in Hong Hong | place: Hong Kong | collected 2016-03-17 ...
GCTGGCAACGCGGGCGGCCCCGGCGGAAGGGGCGGCGATGGCTACATCGCCGTGGTGTGCTGGTGATGCTACTCCATCTGCCAGAACCGGCACGCGTGGATGTCTTCGGGCCAACGCGTCAGTACGGCACCACGGTCGACTGGCGCGCATGGGTGAAGCCGCGCGGGTACACGATGCTGTCGATCCGGGCCGTGTCTGGTGGCGGGGGCGGCGGCGGAGGTCGCGGCGGCGGAGCGGGCACGGGAAAGGGGGGCGGCGGCGGAGGCGCATCGAGTCCCATCGTGTGCGTGACAATCCCGCTCTATCTGCTGCCCGACGTGATCTATTACTCGGTCGGCGCGGGTGGTCCCGGCGGCGATGGCGGCAGTTCGGCCGGAGCGAATGGCACCAGCGGGAGCGTGGGCGATGTCACCTACGTATCGGTGGCGACAATCGGCGCTGCAAGCTCCGCGGCCAACTTGCTCATTCAGTGCGGGTCCACGCAACCGGGAGCGGGAGGTACGACCACAACGGCGGCGGGCGGGACGGCCACTTCTGCGCCCGCGCAGACGACCATGATCGCAAGCTATTGCGGCTTCTTCCGTAGCGTGGACGGCATTGCCGGCAGGTCGGCGGGCTCGGGTGCAGGCAACAACGCTGGCTCCAGCTTCACGCAAACGACGGGCTCGCAGATCCTCCCCGGGTGCGGCGGAGCTGGTAGCAGCACCGGCAGCGCGACGGGAGGAGGAATCAGCGCGCTTTCCAGTACACCCTTTGCGGCCAGTGCCGGCGGCACCGCGGGCAACCCCGGCAACCCGGGCTTCCGCTGGGGCCAGTTCCCTAAGTGGTACGGCGGGACTGGGGGTGGCAGCAGCAACACCGTGGCGGGTGGCGATGGCGGGCACGGCTGCGCTCCGGGTGTCGGTGGCGGCGGAGGCGGCGGAGGTATAGGCGGCGGTCGCGGTGGCGACGGCGGCCCCGGGCAACTCATCTTTGCGTTGTGGTGAGGTGAGCCGTGGCTCGTAGCACCCAGCCCCGCAGCACGCAGCCGAATAGCTGGCAGCCATTTGCGAGCGGCGGCTCGTCGATCGATCTGAGCCCGGTCGGGATCTCGAGCACGCTCGCGATTGGCACGGTGGCGATCGCTCTGACGATCGCTCCGGCTGGATTCAGCTCGACCGCGCTCGGCACGCCAACGATCGCGCTCGTCACGACCGCCACGGGGATCGACTCCACGGAGAGCGTCGGCGCCGTCACGCTCGCACTGACGGTCGCGCCTGCCGGTGTGGCGTCGACCGAGTCGGTCGGCACGCCCGCGCTCGCTTTGGCGACGTGCTCGCCGGTCGGGATCGAGTCGACCGCCGCGCTCGGTACGCCTGCTTGCGTGCTGGTAGTGGAGCCGGCCGGCCTGGCGTCCACTGAGTCTGTAGGCGCTCCGGCGCTCGCGCTGACGATTGCCCCGGCCTCGATCGCGTCGACCGAAAGCGTCGGCACGCCGAACATCGATCTGGTGCCCGACGCCCTCACCATGTCGCCGGCCGGGATCGATTCGACGCTGGCGTTCGGCACGCCCTCGGTAGCTCTGTCGCTATCGCCGGTCGGGCTCAGCTCCACCTCGACCGGCACGCCCGCGCTCTCCATCGCGATCGCTCCTGCCAGCATCGGCTCGACTGAAAGCGTCGGGACAGTGGCGCTTTCAGTCACGGTAGCGCCCTCTGGGTTGACGTCCACGCTGTCGGTCGGATCGCCAGCGCTCACGCTGGCTGCCACCCACAGCGGCATCGCATCGGCAGCGTCAGTGGGCGCCCCCGCGCTTGCCCTTGCTGTGGCGACGACGGGCATCGACAGCGCGGCCTCGGTGGGCACGCCGACGCTTTCCATCACGGCGATGCCGGCCAGCGTTGAGTCGACCTTTGCCGCTGGCGCACCCACGCTGGTGCTCACGATCGCGCCCGCGTCTGTCGACAGCACGGCCGCCATCGGAACGCCCACGCTTGCGCTCGCCACGACGACGACGGCAATCGACTCCACGACGACGCTCGGCACGCCCGCGCTCTCGATCACGGTTGCGCCGGTGGGGATCGACTCGACGTTCTCGGTGGTCGCCGTATCATTAAAAAAAAAAGTCGCGCCGGCGGGGATCGACTCGGTCACCGCGCTCGGCACTCCGACGCTCTCGCTCGCCATGTCCCCTGCCGCGATCGAGTCGACGGCGACGTTCGGCATCGCGCATGTTCAGATAACCACTGGCGACCAAAAGCTCGTAGTATTGACGGGCATCGAGACACAGATCAGCTTCACGGGCGGCGAGCGTCATCTTCTGATCGAGGACGGGGTCGAGACCGAGCTGACCTTCAACGCCGAGGAGCGATAACATGCAGACGATCGTGCAAGGAGAGGCAAGAACCGCCGTCGTCGGTGCGGTCCTGCTCACGGGACCTACGGGGCGTCGATTCTTCCTGCGGATGGGGCGGGCGGGCCAGGTCGCCCGGTTCGAGGTCGAGCTCGAGGTCGTTGGCGACGTCGAGACGCTCACGGACGGCAAGAAACGACTGGTGCTTCAAGGCACTATCTCGGCCGCGAACACTGCGCTCTTGGCGAAGGGCTTCGCGGACGTGACTGTCCGCGCCACCAATCCTGATGTACGCCTGCTTCGGTCGCAGGTCGAGGTCGACGTCGACATGGGACCGCAAGGAAAGTTGACCTGAACCTGCGTAGCTGCTAGGTTCAAAGCGGTTCGTTTCGGCATGATGTGGTGGGACCTCGACACGGGCTCACCGCATCCCTTCAAACACCACAAACGAAAACGCCGAGGTACATGTACCTCGGCGTTTTCGTTTGCCCTTGAGATGGGCAGCTCTCGTTGGAGCTATTTGACGGTGTTACCCGTTTCAGTTCTTCAGTCCGCGACGCGCGAGCTGACCTGTGACCTCAGCACAACGCCCGCAAGTCGTCGGCGATGAGAACGAATCGCATCACGTCACGCTCCACGGGACTTGAGCAGCGCTTCAACTAGCGTCCTGCGTCTGACCTGCGCGGCCGATCGGGCACGGCGGGCCAAGAAACGCGTGGCATATTGATCGGTTAGGGCCCTCCGGGCCCAGGCCGTGCCAGGTCGAGACGCTTGTTGTCTGGCCTCGCGTTTCGCAGGTAGCACCGAAGGCTTAGGGTGGCGCCTGCGCCGCCCGAAGTCCGCCGCACTTGCATTGCTTCTTGATGAAAGTGATGGGGGCGACGCGAAGCGTCGCGCCCGTCACACTGAGGTGTTCATACCGACGTACTCCTATCACATTGATAGGCCCGGTCGCCGGAACTGATCGTCTTGGAGCGCAGCGTGGGTCGACCAGGGTTAACGCCGAGCCAATGCTCGAAACGTCCCTTTGCCCACACGCTCGACCCGCGAGTCCTGTTGCAAGGCGTTGTTCACCGACTTCTCCGGCGTCTTGCTGATGATCTTCACTTTGGCCGAGACGAGCGTCGTTATCTCACTAATGTGCAAAGGTCGCCTTGCAGTCAGGAGCACCTGAACCGCAGCCTCACGAATGGACAATCTTTCTATCGCTGCCATTTTACCTCCTGCCAACCTGGCACATACTCCAACCCACAGCCTTCCCCGGCGTTCATCGAACGAGAATCTCCAAGGAACGCTGGCCGCCAGATCGGAACCTGGGATAGTTGAAGGGCGCGCCTCATCACGGACGCTTCCGCTAATCGATTCAAGTGGTAAAGTCCTTCCGGTTCAACGTCATCACGTGTATTGTGGCGTCGTCCTCGGAGTTCGTCAACATGCCTTGCGTGTTGATACGCCAAGCGCTCCGGCCCCCCGCCTCACGGGCGACCCAAGCGTGGTGTACGGCCGCAGCCTTGAGACCTGCCATGTCGACGTGGCTCGCGGTTCGCAAAGATTCGGAAGCGCCTGTTGAGCTGCACAATAACAAGAGGCCGCCGGGGCACCAAGGCCAACCCAAGATCGAGGTTGCATCCGCTCGCCGGAAGGGGTATGGGGGCTTTCGGAGGGACGATGGAGCAACTGGTCACCCGCGCATCGAGTCGCGACCGCACCGTCAAGGACGGAAGGCAGCTAAATCTCTTCGGAAATGCACCTCTCGCGGAGGATCCTGAATATCTTACGCGTCAGCTGATCACCTATATCGGCAACAAGAGGGCACTTCTCGGGCACATCGGCAAAGCTGTAGAGAAAGTGAAGACTCGGCTTGGGAAGGAACGGCTCAGAATCTTCGATGCTTTTAGCGGTTCTGGTGTGGTTTCCCGTTTCATGAAGGCACACGCAACGTACGTAGCGAGCAACGATATCGAGGAGTATGCGGCGGTAGTGGCACGCTGCTATCTGCAGAATCGAAGCTCGCTCGATCTTGCCGCCATTAGTCGGGTGGTCGCGGAATTGAATCAGCGCGTTGACACAGAACCTCTTCCGACTGGATTCATCGAGCATCTGTATTCTCCTCGCGACGAGGACCAAATTACCAAAGATGATCGAGTCTTCTATACGAAGGGCAACGCCAGGCGTCTGGACAACTATCGGCGCCTCTTGTCTTCGATCCCTCCCGAACTCCGAGATTCGCTACTCGGTCCACTCCTTAGCAAAGCCTCGATTCACGCGAATACGGCGGGCGTCTTCAAGGGATTCTACAAGAATCGGGAAACACAAATCGGGCAGTTCGGTGGTAGTGGCTCCGACGCGCTAATTCGCATTAAGGGTAAAATAACGCTTGAGCCACCCGTTCTAAGCGCGTTCGAGTGCGAGCACGAGGTACATCAAGATGATGCCAACGTCGTCGCTCGCCGCATCAAGGACCTCGATCTGGCGTATGTTGATCCTCCATACAATCAACATCCCTATGGCTCGAACTACTTCATGCTGAACCTTCTCGTGAAGTATGAGCCACCGTCCGAAGTGAGTCGTGTCTCCGGGATACCGACTGACTGGAGGCGCTCTGGATACAATGTGCGCAGCAAGTCGCTTCCACTTCTCCGGGAGCTTCTGGCAGCGATAGATGCACCGTTCCTGCTTGTGTCGTTCAGCAATGAAGGCTTCATTTCGCCCGAGGAAATGCGTTCGACGCTTAACGCTCTCGGAACTGTCGAGGTCGTTGAAATGCAATACAATGCCTTCCGCGGGAGCAGGAACTTCAATAATCGGTCCATCCATGTTACTGAACAGTTGTTTCTTGTCGAACGGAGTTAGCATTGGCTAGCGGGCTCATCCAGTAGCCACTCTCATCGGGGCTGAAGATGCCCAACGTCAGGTCGGCTCGCTCAGCGACTCGAGCTCGCGCAGCAGGTCGTCGCGCGAGGCGGTGTTCAAGTCCTGCTGCTCGCGGGCCGCGAGCGCCTCGCGGATCTTCTCACGCCGCGCGCGGTTCGCCGCCAGCTTCTCGGCCGCCGCGATCGCGTCCTGTTTGAAGGTGATGACGAGCTTGACGAGATCGAGCTTGTTGCGCAGCGCCGTCTCGCGCGAGGTCGGCGCCGGGCGCACGAACGACTCCTCGCTGATGGACTTCAGCTCGGTGTTGAGCGTGCGCGCGACGGTGTCGAGGTCGCAGCCGCCGATCTTGACCAACGGCAGATCGTAGAGCTGCTCGAGGGTGAGATCGCCGGCGACCGACGGGAAGCGGTACTTGTGGCGCGCAGCCAGCTCGAAGAGGTTGATGTTGTCGCTCATGGTCTTTTCCTTGGGATGATCTGGGGCTTGGGTCAGAACTTGATGAGGGTCAGAACTTGATGAGGTAGGGACGGGCCTGCTTGTCGCTCGTGCGGACGACCGCCGTCACCGTGTCGCCGCGAGCCGAGGTGAACCCGAGGCCCGACAACTGCTCGTCGGACTTCGGGCACTTCATCTTGCCGCCGAGGACCTCGAAGACCTTGCGGTGCTGCGAGAGGCTCGGGTGGAGGAACTCGTTGTAGAAGCCGCGGGCCTCACCCGGGTTCTTGCAGCCCTTGAGCAGGAAGAACCAGTGGCGCGCACCGACCGCTCGCCCGTCCCAATAGTTCGGGGACAACATGATGGTGTCGACCGGCACGAGCGTGTGCGTCTTGACGCCCCACTTCTCGGTCGAGCTGGCGCCCTCGGTCAGCTCCGCGCTCGGGCGGACGTCGACCACGAGCCCCTTGCTGGTGACGATGTCGAACGCGATCACCTTCGCGCCCTGGCGCAGCTCATGGGTGTAGGTGAACTGCCGCGCGACGCCGTTCGCCTCGACCTCGATCACGAAGCCGACGTCCTTCTTCTCGCGCTGGTTGAACTGATGCACCCAGACGCGGTAGGTGCCCTCCTCGAGCCGCTGGAAGGCCAGGTTCTCGACCGGATCGCGCACGACAGAGTGCGCGTTCATGTCGACGTCGAGGACCCCCTGCTTGGCACCGAAGTAGATATGGCGTCCCGCCGGGGTCTCGGCGTGCAGGTCGAGATCGTCGGTGTTGAACCACGCGAGCGACACCCGCAGCTTGGCGTCCACGGCGCCGCCGGCGCGCTTGACGCGCTGCTTGATGGAGTCGGCGACGTCGCCGTCGTAGCTCCACGCGAAGCCGTTGTCCCACTTGAACAGGGAGCGGGAGCCCTCGGTGTCGTGGACGGGAGCCGTGATCGACATGAAGTTGCCCGCGTGCCGGTTCTCGACGTAGAGGTCGACCGCCTTCGCCTGGGGCAGCACCTCACCGAAGAACACACCGGCTTCGACCTCGAGCGGGTTCTTGACCGAGGTCGGATGCCTGACCTCTTCGAGGAGCAGATCGGTCAGGTTGCCGCGCATCTTGCTCCGCACCGCGTTGTCGACGAACAGGACGTTGTCGACGGTCACGTCGGAGAGCTTCGCGTAGCGTCGCTCGACGGCCGTGTCGAGGCCGGCAGCCGTCAGCGCCGCGACGGCGTCGGAGACCATGCGCGACGTGATGGGCGTGCTCGTGCGCTGGTAGTTCTCGGGGGCGACCTTGGTCTCGAATGCCTTGACGGCCGCGTGCAGGTCGGCGTCCGGCGCCGACAGGTCGACGACGAGCGTGCCGATGGCCGTGTTGCGGAACTTGTTGCGCGCGACGTTCGAGTGGACGTTCGCCCACACGAACGCGTTCTTGGCCTCGTTCGAGAGCTTGTCGTAGTCGCCCTTCAGAGCCCGGAAGCTCGCGACAGCGTTGCGGTTCTCCTCGCCGCGGTAGATCTCCTTCGAGTCGATGAGGTTGAGGACGTCGTCGAGCGCGCCGATCGTCAGCTCGTCGAGCCCTCGCCGCAGGACCTGCGCATTCGCCCCGTGGTCCCCGATCACCGTCGCCGGGTTGAGGCAGAAGTGCCGATCGGCGACGGTGCCGACGAAGTGGTTGTAGGTGATCCCGGTCTTGTCCTCGAAGGTCGAAGCCGCGCCGAAGCGCCGCACGTTGGTACGGAAGATCGAGGCGATGCTCCCCGCGCGCACGATCTCGTCGAGGCGTCGCGCGACCGTCCCGTAGGGCGCGGGCAGGTCCCCGAGCTTCTCCCAGATCGTCTCCACGCGGCCGTCCTTGAGGCCGACGACGTGGCCGAGGTTCTTGATGAACTGCCGGCAGCAAGAGCAGTGATGCTCCGTGTTGATCCGGTAGATCGGATTCGTACCCGCGGGGAAGGCTGCGAGGTAGGCGTCGAACAAGTTGTCGACGCTCACCTCGTACAGCTCGAACTCCGACAACGCCTGGAAGCGGCGCTCGACAGCCTGCGCGAAAACCTTGAAGCTCATGGATGATCCTTGTCTTGAAGAAAGCGGTCTTTAGTGGCGCCGCGAACCAACGAGACAAGGTTTAGAAGAACCTCCCTGCATCGTCAAGCATCTTTTGCGATAAATCGCATAAGAAACTAGAACTACAAGGCGTTTTAGACGGGTGTACAACCTGCCGCGATGTGCGCGAGCACTCATGGAGCCGCTGCAATCGATCACGAAGACGTGGTCGACCGAGGTCGCCGGCGGCGCCGTGGTCTTCTGAAGGGGCTCCGTAACGACCCAGAGATGCTCGCCGATTTGAAAACTCGTGGTCTTGTTCATCTTTACTCTCCTCTCACTTGACACTTTTCGCTTCCGACTCTACGAAGGGGTTCCTCGTGTGACGGCGAGCGGTTTGCTTTGGCTTAGACCCTCAAGAAGTCCGAAAGCTGTCTTGAGGGTCGTCTTTTATCAGCCGTTCGAGCGCGAGCCAGTCGATGACGGACCAACCGTGGTCGGTCTTGCGAAGCCCACCGGCAGCCACGAGGTCGTCCAGCAGCTTGCGGGTAACTGCATCGGAAGGCGGTTGTAGCCCGCGTCGCCGCATCCGCAAGTTCAGCTCGAAGGCGCTGATTCCGCGATTGTCTCGACTCCATGTCGGCATGAGCTGCGTGGGACGACCCGATCGCCGCTGCCTCGACGCCACGAGGATCCGAGCGAGTTCTTGAGGCGTCATCGTCTCGTCCCTGGTGGTGTGGCACGTTCTCCTGCCTGATTGCTCGTTCGCGGCGCGGTCCACTCCCCGCACTCATGCGCACGAGTCGACGGCCAGCCCTCAAGCGTTGGCGCTGTGAAGCGGCAGGTGCTTGTCTTGCCGTCAAAGAACCGACAACGCGCGCAAGTTCGGTTCTCAATCATTCGACACCCGTCCGAACTCGACCACGTTCTTGGGCGCCGTTATCGGTCCGATCCGCGCGAGGAAAGCGTCCTCGTCGATGATCGGAACGTTGCGCTCCTGAGCCTTCTTGTACTTGCTCGACCCGCTCTCGCCTGCCGCCACGAGTAGCGTCGTGGCGCGCGTCACGGAGCTCGTCACGACTGCCCCCTTCTGTCGTGCGAGCGCCTGGGCTGCGTCCCGTCCCAGGGTCCGTAGCTCGCCCGTGAAGCATATGACCTCACCCAGAAGTGGACCCTCGGTAGGCTTCGCCGGCGGTGACTCGATGTGAACCCCGACTTCCTCGAGCTGTTCCAAGAGCGTTAGGTCGATCTCGCGAATCTTCTTCAGGTGTGATGGCCCGAGTCCTTCAATGTCGAGGAGATCCTCGTCCGATGTGAGAATGAGATGCCGCCACGTCGGCACGGCTTCAGCGAGCTTTCGGGCCAGCGGTAGCCCGACCGCCTCGAAGGCGGTCGCGAGCGATACCGATCGAACCTTGCGACATGCTTCGCGAAGGTGTTCTGGAACGTTAGAGCCCCGAATAGAGAGGAGATCCGTAGCGCCCAACGCGCGCAACGTGATGTCCCCGAAACCCTCCACGCCGATGGTTTTGAGGAAGAACTCCAGCGCGGCGCGCTGCGCCGCCGGGCACCCTTCGTGCGTCAGCGTCCGACCCGTGAACTTGAGCGCGCCCCCGCACTCTCCGCAGGTCGTGGGAATGGGTACTTCAGCTCTCAGGGTGACGTCTTCGATGTGGGGTATGACGCCACCGCGTCGAGTGATACTGACGATGGCGCCAGGTCCGATCCCCTTTTCCACGATCGTTTGCGAGTTGTGCCCTGTGACCCGGGTGATGTTGACGCCGTCGACCTCGACCTCGTCGATGACGACGACCGGCGTCACGACTCCTGTGCGCCCGACCTGCCACTCGAGCTTTCGCACCACGGTGCTCTGACTCTCGGTCGCGAGCTTGAGCGCCACAGCCCAGCGAGGATGGTGATCCGTTTCGCCCAATCGTTCGCGCAGCACGAAGTCGTTGACGACGATGACGGCCCCGTCGCGGTCGACGTCGCCAGGTTCTGTGATGAGCTGGACGGCAGCGTCATAGGTGTAGGGGATGCACGGGGCTTGATTGGGATATTGACTGCGAATCCACGCAACTGCTTCGTCGAAGGTGCGAAAGGCTCCCCCGACGACGCCCCACGGGATGAAGTCGAGCATGTGCGACTGCGAGGTATCGTCCCGTCCGATGAGACCGACGGCGACGTTACGGCAGGTCGCGCCTCCCAGGTCGGCGAGCTTTGAACGGCGCAGAACGATCTCGCCTCGCACTTCGCCTGTCAGATTCGAGACCTTGCGCGGAACCGACGGTAGTCGGACGATGTGGCGCGTGATGTCCTCTCCGAAACGTCCGTCGCCGCGCGTCGTCGCACGCACGAGAGTTCCCTGCACGTACTTCAGCGAGACCGCGAGGCCGTCGAACTTCGGCATGACACGTAGATCGGTCGTCTTGATGGCCGAGATCCACTTGTTGACGGCCTCTTCGCTTTTGACCTTCTGCAACGAACGCATCGGCTTTTCGTGCGGCGAGCTTCCAGCGTGCCCGAGGAACGACAGAACCGAGCTCGTTGAATCCAGTCGACGAAGCTGCTCGACGAGTGCGTCAAAGGCCGCGTCTGAAATCTCCGGGCGGCCGTCGAGGTAGAGGGACCAATGCCGCAGGATCTCGTGTTCGAGTGCGGTCATCGCCCGAATTCCTCCAGTACGTCCAGCGCAGCTCTGGCGTAGGTTGCCCGAACCCCACTGCTGGAGGAGGTCTGCCGCAGCGTCTCGATCCGTTGTGCGTCGTCCGCGGCTTCGCTGAGTCGACAGTCCTCGGCACGTCCGCGGCTCTCTGGGTAGCCTGCGGGATAGACGTACCCGTAGGCTTCATCGCAGGCCAGGACCCAGAACTCGCGAGTCGGGCGGTGGAACACAACGTCTCCCGCTCGGAACGGTTCGCGACATTGGTCGCAAACGGTCTCCTTTGGCGGTGCTTCGCTGCCGCACCCTTTGCAGGTGTAGTGACGACTGCCGTCGAGCTTGTAGCGTCCGCGGAGCTGAATGAAGTCCTGACGACGCTCTTGCAGGAACCCCCAGGTGAACATGCTGGGATTGTACGGGCGATGCTTCTTCGCCGCTTCGATGACGTCGGCGGCTGCCTTCAGCTCTCCCGCCGCCATCGCACACCACGTAAGGACAGCGCGGACCAGTCGGTCAGCCTTCGCGACGACAGTCTCTGCCCCGCAGAACCGACACACTCGCGCTCTACCTACCGGCATCTTTCCGCATTTGCAGACCATCTTAGGCTCCTACGGATCTAGCTTCCAACGGAGGTACTCTTTCAAGGTCGCAGGCCAGGATACACGAACCTGAACGTGCGACTCCGTGAAGGAATCGTCGTAGCGCACCAAGCAGTCCGTATATTCGCCGAACAGCCCGTTGGGTCGAATCTCGACACTGACGCTGTCGCGATCGGGCTTTCTTCGCCAGATTGCTCGCAAACCGTCCCAATAGTCAGGGCAATGCTGCTCGATGACTTCGACGAACGGTCCGATTTTGTTGGTGAATCCTATCATCCCTGACTTCTAGCCCTCGACAGGTCTGATGCCTCATCTCCCGAAGTCAGCACCTGCCTACACATGAACCTTACGGTCACCTCGCGGATTTGATCTTTCGGCTGGAGGTGCGCGCGCCGAAGCGCGCGGGATATCGAGCGTGCTGGGACAAGGGAAACGCCGCCGCGCGATCGCTTGTACGACCACGCGAGCCAGAGAGGGGAGTTGACCGGCAGATGGAAGATCACCTCAACCCTTGATCCTCGCGAGTTCCTCGAACGTGAGCTTGAACCCGGCCGCGTTCTCGTGCCCCTCGCCACCGAAGATTCGCGCGACCGCGCGTGCGTTCGGCCCCCGCGCCGAGGCCCACACCTCGAAGTTGTCCTCGACCGAGAAGGTCACCACGGTCGCCTCCGGTGAGCGCTTCAGCAGGCTCTCGGCGATGTAGTTGCGAATGTCCCGCTCGCAGTTGACCAGGCAGATGTTGAAGTTGGCGATCGTCCGCGGGACAGCTCGGCGGATCGCCGCTTCGATGCGCTGGGTCCGTGACCGTAACACGGTCGCGCCGGCCGTCACGATCGTGTCGAAGTCGTTGACGATCAGCGTCGCGATATCGTCGAGGTCGTGGAACGCCTCCCAGGCATCCGTCACGCGGACCTTCGATTCGACGAAGGCTGCGACCTCCCGCGAGTACGGCATCTTCCAGACCCAGAGATCCTTGTCCTGAGCATAGGCGCAGACGCGCCGAATGCCCTCGGAGGGGTCGTCGAGCATCAAGTCTTCGCGCGCGATCATGTACGCCAGACCGGCCCCGCTCATGTCCGAGCGCACATGCAGCCCGAACGGAGTGTTGGCGAGCTTCTCGATCTGCTTGGGGTGATGGTCGAGCACCACAACGGGTGCCGGCAGCCTCGCCAACTGATCCGGTCCGCAAGCGACATCGACGACGTAGAAGCAGGTGACCTCCGAGTAGTTGGCGCGCAGCTCCTCCTCAGTCCAACCCGCCCACGGCGGCATGTCGGGGTCCATCGGGATGAAGACCGGGTCGATGAGCACCTTCGAGAGCGCCCAGGCGCCGGTGAGTCCGTCGGGGCAGTTGCGATGATAGAAAACGAGCGTGGTCATTTCTTGGAGTCCATGATGAGGGTAGTGACGGCGAACAGCGTGATCATCACGACGATGATCGCGGCTACGAGATGGTCATCGGAGATCACGGTGAGTACCTCTATTCCCTGAAAGCTCGAACGAGTGCGACGAGGACTACGACGCAGTAGACGACCACGAACGCGATCTCGATCGTGGAATGGCTCATGCCGACCCACCCGCACGTTCGTGATTCCGCGCCGCGATGATTCCCTCGACAGCTCGTAGAGTCCCCGCAGGGTCCCACGGGCGCCCCCAGATGCTTACGATCAGCGCGGCGAAACGCGGCTCTGCTTTGCCTGCGAGCTGCGCGACCACGCCCCCAATCGCGGCCAGCGGCATCGGGGCCGTGGGCATGTCGCGATAGGTTGCGACCCGGGTCAGAAGCTCGCGGACGCGCTCGACGGCCGGGCCTTCGGGCTCCTCCGACGCGTTGAGCAGCTCGATGACGATCTCACCGAGCGTGAACTTGAAGCCGAGGCCGAGGACGTTGAGGAGGTCGTGAACGGTGATTTGCGAAGACATGCCCGCGTTCTAAGGCATGTTCCCGCTTGGCGTCAAGCGGAATCCTTCACGTCGAAGGTTTCCACATGGATGACGCCGCGTTCGAGCGCTTCCGCTATCACGCGCATGGACATGTCCAGCGCCTCCTTCGCGCCGATCGTCACGGTCCGCGTCTCGAAGGCGCCTGCGATGATCAGGCGTGACAGATCATTCGAGCTCAGGGTTGGCGCCGTGGTCATCGGCCAGCGTCCTTGCTTGAGTTCCAAGATAAGCACCACTCTGCGTTCCGCTGCCGTCGTCATGCTGCGTCCTCCTCGGGCATCCACACTTGGAGCTCCCCGTTGTCGTTCCTGACGGTCTCTGCATCCTTGTCCCACCAACGGGCGATCCAAGGCGATGCCTTCACGGGCACGTCCGGGCACCAATCGCTACCGGCGGACCGCATCAGGAAGCCGAGTCTCTCGCCCGCCTCAGACGCCAACGGCTCGGGGCTCTGGGCGATGATTTCGTCGTGCATGAACAAGACGATGCGCGAGCCGAACAGCGGGCTTCCCAGCTCGGGCAGGTAGCACTCCATCGCGATGCGCCACAGCGCGTCCTTGGCGAGGTCGGACGCGAGCCCCTGGAAGGTCGAGTTCGCGGCCGACGTGTAGAGCACGTTGCCTCGGATACGCTTCGACCGCGGCTGCGCCATCGTGAAGGCGCCCCCGTGCTGTCCGCACTGCTCCGAGATGAGGTCGAGGTAGCGTCGGATCTCGGGATACCACTCTTTGTATTTGCGGATGTACCCGCGCGACTGCTCGAGCTGTTCTTCCTTCGTACCGTCGAGGCGAATGTCGTAACCGCGCAGATATTCTAGGAATGTCTCGCCCCCAAGGCCGCCGGGGACTCCAAAGTTGAGCGCCTTCGCGAACTGTCTGAAATACTTGTACTTCTTCTTCAGCTCGCGGTCTTTCGACTCGAGCCCGGCGATGAACTCTTCGTAGGATACGCCCGCGAGTAGTGCGCCCGTGACGCTGTGGGGATCGCGACCTGCTCGAAGTGTGTCGGCCAGCTTGGACTCACCGAACATGTCCAAGAGGATCTGGGCCAGCGTGACGAGCTCGATGGCCGAGTAGTCCGCCCCGATGAATACGTGGCCGTCCGGTGGCACGATGCACTGTCGAATGCCGGGTCGCCGCGGAAGCTGCTGGAGAGGCGGCTCCGAGATCGAGATGCGCCCCGTCTCCATGATCGACGTGACCCGGAAGTTGACTGGCGTGCGCGCAGCCATCTCCAGATGCGGGATGTACTTCGATATCTCTCCCGCATCCTCATTGCGATACATGAGAACGTGCAGCGGGTTCCGACATGTACGGAAGTCGGCCTCCTTGCATTTGTCTTCGTCACGGGTGCAGGGACAGCCATGCTCGTCCAGGCACGGCAACTCGTTCAGCGTGTCCCAGGCAGTGCTCGTGCCCGGCGGCTTCTTCTCCTTGCCTTTGGCTTCGCGTTCAGCCCGCTTGCGCGCTGACTCCTTCGACTTGGACTTGGGGGCTTCAGCCTTCAAATAGAGGAGGTACTGGCGTTCCACCTCCGCACGTATGGCTTTCATGTTCTTGCTGCCAGCGGGACGAACGAGCCCTGCAGGCACGAGGGTCAGAGCGGCCCGAGCCACTCGTGCTTCGAGCTGCGCACGAAGTTTCCGAGTCCGCTCTCCATCAGCTCTGAAGCCGGTCGCCGCCATGAGATTCAAGGCGAAAGCCGCGCGCGTTTGACGCTCCTCGTCGGGTAGTTCCTCCTGCTGAGTGAAGATATCGGAGTTGACGATCGCGTCCTTCAGCGCGTAGTCGCGGAACTCCCGAGGCCACTTCTCCGGGGGCAGGTCCTCGACCTCCGCGTAGCGGTAACGAACCGAGTCCTCGCCTTCTTTCTTGCCTTCGAGGAACTTTCCAGTCCGCCGCATGTAGGTCGAGGCCAGCGACAGAAGTCCGCGTTGCCGCCCCAGTTCGCCCAGCGCGAGAAGATGAAGCGTCTCACGAATGAGGGTGCATTTGATCTGACCACGGGTGTAGGCGGCGAATATCTTCGAGGTCAGTCGTGGGTAGTTAGCCATCAACACGGTGCAGTCGAAGGCCGCATTGTAGAAGACGAGCGGAAGCCCGGAGTCGAGCATCTGCTCGAAAACGGCTTCTATCTCATGCTTGCCGTACAATGTCGGCGCCAGAACACCCGGGCGATAGGCCGACATGCAGACGATCTTCGGCGCCATTTTGCCGGCGCCGAATGTCCGAGTCTCAGTGTCCAGGCCGTAGTGGTCGATCATCGAAGGTGCCTCCGACCGTGCTTGAAGTCGTCGAGTTCTTGTTCCGCTTGCGACCTCGAGCCCCAGGGTCCCTCGTACAGAATGGCCCGAGGCGTCTTGCCGTCCATCACCATGGCTCGTACACGGTAGAGGTCGCAGGCTCCCACGGCGATGGCGAAGACGACATCGACGCGAACCGCTTCGGTCTTCACCTTCCACTCGACGCCGTCTTGATCACCGGGGTCGGGTCCGAGATCGACCTCGCCCAAATGGAGCTCAAAGAAGATATCCGGGCTTGCGGTGTGTTCGATGTGCTGCAACCCTGCTTGGATCTCTTCAAAGGTCATGGTGGCCGTGCCGAGGTTCGATTGCGATGGCTGTTCGATCTGCTTCAACACGAGATGGCACCCGAAGTCGCCTTGATAGACCGTGTAGACGTCGGCGTGCGTAAAGAAGGTCCGATTCGCAAGGGTCCACCACTGCCCATCCACGAGGACCCGAACCCGGCCCGTCGCGTCGAACTCCGACCTCTGCACGACACCCGTCGCGACCGGTCGACCCCAGACGATCTCCTGCATCACATCCTCCCGAGCGAGTCGACCCGCGGGTCGTAGGTCTTGTCTTCGCGGCGGCTGACGAGCTGCTCGTAGTGCCGGGCTCGCTTGGCCCAATAGTGCGCGAGGTCGTCGCGACGGTAGCTTGCCCACAGTCGCGCCAAGTCGCGGCAGAAGGTGACCATCATCTTGTCCGCGTCGTAGGTCATACCAGTACCTCGCCCGTGCGCGAGATGAGCCCCGTGTGCTGTGTCTTGGGCTTGCGCCCGCCGCCTTCGGTCACGAGGACTACGGATGGAAAAGCCGCTGGGAACACGGGTTGATTGTTCTCGTCCAAGTAGAGCAGCCGCCCATGAATGAACATCACCAACTTCGCGTGCTCAAACGCGAGTCGGAAGAAGTCCGTGTCGGTTCGAGCGGCGAGCAGGAGCGTGCATTGCCCGGGCTCCATCACGGCCTTCTGGATCCAAGGCATGATGGGTATCACGGTGATGCCCTTCTTCTTGTTCGCGCGGCGCCACGGGGGATTCACGAAGTTGTTATTGCCCCAGGGCTGCTTCAAGCCGTCCTGCTTCGGCGTTATGAAGCGCTTCGCCTTTGCTGCTGACGCGTCTGACGCGCAGGGGTCGAGATCGAACTCCCCCAAGAGCAGCTCGAGTCCGGCAACGAGTTCGGGTGGCGTGCGCCATAGCTCCGACCCTGAGCTATACATCACGGAGTCAACCATCGAGGATCTGCCTTAGGTCGTCGAGGAGCTTGTTGTGGACCCTGGAATCGTTGGCGACCTGATTCTCTAGGATATCCTCGAGGGTCCCGATGACACACTTCCACTCCATCTTGCACCTCTGGCAGGTGAAGTGCAGCGAGTCTCCGAGCGCCATACGGACGAGGCCGAGCTGCTGCCCACAGCAGGGCGAATACTGCAACGTGAGTGGCTTGAAGTCCTCGCGGGCCTTTACCTCGAGTCGCTTCACGGGCTTCACCCGTTGGCGTATTCTTTCGACGATTTCGGCATCGTTCATGGACGGCTCGCAATAGAGCTTGCCGAGTACAACCTCGTACCCGGCAAGCTCTCGTGGGGCTACTTGATCGGCACGCGGCAACGCAGCCGCAGGATCCCGTCCTTGCCCCGCTTGTGCTTCTCGCCCGTCGCGGGGTTGACGACGGTTCGCCGCGGGCGACGGTGGATGTAGAACGTCCCGAAGCTGCGGACGGACAGGGTCTCCTCCTTCACGCACTCCTCGACGATCGAGTCCCACACCGCCTGCACTGCTTTCTTGACCTGGTCCTGCGTCAGCTCGATGCCCTCCTGCTTGAGATGCCGATCGACCCGCGCCCGAAAAGTGCCCATGCTCATGCTCAGACTCCCGACGACAGCCTCTTGGCCGTGAAGTCATCGGGCTTCTTGGTCTGCGAGTTCGTGCGGGAGACGTTCCACGCCTCGAGCTTGAAGACCAGCCCGATGAGGTTCTTGTTCTTGTCCGGGTCGGTGACCCACCCGTTCGCCTCGTCGTTGCTCAGCTCGGCCATCGCCGCATCGACCGAGTAGTCCGCGCGGTTGTTCCGCTGGATCTCGACCGCGTGCTTGACTGCCGCGCAGAGCTCCTTCGAGTTGACGAGACCGTACTTCCGGTCATCCGTGTCGACGACCTCGCTCAGGGTGTCGCCGACCTTGAAGACCCCCTCGGTCGACTTGATCTTGCCGTCGAGGTAGGACTCGTAGGTGGTCGACTCGAAGCTCATCACCGAGAACTCGGCGATGAGGAGCTGGTTGCCCTTCGTGCTCGGGTCCTGGCTCTCCTTCGTCGAGAAGGCGCGAAGCTCGAGCATGTACTTCCCCGGCACCGCATAGCGGCCGCGCCCGAAGGGGGTAGCGCCCGCCATGTTCTTGTTCTCACCGAAAATTCCCTTTCCCATCTTGATCTTCCTTGGCTCTCTTCACTCCCACGTCGCGAGCAACAACCGTTGCCGCTCACCCGTGGTATCTTGAATGTACCTGGCTGCGTCCGTAGAGGCTCTTAGACGCGAATGCAAGGGCTTTGTGTGGAGGCATACCTCGACTTCGATCTCATCGGCCATTTGGCCTAGCCGATGAACACGGGCGAGGGATTGCTGCCAAACCCCGGCGTCGCGGGGCGTCTGACCGTACCGCATGATCCGCCACCCCTGCATGTTGAAGCCCTCGCGCACCGACCACAGCGAACATGCGAGGGTTTGCGGACGGTCTACGTCGATCTTGGGCTTTCGTGACGCGAACGGGATCTTCTCTGCGGCGAACTCTGGATCGAGCGCGGTCGCGCTCGTGTACCAGAAGATGCTCGGCTCCGGGCGGGTCTTGAGCCACTCGAGCTGCGCGTCCAACCACCCGCGCCATACCCACACCGGGACGCGCTTGTACCAACCTGTGACCTCGTCGAGGTCCCGCAACGCTTGATCGAGATCGGGGTAGCTCCCTGCCCTTACAGCGTCCTCTAAAGCCGAGGGGCTTGTCACCCCCGGGTCCGGGTTCTTCAAGTACGCAGTCACGAGTCGGTTCCACTTACCGACAACGAGCCGCCAGCGGTCGACCTGAGCTGCGGTGGCTCCACCCCAATCTTTCCTGTACCAGAAGCCGTAATCGAGCTGTCGACGAATGAGGTCGCTCTCTTGAAGCGTGATGGGCTGACCATCCGGGTCTTGTCGGTCAAGCCCCACCTGTTCAGCGAGATCGACTACGAGTTTGGGCACTTCAGGGTTGCGTATCGCCCGCATCACGATGGCGGACCGGCAGGAGGCTTCGTGCGAGAGCACGACGCCGGCGGTTCGATTCAAGTGTTGACGCAGAGCTTCGCGCCCGCGTTTGTAGAGCGGACCATCGGACGGGTAGGCGTCGAGCAGAGGCTTGACGTGGATGTGGTCGAACGGCTCGGGTTCGGGGATGGCACCGATAGACCGTCGCCAGGCCGCCGCCGCCAGCTCGCCAGGATAGGGCACAGGACTGCGTTCGCGCAGCGCCGCTTGAAAGAGGTGCGCGTAGTCGTCGGTCGTCTCGGTTGTGGCCGTACCTGACATGAAGACGATGATCGTGTCCTGATGCGACCGCAGATAGTCCATGAAGTTCAACCATCGCGCCGACGTCAAAATCTTCAGCCGGTGGGCCTCGTCGAACACGATGAGGTCGGGAGCATAGACTCCGAGCTCCCGCATCTTCGCCTTGTCTGAAAGCTCCTCATAGGTCATCACGCGAAAGCTCGGTATTCGATAGTGCAGACACCACTTACGATGCTCGCGCGCGAGGTTCTCGCGGAGCGCCGAGCGCACTACGATGAGCGGCCGACTCGAGCCTGTGACGTTAGCAAATAGCAACGACGCCAGCGATTTGCCCCATCCCACTCCGACCAGCCCCGCGAGTCCTCGAGACAGGGCTACCTCGTGAATCATCTCGATTTGCGGCGCGTTCAGCTCGGTTCCCGGAGTCCCATCCCAACCGCAGATCGCGTGGATTCGAGGGGCGTCTGGTAAGATGAGCTTAGGCGGTGCCGCCAGGGCACGATAGGCGTCGGTCATAGGAGGGCTCGCAGATACCTACCGACGGCCATGGCACACTGCGGCACGACTGAGTTGCCCAGAGCCTTCACTCGCTCTGCTCGCTGCGGGATGCTGCGCGGTTTCGCGATCCTCGGAGGCTCGAACGCGTGTTGGTAGACTCCACGCCCTGCGGGCCACTGATGTCGGTCCAGCCCTTCGGAAATCCCATGAATATCTCGGCCCATTCCGGGTTGATCGAGCCCTCTACTTGCTCGCTCAGCGGTCGACCCTCGCGGTCCACCCAACCCGCTCCTCGGCTCCCGTCCCGAGCTGTTAGGGTCGCCCAATTCCTGACATCGGTCATCAGCGATGGCGTCCCCTTCGTCGCGTACTCCTCCCTCCCGTCCCTCGGGGAACCATTGTTCCCCGAGCCGTAGTGTGTTGCAGTGAGTGTCTTCCAGGGACGGACGGGCTCTCGAATCGCAGTCGCGAGCCCGTCGCCGCTCGTCGAGGACAGGCCCGCCCGATTGTCGTTTCCCTTCACGGTAATCGTCGGCCAGAGCGGCAACGATGAAGACCCGGGCTCGCCGGTGAGGTGCTCCGACGTTTTCGGCAGACAATTGGATGGCAGCCGTATCGTAACCAAGTTCGTGCAGACTTCCCCGCACCGCGCACAGCCAACGGCCTTTGCCGGACGCGACGTTTTCGACGACGACGAACTGCGGTTCGATTTCTGTGATGACACGATGGAACTCCCACCAAAGGCCGGAGCGAGCGCCAGCGAGTCCCGCACCGCGTCCTGCCGCACTTACGTCTTGGCACGGAAATCCGCCGCAGACCAAGCGCACGAACGGTAGTGTCTGCTTCCCGGCCTCACGTACATCCACGACGTCTCGTGAGACTTCAGGCCAATGCTTCGCCAAGACCTTACGGCAGAAGTCATCAAGCTCTACCTGCCACTGCGTCGGGCCGAGGCCAGCGGCTTCCAGCCCGAGCTCCAGTCCACCTATGCCGCTGAATAGCGACCCAAGGCTGACCAGGGCGTTGGCCTTCGCTATTGCGGCTTCAATTACCATTTCGGTTTATCTCCGTGTAGTTCGGTCATACGACCGCACACAGTTCCGCGGGCACGAACACGAGGTCCTTACGCGAAGGGATCGAGATGCCGACGCGCGCCTCTCCGCGATGCTCTCCGGTCCATTTCACGATGCCGCGCATGACGATGTCGTCGAGAACGAACTCGACCGTGCACCCGAACGTAACCTCGCGGTCGAGTATGACGGGCTTCTCGGCACTCTGCGTGGGATGCGCCGTCAAGCTCCGACCTGAGGCCAGGAGCTTCTTTCCGATCTTGGAGTCGGCCTTGAACTTGGTGAAGCCCATCATCTTGTCTCCTCGGCCAGCGCGTCGAGCGCGGCGGCCAACTCGACACGTATTCGATCAGTTCGGTGACAGCTTTCTCGCGCTCGAGTGCCGTCCTGTTTGCTATATGACGGCAGGGGCAGCAGCACATGACGAGTCGATCGAATTCGGGTGTCATCATCGGCTCCTAACTAACTTCTTTACTGCGTCTTTGTTGCGTCCGCGATGCGACGGCGAGCGATGGTGACGTAGGGCTCGGCCTCGGTGTCCTCGCGCTCGATGCCGATGAAGCGGCAGCCTTCGAGAACAGCGCCGCGACCTGTTGAGCCCGACCCGCAGAAGGCGTCCAACACCACGTCGCCCGGCTTCGCGATGAGCTTCACGAGATGGCGCATCAGCGGTGTGCTCTTGACCGTAGGGTGGTTGTTCTTGACCCCGCCACGATTGACCCCGTTCGTCGCCTGCTTATCCGTGCGTACCTTCGTGGCCGAGTTGATCCCATCACCGTAGATATCCTTCTTCTCGCGATCGACCATGTTCTCGCGATCGACCATGCTCTCGCGGTCTGCGCGAGACGCCTTCGCCTGGTAGACGAAAAGCGCGGTGTCGATGTCGTCGCGATCGACCCCGAACGTGTTGAAGAAGCGGGACGCGCCACCGCTATGCCGGTCCAGCTCGGCGACGGGGCAGCCTTCAACGCACCGCCAGTCGGCGACCGACTCCTTGCCGTCCGCGTCGGCATAGCCGCTTACAGGCTGCTCGCGACCGATGGTCTGGTGCCCACCAGCCTCGGCATGTACCCCGCTACGCCGCACCGCCACGTCATCACCGTGGATGCTGGTCGCTTTCACGCGCTTGGTCCCCACGCACACACAGCCCTCGGCATGGCTCAGGACGAGGTTTGCAGGCCAACGGCCCGATGGCTGTACGAACTCGCGGCCGGTCGTCTGGCCCGGGGCGA
>ERZ724505.661-NODE-661-length-21475-cov-44.209384_pt1 | contig 21475 bp, 21 predicted proteins | sample MGYA00376038_ERZ724505 | MGnify/ENA primary metagenome ERZ724505 (study PRJEB28724, sample SAMN07190884) | wastewater metagenome | isolation source: effluent of sewage treatment plant in Hong Hong | place: Hong Kong | collected 2016-03-17 ...
TGGTGCGTCGAGGCCCGGTGCTCGCCCCTTTTTTAGTTTTTGCGATATGAATACTAACCTTTTGCGAAAAGCGTGGGATAATCAACGCTATGAGTGAGCAGCTACTTGACGTGTACGGATCGGTGATTGGCCGTGGGGGTGCCAGGCCCGGTGCCGGTCGTAAATACGCCGGGTACGTCAGGCCAGAAGAGGCAGTCGATTACGACAAGGCCAAGGCTCGCAAGGAAACAGCGCTGGCAGACCTGCATGAACTCGACTACAAGGTCAAGTCGAAGCAGTACGTCTCCCGGCAGGCGGTTCGGCAGGCTTCGGCCACCGCTATGGCGACACTGGCGCAAACGGCCAGGTCAATCGCTGACCACCTGGAACGCCGTGGTGTGCCGCCTGACGTGTGCGGCAAGGTCGATGACGCGATCACCGATGCCTTGGCGGAGACGGCCAAAGCGCTGGAGCGCATCTACCGATCTGAGTCGGCTTTCGATGAAACGCCGGATGACAACAGCGACCTGTTTTGATGGACGACGACGAGCACTACCACCACTCCTTGAGCGACATCTGCGAGGCGTACAAGGCTTTTGAGCCGCCTATGGCCCGGTCGGTGTCTGATGGAGCCGCCAAGTCTCTAGTAATCAAGCAAACGGGTGCTCCAAGCGGACCCTGGAGTGCCGAGGAAACACCGTACATGGTGTTTCCGATGGACACGCTGGCCAGCAGGATGCACGACGCTGAGGTATTCGTTGGTCCTGCACGGACTGGCAAAACGGTCGGCCTGCTCCTGGGCTGGATGGCCCACACAATCGTCAATGATCCTGGCGACATGCTGTTCATTCAGATGACGCAGGACAAGGCCCGTGAGTTCAGCAAAACCGACGTGTCGCGGGCGATCAACAACAGCCCCGACATTGCTTCGATGCTGAGTGTGTCAGCCTCTGACCGCAACACCCATGACGTGATGTTCCGCAACGGCGCATGGTTGCGGATCGCATGGCCGACAGTCAGCAACGTGTCGGGGTCCACCTACCGCTACGTGGCCATTACAGACTACGACCGCATCGCCAATGCAGACGACGTGGACGGCGAGGGGCCGCTGTTCGCCCTTGCACGCAAGCGCACGACCACATTCTTGAGTCGGGGCATGTGCCTGGTCGAGTCAAGCCCCGGTGTTGAGGTGACAGACCCGACATGGACACCGGCCACGCCGCACGAAGCCCCTCCTGTAACCGGCATCCTTGGCATCTATAACAGCAGTGATAGGCACCGCTGGTACTGGCAGTGCACCGACTGCTACGAGTGGTTTGAAGCAGCACCTGGGCTATCTCTGTTCTTGCTGCCGAGCGACGACACGCTGATCGAGTCGATCAGGACGATGGACCTGGCAGCGACAGCCAAGCAGTACGGCAGTCGAATCGTGTGCCCGTGCTGTGGTGTCGAGATACCGTACAAAAGCAAAACAGCCTTGAACAAGGGCGGCAGGTGGGTGGCCGATGGTCAGCGCCTGCAGTCTGACGGCACCCTTGTCGGCCCAGCGCCGACATCTAAGGTCGCGGGATTCTGGCTTGGTGGTGTGGCAGCTGCGTACCAGTCCTGGGAGTCGCTGGTGTACCGACACCTGCAGGGGCTGCTGGACTACGCCCTCACGGGGTCCGAAAAGTCGCTCCAGACAACGGTGAACACCGATCAAGGCGCACCGTACCTGAGTCGTCATCTGGCCGAGGCCAAGGGAGGCCGAAAATCGCCCCAGGATCGAGCGGAGGACGGGCTTGATAGATGGGTAGTACCTGAGCAGACGCGATGCGTTATGGCGGCTGTAGACGTGCAGGGCGGGGTGAATAGCCGCTTTGTTGTCCAGGTCCATGCCATCGGTCCTCACATGGAGCAGTGGCTGGTGGATCGCTTCGAGATTAAGGAGTCGAAGCGGCAGGGAATGGGCACTGAGTTCGCGCCCATCGACCCTGCGAGCCACCCAGAGGACTGGGACGTGCTCACAGACAAGCTGCTGCTGGCCACGTGGAAAACGCCAACTCAGGGCATCGAGATAAAGGCCAAGCGGATCATCGTTGATTCCGGCGGTGAGGATGGTGTGACAGAGAACGCCTACGCCTGGTTCCGGCGTGTTCGCAAGTTGGGCATGGCCGGTCGCGTGCGTCTCTACAAGGGGGCGAGCACCAAGGGCGCACCGATCATCAAGGAGTCGCTGGTCGGATCGCCAAAGGGCAAGGGCGACGTACCGCTGCTGCACTGCAACCCGAATCTGCTGTCAGATGCCGTAGCCGCAGGACTCAAGCGCCAGGATGGTGGGGCCGGGTACATCCACTTTCCGAAGCCAAAGCACCCCACGCTGAACCCTGGTGGTTGGCTCCCGCAGTCGTTTTTCGACGAGTTAGAGGCCGAGGTACGGGCCAAGAACGGTGTTTGGTCGCAAGTAAGGAAGCGCAATGAGTCATTCGATCTGTGTCGCATGATCCGGGCGGGCTTGTTATCCCTAGCTGTGGATAAGATCAAGGATTGGAACGAGGTTCCTGCATGGTTGGCCCCGCTGGACAAGAACAGCGATGTCGTCAGCACCGAGGATCGGCGGGCGATGAAGGAAAACGAGGTGGTTCAGCAGCCGGTGGAGCCTGTCGTGCGCGTGGTTGCGCCAACACGCCGACCACGCAGGCATGCATATACTTCGCTGTGACGCTTGCAATCCTTTTAGCTTTTGCTATAATGCGAACCGGGACAAAGAGGTCGGCGAAAGCCGAAGACACTTTCGGAGTGCATAAACCCGACGCGCCGGTGCCGCGACAGCGTATCCGTAGTGGTCCTGTGGAAACACAGGGGCATCACGTTTGCTCACAGCCGATGTGAGCAAACGTGATGGCAGTGAGACACACGGTTTGAGACACGTCTATCCGTTCCGTGGGTTCCGGCGATTCGTTCGTTGGCCGTCAGCTAATTTGGCAAGGTAGTATCGTTGGTTTAGTGCGCTCCGGTCGATGTATGTCGGCTTGAGAGGATCAGGTTCGATTCCTGACTCTGCCTCCTGGTTTTGTGTTAGTGTTGACTCCTTCCCCTTCAAACCCGCTTCGGCGGGTTCTTTTTTGCCCTTTATTTCCCCAGAAATAAACACTAAATAAACACCGAAATCATGCCGCAGTGGTGTTTATAAAAAAGAATGCCATCATTGCGCCTGTTTATTTTGGGCGGATCATGGCAATTACTCAAACGGACATCGACAACCTGAACGCAGCCATTGCGTCGGGTACTCGTTCGGTCACTATCGGTGGGCAGACCATCACCTACGGCACGGTGGACGCGCTCATCAAGGCGCGTAACGACCTGCAGAAGCAGTTGCTCGCAGGTGCAGGGCCGCGCACTCGGTCGCGTCAGACGTATGCCTATCTGTCCACAAGGGATTACTGATGGCGACATTAAGCAAGAACGGCAAACTCATTGGCCGACCACCTGGCAAGCCGACTGAGGTTCTGCCTGCACCAGATGCCGAGACGTTGGCCGTGGCCAAGGCGCTGCAGGTGTTTAGGGCACGCTATGACGCTGCCGGACGTGGCCGCAGGATGGCCTCCTGGTCCCCTCCGTCATCCGGCCCGAATGAAGCGCTGGTTGGCCTGCAGACGATCCGTGACCGCTCGCGGGATGCTAGCCGCAACGACTGGTCGGGCGAGTCGAGCGTGCAGAAGTGGGCGACATCGCTGGTCGGCATCGGCATCACGCCGCGCTTCACCAGGATCAAGGCCAAGAAGCGCAAGCAAGACATTGCAGACCTATGGGCTGACTTCGCTGCGGCATCGGATGCTGATTGCGTGCTTGGCATCTACGGACAGCAGACCTTGGCTGTGCGTAGCTGGATCGAGTCAGGTGAGGTGTTCGCCCGCCGTCGGCCTCGCTTCCTTGACGAAGGCTTGCCTGTTCCGTTCCAGGTGCAACTCATCGAGTCTGACATGGTGCCACTGCTCGATGCTGACTCCTACCAGGGGCTACCGCAGGGCAACGTTATCCGCTCCGGCATCGAGCTGGACAAGCGTGGCAAACGCATTGCGTACTGGGTCTACAAGCGGCACCCAGGCGACCGCCAGAGCGGTGTGATCGAGGCTGACTCACTGGTGCGCGTGGCCGCGTCGGACATGATCCACATGTTTGAGCAGAAGCGGCCAGGTCAACTGCGTGGTGTGTCTGCGCTGGCCACGGTGCTCACGCGCATTCGCAACATCGCGGATTACGAAGATGCCACGCTTGATCGGCAGAAACTTGCGAACCTGTGGGTTGGCTTCATCACACGCACGCTGCCAACGCTTGACCCGAACGACATCAACGCTGGGGCACTCACCGGTCTTGAGCAAGCAGCCACGGAGGATGGGGCAGGACTGCTGCCGCTCAAGCCTGGACTGATTCAGGAGTTGGAGGACGGCCAGAATTTCCAGTTCGCCAATCCGCCAGAGGCCGGTACGAACTACAGCGACTACCTTCGCACGTCGCACCTGGGCACGGCGGCTGCATCCGGTCTGCCATACGAGGTTTTCTCTGGCGACATACGCGAGATCAGCGACCGCACGCTGCGTGTCATCATCAACGAGTTCCGGCGCTTTGCCGAGCAGCGTCAGTGGCAGATCATCATCCCGCAGTTCTGCCAGCGCATCGTTGAATGGTTTGCCGATGCAGCGGTACTGGCTGGCAAGATCAGCTTGGACGAATCCGTGCTTGTGCGCCGAGCTGAGCACGCACCGCACGGCTGGGCCTACATCCACCCGGTTCAGGACGTGCAGGGCAAAGCCCTGGAGGTAACAAGCGGGTTCCGCAGCCGCTCCAGCGTCATCGGAGAGCGCGGCGACGACCCGGATCGTGTCGATGCCGAGCGCAAGATGGACAAGGAGCGCGAGGACGCACTGGGTCTTACGCCCCCGCCGACAGCGCCAGCGGGGCAGGGTAATGCGCCTGCAACCGATCCGCAGAAGCCGGACAAGCCGGTGCAGCCGACCGCGTTGGAAAAGGCTACCTTGGCGAAGATGCAGGCCGAGGAAGCATTGCTGTTGGCGAAGGCAAAGGCCGTGGCGTCACCTGCGCCGGTACTGACTCCGACAGCCGCCGACGAGCGTGCCCTTGCGCTGTCCGAGCGCATCGTTGATCTGCTGGCAAGCGATGACGAATGAACTCAACCTCATTGCTGTCATTGCGAAAGGGCTTGCTGACCTCAAGGCCAGCTTTCGCACACTGTCGAAGCAAGAAGGTCCACCTGGGCCAAAGGGTGACAAGGGTGATCCGGGCGAGCCTGGGCCGAAAGGCGACAAGGGTGATCCTGGTGAACCTGGGCCAAAGGGCGACAAGGGTGATCCGGGCGAGCCTGGGCCGAAAGGCGACAAGGGTGATCCTGGTGCTGCTGGACAGAAGGGCGACCGGGGGGAGCCTGGGCCAGAGGGTGACGCACCTGAGCACAAATGGGACGGCACCAAACTCGCTTTTCGCCATCCCGATGGCACTTGGGGCAAGAAGGTTGATCTGCGGGGACCGAAGGGCGATGTTGGATCGCGCAAGGTCGTTGTCGCTGCTGGAGACGCAGCCGGGGGCGGTGTCTCTGCGCCGGTATATCTTGGCAAAACACTGGTGTGGGATCAGGGTGTGTTGAGCGAAGTTCTTTTATATCTTGACGCAGCGAAAACTCAGTTGGCGGAGCGTCGGGTACTGCATCGCTCCGGCGGATTACTTACGAGCATCGCCTTCTTGGACGGAGGCGGTGACTTAACCAAAACACGCACACTGAGCTATAGCTCAGGTGTGCTAACAAGCGTGACAGAGGCATAGATGACGATCTACCAAATTACTCGAAAATCTGACGGCGTAGACGTGTACCGCTACGCTGCAGATGCGCCTATAGCATGGGACGGAATGGGTTTCGATACCCACACGCATACGCCCATGGCGCAAGACGTACCAGCCACACCGCAAGGCCCGCGTAGGCTGACTAAGCTGGCGTTCATCGGGAAGATCGGCAGCGAGTTCGCAGGTATCCTGACGGCGGCAAAAACGAATGTGCAGGTGGAGTTGTTCGTGCGGATGCTCGACTGGGCCACACCTGACCCAGATGGGACAAGCGTTGATCTTGACGACCCTCGCGTTGTTGACGCTTTGACGACGCTGGAGGCTGCAGGCTTTATTGCCGCTGGTCGTGCTCAGGAGATTCGAGCATGACGACTGTTTATGTGGACCATGGTGCCTACGCTGCATACGCAGCGACACCGACCTGGGCGACCCCGCAGGACGGCGATGGATCGGCAACTACTGCAAGCGCAACATCAAGCACCGTTGCCGTCGTGTTTACAGCCAATGCCACAGCCGCATCATCTTCAGTGACGGTGTGCGGAGTCGTGTTTTCCGCCATCTCTGGTGCCAACTCTGGACTCAACTTCCAGGTCGGAGCCAGCCTCTCAGCAACGCTCGATAACCTTGTCACCCAGATCAATGCATGTACCACTGCGGTCGGTGCAGGGGTTGCCGACAACGGAACACCCCAGTTGCGAAACCTTGTATTCGCCAGAAAGACAGGGACAGACACTCTCGAAGTGATGTCCCGTCACGGCTCTACCCGCTGCAACGGGGCAACAAACATAAACTGGAAGACCACTGCTGCAAACTGGACATCATCGACAACTCTTCCCGCAAGTTTTGCTGGCGGTGTAGGAGGGTGCTGGGGGTATCTGTTCAACCACGCCGCTACCATCTGGGCATCTGCCGTTGCTATCGGTGGCTATGGGGTGTGGGCTGCTGCGCTACCGTACATGGGCGCAATCAACGCTGGCGACGTGGTGAAGGTGCGCTCGGGCAAGACACTCACGCTCTCGACCAATACGAACGTCACATGGACTATGGCTGCGATGGGGTCGGCTGGATCGCCTGTGCGATTCGACATTGATGACAGCAGCGTGTGGTCCGATGGCACAGACCCTGTGCTGAAGATCACAGAGTCTCACACCGGAAACACGCTCAAAACATGGGGGCACCTTGTATCGACGTTTGCCCATATAAACGCCAAACAGTACAGCGGTGGTCAGCGCAATCTGGTTGTTGAGTCAACCGGAAACGGCCCTACCATCCCGGTAACTGCGATCATGTACGGCGGGCCTGTTCGATTCGATAACCTCGACATCTATTGCCCAGGAACACCGACCGCATCTCCAGGGCCGCAATCTTCGTGCATGGCGCAGTTTCTGGCGGGGTCTATCACAGCCACGGCTGGTGTCAGTTCGGTTTTTAAGAATTGCCGTGTTGTGCAGCCTGGCCAGGCACCGTCAGCGAATACCTATGCGCTTATCTATCAAGGCGTAAACGTTGCATCCCGTGCTGATTTTATAAATTGTGAATTTTCGCTTACGGCACCATCTACTGCATGGGTCCATACGTTGTCTCCAAATTCAGGTGGTCAATCTATCTGTGTGCAGCTTGATTCGTGCGTGTTCACAGGATTCGTATCAGGTAGCAGGCTGCTATCCACCAGCGTACCCTCACCGGCCTTGGGTCAGGTTCTTTTTGCAAAGAATTGCTCATACGGAGGGATAACGGTGCTTGGTCCGACCTACATGGGCCTTGGTTCAGGCGTGCTGAATGTCGGGATGATGGGGTTTTATAGCAGTTCGCAGTACGGCAATCGTGAATTTGTTATTGATCGTGCAGGTAAGCTGTACGTTGAGTGGGTCGCAGCAAAAGGTCGTCCAACCCTCAATGCCAAGCTGCATGATGGCGTAACGCCGTGGAGCATTTACGCGACGACAACAGCCACAGCTGCAAATATCGGCAGGCACTCGCCAGCAGAACTGCCGCGCATCGGCAAAGCAATACCAGCAGGCTACCTGCTTGCAGAAGCAGTACGCACATTCCGATTGAATTTCCTGCTGGAGTCGAACCTGTCATGGACCAAGCAAGACATCTCCCTGCTGATTGACTACATTGGCACCGACGACGTGCCGCGCACGCTCGACACATACGACGCAACAGCAGGAGCGCTGTCAACAGACGCAACTTCTGAGTGGTCTGCAACGACGTGGAACGGGCAGACTTGGAACCCAAAGTATTTCAGCGTGACGACACCTGTTGCAGTTAAGGCGGGTACAGAAGTCGGCATCTACGTTCGCATCCACACGACATGCAGCGCTGACACACGCGGCGTGATTATCGACCCGGAGGTGGTTATCACATGAACGCGATGTATTTTGATTCTGTTGTCGCGCTTGGTGGAACGCTTGAGTATCCGTCTACACGCAGGCCGTTTAATGTCGGGCACCTTGTTTCCCTGTCCATGCAGGGGATTGCCACCGACCCAGTTGGTACCACGACACTGACGCTGCAAAACGTGGTCAACGGGTCGCACATCCAAATTGAAACGCAGGATGGCACGACAACACGGCACTATGCCGTTTACGCGACAGGCGATCCGCCAATTGTGTTGAATGTGTATGAACAAGGAAGCGCACTGAACGACTTGCGATTGAAGATTCGCAAAGGCACCTCCGCGCCGTATTACCGACCTTTTGAAACGCTGGTCACTCTCAGCCCGACACCATCTTCCATTTACGTCTCTCAGATTCAGGACGACTAGCCATGACGATAAATTCGACTTTTGCCATCGCCACCAACGGCGCAATAACTGGCCCGGCTTTCGTGCCGGGAACAGACACGCGATTCACAACGCTGGAGTTGCATCGGTGGTTGCAAGACCTTGCCGACGATGCTGCACCAAGCGGCGACGATAACGTCTCCATTCTTGGTGCCAACCCGTCGGAGTTAGCGGGTAAACGAAACGCAGTGCGCCCCATGGCGCTGACGCTGTTGAATGGTGTCAACATCGACGACGCGGCGAGCCACTGGTTCAAGTTCGGGTCTATCGAGCAAGGGTCCGGGCTGACGAATGTTCAGTACACCGGATTGAAAATCCTTGGCTCTCTCGTCGCAAGTTCTCCGATCTACATCTACCAGAACGGTGCCAAGATCACGAAATACTGGGCTGACGCTGACGCTAGCAACTTCCAGATTCTCGTCAAAGCCAAGGCATCGTCCACTGACGAAACACTGAAAGACATCACGGTCTACTCTCGCAAGTACGGGCAGACATACAGCCACTTTGACGTTGATCTGTCCCCAGGTGGTGAGCAAGTAGCAGCACTGTCAACTGCGGTCGATACCAATGTTGATGCTGGAGTAATGACCGACACTGTGGCTAAAAGCTACTTCTCGTCGGCTATCGGTGGAACGGCCACACCAGGCACCCAGAGTATTACCCTGGCCTACGGAGACACCACACAAGACCTCGGCGGCGGGCAGGGTAGTTTGCTTCACAAAGGCACCATCACGCTGGCAAACAATGTGGCTTTGTCGGATGTCTACCAAGCGTTGATGTGGGCTTGCTCAGAGTCGAGCACGATCACGTTTAACAGCATTCCTGGGTGGCGGTATCGTGTGCTCCCAGGACAGAGCTACGCAGAAAACATCAGCGCACCGTTTGGGGCGTTTGCCGGTGGTAAATGGTTCGTTGCTCAGGGCTGGTGGTTGACTGGTGTACGCGCAGCAGACAGCAAAAACTACCAGCTTATCTCGCACAACGGCACCGTTGAAATTCCTCCGTCCTCAATCGTTGTTGAAGTTGGCGGACTTGTTTCTGGTGACTATGTGCTGGTTGCGCGTGACAACGCAGGTTCGATCAACGATACCGAATACACGGTTTCTGGAACAAGCGGTGCCACTTCGCTGACCGTCCCTGGCCTTGTCACAGATACGCCTGCATCTGGTGTTGTGCGTATCAACGGAGACAGGTACACGTATTCAAGCTGGACTGGGGCAACGCTATCTGGCATCAGTCCTGCGCTCACGCAGACGTACTCTAGCGTGCCTGCTTTTATCCCGATGATTGATGCTGTTGCTACAGGCTCTACGATCAGCAGCGCCCAGATGCAGTTCGATGCTCCGTTCACTTGCCGCTATCGCGTGCGTAACGGAGGCGGCAGCCCCATTGTCCCTTTTGAGAGCACGCTATCAGTAACAAGCACAGGCGGTTCTGGCACGGCTGTGCGTAATGCGGATTCCTAAACCATGTCAACAAACATGGCGACGAAGCAAAAAGCCCCGAATTTCTACAGTTGATCTATGTCCATTTCATTTGACATCGCAACGCTTACGGTTGAGGTAACGACCTCGATCACTGATCTGCCAGCGTTTCACGCAGAGTTGCGCGACTGGGAGGACAGCGAGGTCGGTGCGATTTACCCCGTGACGCACCGTTGGCGGGCACTTGATCTTGGCGGAGCATTTCTCTACCAATGTGATTTCATAAACGGTTGGAAACTCAAATTTCCGAACCCAGGCTCGTACACGATCATCGGCAATCTTAACGCCACCATAACTCCGGTGGCTGGGGCCTACGTCGAGCGCAAGACCAGTGCCGCCTATACCACCACGGCTATTGGGGGAAGCGGGCCAACGGCGGCAGAAATTGCGGCGGCGGTGCGTGCCGAGCTTGCAACCGAGATTGGTCGCATCGACGTGCCGGTGTCTACCCGTTCAACCATTGCTGACATCTTCGCTGCTGTATGAAGTACATACTCAACGTTCTTATAGCCATCGACCAGCTTGTGAATGCACTGATCGGCGGCTATCCAGACGAAACGCTGTCTGCCTCCGCTTGGCTTGGTGAACAGCAGGGAAAGTTTTTCCCCTGCATCTTTCGCCCGTTGATTGATTTTCTGTTTCTGCCAATCGAGCGTAACCACTGCGCGAATGCGTATTTTTCTGAGTTCAAACGCACACAACGTCCATGACTGACACCCGGCCTCCTGTCATCCCCATCGTACCTGACGACCGCCGACACGGTGAGCGTCGGGTTGACGGGCATACACCAAACGATTGTTTTAAGTTGCTTGACGTACAAGCTACGATGGACCGGATATTCGCTCGCCTTAAAGACGGCGATGCCAGGATGGACTCGATTTTCTCGCAGCTTGAGGATACGCAAACGACCATCGGGTGCATGCAGGACAACATCGCCGGAAACCATCACATTGTGTCCGATGACATCAAAGCGCTGGAGGCGACGATGAGCGAGCATCGAAAGGCGCTCGATGACAACACCGCAAAAACCGACCGCATTTTTGAGATTGTCGAAATGGGTGAGGGCTTTTTTAAGGGCGTGCGCTTTGCCGGGAAATGGTTGCGAAAAACAATCATGTGGGTGGTCCCGCCGATCACGGCGGTTGTCACCCTCTGGTACACGCTCACGAATAACAAATGAGGTGTATATGTTGCGTCAAAAGCATTGCAGCCGTATCAAGCGTATTGCGAACGTCGCCGTGGTGTTGGCGTTCAGTATGGGGGTGTTGGTCAACGGGAGGGTGCAGACATGGATGATGAAAAAGACGAAATGCCGGACGAATTACTGGATTGGCCTTTGATTGGCGTGGTGCTATTTGCCCTGGCCGTAGGTGGCGGGCTGCTGGTGCTTCTTGACATTGTGTTTTGACATGGACGCAATGACTGCATTGCGGATCATGGACGCTCTCGCTGAGAAAATCGAGGTGCTGACTGAGCGAGTTGCCGAAGCAGAAAAGCGCTTGGCGGATAAATGCTCATGCGAGAAATGGGTGAGAAATTTACGTAAAAACGTAGATGGACCAGAGGAACCCGACTGATAAGCGAAATTGGGCCGCAGTGTAAAGACGATAATCTTTACGCACAATCCGAAGAATTACCAAAGGATTGTGAATGCGCCCTTGTTTTACATTCAAAGCCCAGGCTGCGGATAAACCCGCAGTATTGGCAATTGACGACGAGATTGGATTCTGGGGCACTCAGGCCAAGGACTTTCGTTCTGCGCTTGAGTCCGTAGCGTCTGACAACCTCGAAGTCGAAATCAACTCCCCTGGCGGCGACGTGTTCGCGGGGCTTGGCATGTACAACATGCTGCGCTCGTTTGCGACCAACGGCAAGACGGTGACGACCCGCGTGACTGGCGTTGCAGCCAGCATTGCCAGTATCGTTATGTTGGCCGGTGACAAGCGCGAGATGCCGAAAAACTCGTTTGCCATGATCCACGGACCATCGACGTTCGCCTTCGGCACTGCCGATGAACTGCGCGATGCCGCCGACGTTACGGACAAGATCGGCGCGTCGCTTCGCAAGGTCTACGTTGACCGCATGGGTGTAAGCGACGACGAAGCCACTTCGATGATGGCAAAGGACACCTGGCTTACTGCCGACGAGTGCCTGAGCAACGGGTTCGCTACCAACTTGATCGAGAACGTCAGCGCCACGGCCAAGTTCAACATGGATCGTGCCGACTTGCCTGAGCACGTCAAAGCGGTATTTCAGGCCAAAGCGACGGAGACGAAAGACGATGCACCTGCGAAAGAAACGACAGTTGAAGGTGCCGCTCCTGCAGCGCCAGCCGATCCTGAGCCTGCTGCGGTCCCTGCGAACCCGGTGGTTGAACAGATCGTCGCCCGTGCCAAAGCAGCGGGCCTGGAAGCCCACAGCGCGGTCTTTGCGCTTGCGTGTAGCACGGTAGCCGAGGCTGACGTTCGCATCGCTGCTGCCCGTGAAATCGTAGCGCTGTGCACCATTGCAAAGCGCCCGGACGATGCCGCGAAGCACGTCAAAGCGAACACGTCGATTGCCGACGTTCGCGCTGCGCTGATCCAGGCGCAAGCCGAGGCCGATGTGCACACCGACACCACAAAACCAACCGAGTCTGCCGCCACGACTGCGAGTTCCGGCGTAGACCCAAAAGCCATCTGGAACTCGCATCTCAATCAGCAACCTAAGAAGGGCCGCTAAAAATGACCACTCCGCTCTACAACTCCCCGAACATCGTGGACTTCGTTCTGTCCGAAGGCGACGATTTTCTTTCCCGCGACAATGCTGTGGTCACGCAGACCGGCACCGCGATCAAGTCCGGCACGATCCTGACGCAAGTTGACACTGGCGCAGGCGCATTCGCGATGGACGGAGGTGCCACGGGCAACCCCACCAGCGGGGCCATCACGGTGGCTGCTGCTGCCATCCCTGGCGTGTATGTGATCGAGTTCACTGCTGCCACCAAGTTCACGGTGGAAGCACCGAACGGTGTGACCATCGGCACGGGAACCCTTGGTTCTGCGTTCTCCGCAGGTGGCCTGGGCTTCACGCTGACTGCTGGCGGAACGGCTGCTGTTGCAGGAGACACGGCCAAGATCACCGTTGCTGCAGGCACGGGCAAGTACATCCCCTACACCGCAGGTGGTGCAGCAGGTGTTGCAAGCGCGATCCTGTACACCGGCTTGACCGCTGACACCGGCGACAAGAAGGTCGTTATCTTCAACAAGGACATCGAAGTCAGCCGTGACAAGTTGACCGGCCTGGATGCCACTGCCGAAGCGCAATTGCGTTTGGTTGGCATCAAGGTTCGCGGTACGGCCAGCTTGCCGTATGTTTCTACCCCGGCTCTCTGAGCCATAGCCTACTGACTCAGGAGAACCACAGAAATGGCAACCTTAGACATTTTCAACAATGATGCCTTCAGCCTGTCTCGTTTGACGCAGACCATCGTTGACATCCCCCGCGTTCCGACCCAGATCGGTGACGAGGGTTTGTTCACCGAATATGGCATCAATACCCTGACCATGATGATCGAGCGTCAAGGCTCGAAACTCAGCCTGGTGCCCACCTCTCCCCGTGGCGGCATCCCGCAGCCTGTGCATCTGACGAACCGCAAGCTGCTGCCTATCGCAGCCGTGCACCTGCCCCAGTCGGCATCGGTGCTGGCAGACGAAGTGCAGGGTGTGCGTGCGTTTGGCACCGAGACTGAAGTGGAAGCAGTCAGCAAGATCGTTGAGCGCAAGCTGGCCTTGATGAAGGCGAACCTGGACCTGACCAACGAGTATCACCGGATCGGTGCCCTGAAGGGTCAAGTGCTTGATGCCGACGGTTCTACGGTCCTGTGGGACATGTACAGCCTGTTCGGTTTCAGCCAGGACACGGTGTTCTTCGACTTGTCGAACGCCAACGCCGACGTGAAGCAGAAATGTATCGACCTCAAGCGCAAGGTGCAGGTGGCCTTGGGTGGTCGTGCGCTGCAAAGCGTGCGCGTCAAAGTATCCCACGGATTCTTCGACAAGCTGGTTGCCCACAAGTCCGTCGTCGCTGCCTGGGCGCTGTGGAATCAAGGCCAGTTCGCCCGCACTTCGCAGGTCGATGCCGACTTCGAATACTGCGGTGTTACGTTCCAGATTTACATGGGCGGCACCTCCGCTGGCGACTTCATCGCTGACGGCCTGGGTTATGCCTACCCGACGGGAGTACCCAACATGTTCCAGACGGCCTATGCCCCTGCGAACTACATCGAGACGGTGAACACCAACGGCCTGCCGTACTACGTCAAGCAAGAGCGCATGAAGTTCGACCTAGGCGTGGAACTGTTCTCGCAATCCAATCCGATCCACTTGAACACGCTGCCCGAAGCAGTCATCAAGGTGTCGGCTGCTGCGAGCTAAAAGCCATGCTGAACGCCTTTAGGCGGGCAGCCCAAGGCATCCTCAACCAAATGGGCGAGGATGCCTTTTTTAATGGTGCTCTCACGCCGATCAAGATCAACATCGAGCAGGGTGTGCAGGTCGAGGGCTTCCTGAACGACACGGACAAAGACGTGTTCATGCAGCGTGACGTGGCCACCATCTCGTCCGAGGTAAACCCAAAGGCCGGGGATCGGTTCGTGCAGAACGGACGCACCTACCGGCTGGAGTACCGTGTGCACGACAGCGGTGTGCTCCAGCGCTTCGTCGTGATGGACGTGACTACCTGATGGCTACCACGTTTCTCAAGGTCGATGTCTCGAAGATCGAGGGTCTTGGCGAGCGCCTGGGCAAGTTGTCGGGCGAAGAGATTGCACAGGCCACGGTGACGGCGTTGAACGATGTTGTCGGTTCGACCTACGACATCACACGTAAGCGCATGGTGTCGCAAGTCAACCTGGATGACCCGTACATCCGGGGCAAGATGGACGTTGTTCAGGCGACCGTGCAAAAACCGAAAGCGTCCATTGTCGCCTTCGGTAAACGAGAGGATGAAGTCCCGCTGTCTCGCTACCCGAACCAACTTATTCTTGCACCCCGCAAGACCACGGGGCACCAGTACAACAACAAGAACCGACCCTACACGGGCGTTTTGAAGTTGCCAGAGGGTATGCGTCAGAAGGCCGTGCAGGTGAGCGTGAGTCGGCAAGGCGGTGGCGCGACGCTGCTGTATGCCTTCATGCAACCGCTGCGGGCGGGTACAACCGCAGGCGGCAACGGGTTCGGCATCTTCGCACGCGACAGGTCGGGTAAGAAGTTGCACCGCTACGGCCCCGCCGTGTACCAGTTGTTCAAGACGTTGCTTCCTGCAATTGCGGAGGAAGCGTCCGACGATCTGAGCACAAAGTTGCTCGACGAGGTCGAAGCGCAGATTCAAAAGGCGTTCGCATGACGACACCATTCACAAAAGCATCCGACATTGCGGATTACCTGGCCACGCTGCTGGCTACGATCAAGATCGACGATGGGTTCAACACCGACATCGGGACGACCGTGTACCGTGGCAGGCGCATGGTTGACGACGACATGGTGCCGTGCTCGGTCATCATTGAAGGTGAGGACAAGCCTGGGGATCAGGTCAGCCGTGAGGAAATCAAGATCACGCAGAACTACGTGCTTGGTGGGTACGTGCGTTGTGATCCCGACCACCCGAACGATGCAGCGCACAAGGTCATCAAGGACATCAAGAAGGTGGTGTTTGGCGACGGCCCGCGCATGGGCAACCGGGTGCGTGCGGTGAGCTACGTTGGTCGTGACATCGGGCCGCGTGCTGACGGCGTGCCGATTGTTTTTGCTGTCGTGCACATCGCAATCGAGTACGCAGAAAAGCTGTCAGATGCGTAGCGAAATTGGGCCGCAGTGTAAGTAGCCGCAAAAAAGCGGAAACTTGCGATTGTTTGACTATTTGTTCGTGCCGTCTGTCTGCGGCATTTAACCACAGGAGCATTCCATTATGGCCGCACGCGGTTTTCTAGGCGCAGGTGACGTTTACATCGAGCGTATTGTTGGGGGCGTAGCCCAAGGCTTGAAAGGTCCGTTTTACGCCGACAAGTTTCAGATCAAGCCCAATGTGGACATCAAGGAGTTGGTGTCCAAGGGTCGCAACGATTACGGTCAAACTTTGGAGTCCGTGGCTTTGCAAAAGCCTGCTGACTTCACGCTTGAACTGAAGGAAGTGAACAAGGAGTCGATGGCGCTGGCGCTGCTGGGAACGCAGGCCGCTGTGTCTCAAGGCTCCGGCACGTTGACGGATCACGAAGTCACCACGAAGGCTGATAGCTGGGTTTCTGTCAGCAAAGAAGCCTTGGGTTCGACCGTCACGGTCAAGGATTCTGCGACCGGCCTCATCACCTACGTTGAGGATACCGACTACAAGCTCAACCGCGTTCTGGGTCTTATCAAGGCACTGAGCACTGGTGCCATTGCTGCCGATCAGCACGTTGATGTTTCCTGCAGCTACAGCGCTACCAGCGGCACCGTCATCAACGGCGCTACCAGCGCTGACGTTCGCGCTCGCTTCGTGTTCGACGGTATCAATCAGGCCGACGGTCTGCCTTGCATCGTTGAGGTGTACGAAGGCGTGATCGCTGCCAATAGCGCGTTCGACTTCCTGGCCAACGACTTCGCCAACGTCAGCTTGCCTGGCAAGATGAAAACGCCGACTGGCAAGTCCCAGCCGTTTACCGTCACGCTGCGTACTGCGTAATCACCGGCTAAGGCGCGGCGGGGCGTACCCGCAGCCACAGACCCGCCACGCCTATGAAGCATGGCGGGTTTTCTTTTTTCTGCATAGGTAGCGCAGTATGGCAACAGGCTCCAGTTCACGTGACGTAACCCTTACCCTTGCGGTTGAATCCCTTGGGGGAGAGGGTATTAAGCAACTCCAGACGGCGATCAATGCGCTGGCGAAGGAGGGCGGGCTAGCTGGCCCTGAGTTCAAGCAGCTTGCGGATCAAATCTCCCGCCTGGGCGAGCAGAACGCAGCCGTCCAGACCATCAAGAAGTTGGCCGACGAAACGGAGCAACTGAAGTCAGCGCAGACCGATGCTGCTCAGAAAACGTCCGAACTTGGCCAGCGGCTTGAAGTCCTGCAGCAAGCGTCTGCACAGGCTGCGGAAAAGCAGCGTGAGGCCAAGACTGCCGTTATAGAGGCAAAGCAGGAGCTGGCGATCTACTCTGGCGAAATCAGCAAGCTGCGTGCTGAGTACGATGCCGCCGGGAAGAAGACCGAAGAGTATCAAACCAAGTTCAAGGCGTTGATCGACAAGCAGACTGAAGGGCGGACCCGCCTGGTCGAGTTGCGTGAGGAACAGAAGGCGGCCACTTTGGAGTACGACAAAGCACAGTCGTCTGTGGATCGGCTGGCCAAGGAGTACGACAAGTCCGTCCAGTCGGTTGACAAGCTGACCAAGGCTGCGAACGACAACAGCGCAGCGCTGAACGCAGCATCGGAGCAAGCGCAGAAACTCGGAGTCACCACTGAGAACATCACGGCATCTGAGGCCGAGTTGATCGCCATCTTCAACCGTGGCGTGACAGCTATCGACGCTCGCAAAGCCGCTATCGCGGATATGGTCGAATCAGACCGTCTGCTTGCGATCCAAGAGCAACGACAGATCGAACTGCTAAAGCAGGGTGAGCAAGCGCTACAGGCAGAAGTCCTAGCGCTGCGGGATGCCGAGCGGTCGAACCAGGAGTATGCGGCTGCTAAGGCCAAGGCCACAGCCGACGAGGAAGCATGGCAGCGTGAGGCGTTTGCCATAGTTGAGGCGAAGGAAGCGGCCCGCAAACTGGCAGAAGAAGTCATAGCGCTGGCGAACTACGAGCAGGAACTCGCACAGCAAAAGTCTTTTGAAAAGATTGCGAACGACGCCAAGAACCTAGCAGAGGCCACGGAGCAAGTGCGTCGGTTGGAGGCGGAACTTCGCAACACCGAGCAACAGGTAAACGAAACGGCGGCGGCAGCCTCACAGGCCAGTGCCAAGATCGAAAGTGCATTCAAGACGGTTGGTGTGCGGTCGGCGCAGGAGCTGAAAGAGGAATTAGCCAAGACCAAGGCGGCGATGGAAACGCTTGCCTCTGAGAGCGCGGCCACAGGAGTCACGCTCAAAGGCGCATTCGACGCAGGCAACGCCAAGATCAACGCCCTGGAGCGCGATCTGCGTGAGTTGAACGGGGCCATGACGCTTGGCGACAAGACCGCCAAGTTGTTCGCCGGGTCAATGAGTCAGATTGCGGCAGGGAACGTTATTGCCGATGCGGTAGGTTACTTGATCCAGAAGGTGAAAGACCTTGGCGTTGAGTTTTTCACTGTCAACCTGGAATCCCAGCGTTTGTCAAAAGCCCTAACGCAGGTTTACGGAGATAGCGGTGCCGCAGCGCAGCAGTTTGCGTTCTTGCGGGCAACAGCCGACAGGTCAGGTCTTTCGATTCGGGACTTGTCTGATGGCTTCGTTCGATTCAGTGCCGCAGCCAATGCGTCTGGAATATCGCTCCAGAACGCTAATGCGCTATTTGCAGCAGTCACGAACGCAGCGGGCCAGTTAGGGTTACGGGGCGAGCAAGTCACCGGGACGCTGGAAGCCTTGGGACAGATGGCATCCAAGGGTGTCGTGTCGATGGAAGAATTGCGTCAGCAATTAGGCGACCGACTCCCAGGAGCGATGGCTATCGCTGCAAAGGGGCTGGGTGTAACGCAAGACGAACTGGTGAAGATGGTTGAGTCCGGTTCACTTGCGACAAAGGTGTTCTTTCCTGCGTTTGAGAAGGGTTTGAATGAAACCTTCACCTCGGGAGAGAAGCGCGTCGAAGGGTTCATCCAAGGCTGGAACCGGCTGATAAATGCGATAACCAAAACGGCACAGGCTGCGTCGGACACATCGCTTTTCACAAAACTCGGTCAAGCATTTGACTTTGTGGCCGAGCGCATCGGCTTCGTTGTCAAAGCTGTCGAGTTGCTTGTTGCTCGGTTTGCGATTCTGAAGATCGTAGACCTTGCGACCTCGTTCATAGGACTTGGTAATTCAGCGGCAAAGGCGGCTACAGACATCGCCGCGAAGGCTGCAGCTGTCGAGAAGTCTACGGTTGCAACCGCTGCAAATACCGCAGCTACCGGGGCGAACAGTACGGCTACGACAGCAAACAGCGTTGCCACCGAAATCAACACGGCAGCGAAGCATCGAAATGCTCAAGCATGGGGCACGATTGCTGTCGAACTTAACCGAACTACTCCTGCGATAAACGAAGGCGGGAAAGCGTTGCAAACAGCAGCCGGTGCCGCCGACAGTGCTACGAAGGCGAAAGGGATTCTTGCCGGAGCGATGGGGCTTCTAGGGGCGGCATCCACGCGCCTGGTGGGTTTTCTTGGTGGCCCGATAGGTGCCTTAATAACGCTTGCGCTTTACGGCAAGGAAGCCGGTACAACTATAGGTGAAACCGCAGCCAAGATGGTTGGTTGGGGCAAGGTGCTGGAGGACAACGAGAAGAAGATCGCTGCTTTAGCCGAAGCGGAAAAGAAGGCTGCAGAAAAGCGACGGCAGGCAACCAATGAGCAGGACATTGCGAGTGCCAAGGCTGCTGCAAACGCTGCGCAGGCAGTAAAGCTGGCAGAAAAGGCTGTTGAGGCCGCAGGGGCCGAAGTCAAAGCGATCAAGCAGAAATACGACGCTACACAGGACTTGGTTAAGCTGCAAGGAGAGGACAGGGCGGGTTTGCAAGCACTCGCGCAGGCGTCGGCGGAGGCGGTCGAGGCAGAAAAGAAAGACCTTATTGCGAAGGTAAACCTTGCCGAAGCCACGATGAAACAGATCGAGGCGATCCGTGGTGTTACAGATGAGCACAAGAGACTGACTCCCGCGCAAGAACAGCAAATCAAAACGCTTGAAGAAGTTGCAAAGAAGCGGTTTGAAGAAGCGAACGAACAGAAGGAGACGATTCGTCAGCTTGCCGTTGAAGCTGCCAGCAGAAAGATCGCATCTGAGGCCGCGAAAGACAACTCAGGCAGGATAAACGAGCTGTCGAAATCCTACGAGGACGCGAAAGCGAAGTTGGAGATTATGCGGGCATCTGGGGTGATGTCCCTCGGTCAGCTTCAGACGGCGGAGATTGAAGTGGCGACGGCCACCCGGATTCGCGCAGATGCAATCAAGGATGCTATACGAAATACCGAAGTCGAGATAAAGCAGAACTCAGCCCTGGTTGCCGCGAAAGATGCTGAGTCAAATGTTCGCCTTGCGAACCTGGAAACACTCAAGGCTGAAGCAGATCGCACAGGGCGTGTTATCGACGTAACCAAATTTGAAAACCAGATCAAGAACGAGAACATCAAGATTCTTGAGCGTCGTCGTGATTTAGCCGAAAAGGAAATCGAAGCGGAACTTCGGATCGTTGAAAACAAACGCAAGCTGATAACTGCCGACACAGACAACGCTCGGGCGCAGCGTGATTTGCTCGATGTCGAGGAAAAAATGCTTCTCGCTCGTAGAGAAGCCAACAAGAGCATTGATGAACAGATCAAAGGGCTGAAGGATCAGGTCAAAGCGGTTGAAAGTCTGACGGAGGCGTATCACCAGCTTGGTATCAAGACCCCGGAGGAACTGGCCCAGATCGCGGATAAGAACGCGAAAGCCTGGGAAAAAATCAGGGAAGATGGTCGGGCCAGCGTTGAGCAACTGAAAACGGCGTTTGAGAAATACGCCCAGTCGGTCATTGATGCCGCAGGGGACATGGGTCGTGAAATGGCTGAGTCCATGCTTAAAGGCGAAGCTGCCACACGTAATCTGAACGTAGCCATCGACCAGACCGGCAAGGTGACTGTCGAGGCGATGGGCAAGGGGGCCAAGGCAATCGACAACGCCCGTGGGTATATGGATGCCTTCCAGAGGTCTGCGCTGGCTGCTACGGAGGCTCTAGAGGCCCAGAATGCAACTTTGGAAAGGCGCATTTCCGCCCAAGAAAAGGCCAATGAGTTGATTGAGCGCGAGCTTGAGCTGGAGCGCAAGCGTCAGGGCGTGGACAAGGAGGGATTCCGTGTCGATAAGGACGGCAACCGCATCCAGATAGTCGCGGAGAACAAGCGCACGGTGTACGACAAGGCCAAGGCTTCTGGTCTGACAGACGCGCAAGCGCTGGCCATTGCCGATAGGTTTATCAACCAATACGGGTATCAAGTTGGATGGGAACAAACAGGTAAGCCCTGGAGTGTTGCGGTTCAAGAGGCGATCAACGAAGAGGTCATAAAGAACGCACGCGATTCCGCCAATCAACAGCAGCAGCAACAGCTACAGCAACAGCGGGGCGGTGCGGACCCAGACACGACGCGCCAGCAGCGTGGACGCTCACGACCGCAACCGCAACCGCAACCGCAACCGCAACCGCAACCGCAACCGCAACCGCAA
>ERZ724505.663-NODE-663-length-21466-cov-6.669656_pt1 | contig 21466 bp, 21 predicted proteins | sample MGYA00376038_ERZ724505 | MGnify/ENA primary metagenome ERZ724505 (study PRJEB28724, sample SAMN07190884) | wastewater metagenome | isolation source: effluent of sewage treatment plant in Hong Hong | place: Hong Kong | collected 2016-03-17 ...
AGACTTCACGTCAGCAGCGGAGCTGCGCGCGTTGGGTATTTCCGCAGCCTGCTAAAGGTTGAAGCCACCAGCCGTCTGGCCCGATCCGAGACCGTGCAAAACACCAGTGGTGGCAGCGAGGTCAACGAATCGAGAACCAGCCAGGGCATGTTTTTTCGGCGGGGTGAAAGCGAGTTGTGTCAGCGCATTGAAGCGCGCATTGCCGCTTTGGTGAACTGGCCCATCGAAAATGGAGAAGGCATACAGGTTTTGCGCTACGCCCCCGGGGCTGAATACAAACCTCACTACGACTATTTCGATCCCGCTCAACCCGGCACAGCATCGATTCTGAAGCGAGGGGGCCAGCGCGTGGGCACGGTGGTGATGTACCTCAATACCCCTGAGCAAGGCGGCGCCACCGTTTTTCCTGATGTGGGTCTGGAAGTGCATGCCGTGCAAGGCAATGCGGTGTTCTTTGCCTATGGGGTGCCAACGCCTGCGACCTTGACCTTGCACGGCGGAGCGCCGGTGGTGCAGGGGGAGAAATGGGTGGCTACGAAATGGATGCGTGAGCGGGCTTTTGAATGATTCCCAATGATTTCAAAATTTTTTTGAAATCGTGTCAACGGGCCCTTTTGGTGCCTCGTTAAGGAAGCACAGGCTTGCTGAAGTAAGTCTGATAACCAACCAAGTTATTTTATTTTTGGAGTCATTTCCATGAAAAAGCTGATTGCTGCCCTGGTCGCTTCGATGTTCGCTGTTGGCGCTTTCGCCGCTGAAGCTGCCGCTCCTGCTGCTGCTTCCGCTCCTGCCGCTTCGGCTCCCGCTGCTGCCAAGAAGCACGCCAAGAAGGCTCACAAGGCCAAGAAGGCTGAAGCTGCTGCGTCCGCTGCCTCCAAGTAATTTTTCGCTTGGTGTGGAGGCGAGTCGTTAGCGACCGGCCTCCGACAAAAAAGCCCGACATCTTTTGATGCCGGGCTTTTTTTATGGGCCACGCTGCATGGCGTGACCTTAATTGGGTAACTCAAGGGCGTGCGGTACGCGGTTTGCCTTGAGCTTGCTGTTGCGGACGTCGACCACCAGGCTGTCCTGGGCGAGACGAAGGGCGCTGTTGCCCATTTCCATTGCCATGCCCATTCCCAACAGCACGCGGGTTGTTCCCTTGGCCGCCGCCTGATCGACCACCGCCGCCAGCGCGTTGATTTGGGCCACCATGCAGCACGCGTCGACCCAATTGAATGGGTTCGGCCTTGGCATGGGGATCGGGTTCAAACCCCGAGACCACTTCGCGTGGAATACTGCGCTTGATCAGCTTTTCGATGTCGGCCAGGAAGCCTTCTTCGTCAACGCAGACCAATGACACAGCTTCACCTTCGGCCCCCGCACGGCCCGTGCGGCCAATACGGTGAACGTAATCTTCAGGCACGTTGGGCAACTCGTAATTGACCACATGGGGCAATTGGTCGATGTCGATACCGCGTGCGGCGATGTCAGTGGCCACCAACGCCTGCAGTTCGCCTGATTTGAACTCGCTCAGGGCCTTGGTGCGGGCGCTTTGGCTTTTGTTGCCGTGGATGGCCATGGCTGTCACACCTTGCTTGTTCAGGAACTCAACCAGGCGGTTGGCGCCATGCTTCATGCGGGTGAAGACCAGAACCTGATGCCAATCGTTGCTCTTGATGAGGTGGGTCAGCAGTTCTTTTTTCTTGTCGCGGTCCACCGGGAACACCTTCTGGCCGATGGTGTCGGCGGTGGCGTTGCGGCGCGCCACTTCGATGACCTTGGGGTGGTCCAGCAGGCGTTCCGCCAGGGCCTTGATGTCATCGGAGAATGTGGCAGAAAACAACAGGCTTTGCTTTTGCTTGGGCAGCACGGCCAGCACGCGACGGATGTCGTGGATGAAGCCCATGTCCAGCATGCGATCGGCTTCGTCGAGCACGAAGTATTCGACCTGCGACAAATCGACGGTGCCTTGTTGATGGTGGTCGAGCAGTCGGCCTGGGGTGGCGACCAAAATGTCAACACCGCGACGCAGTGCGTCAATTTGTGGGTTCATGCCCACGCCACCAAAAATGACCAAAGACCGCAGTGGCAAGTACTTGCCATAGCTGCGCACGCATTCCTCAACCTGCGCGGCCAGCTCGCGAGTGGGGGTCAGGATCAGGGCCCGAACCGGGCGCTTGGCACCGGTGCCGTTCTTCTCAAGCTGGAGGGCTAGCTTGTGCAGAAGAGGCAGGGTGAAGCCGGCAGTTTTGCCGGTGCCGGTTTGAGCACCGGCGAGCAGATCACCGCCAGACAGCACGGCGGGAATGGCTTGTGCCTGAATGGGGGTGGGCTCGGTATAGCCCACCTCGTGGATGGCTTTTAACAGGGGCGGAATCAACCCCAAGGATTCGAACGACATGACTGCTGGCCCAAATAAGGTTTGGCGGCGACTGCACTCACCTGTCCGGGCCTGGAGTGGATGAGTCAACCGCAAGAGAATCGGCCGGCTGCGATCTGTCGAAGCCACCGCGGGTCCATGCGAAACATTGCACGGAATTCCGAAATTGTAGGTCTGAGGTTCGTCAATTCCTAGCATTTCGGCCACGGATTAACTGGACCCTTGAAAGGATGGTGTAACAAAACGTATCCGAATTAGTCTGTTCAGTCAGATGTCTGTCAGATCGGACGCCTGTCAGCCCCTAGAATCATGCCGATGAGTTCCATGGTTCTAGCTCGCAAATATCGGCCACGCGGTTTTGACAGCATGGTGGGGCAGGGGCACGTTGTGCAGGCCCTGACCAATGCCTTGATTCAACAGCGTCTTCATCATGCCTACCTGTTCACGGGAACACGTGGGGTGGGAAAGACGACGGTCTCTCGCATTTTGGCCAAGTCGCTGAACTGCGTTGGACCTGATGGCACGGGTCAAATCACACCCCATCCCTGCGGGCAATGCCAGCCTTGTCGCGACATCGATGCCGGGCGCTTTGTGGACTATGTCGAACTCGATGCCGCATCGAACCGGGGCGTAGAAGAGATTTCCCAGTTGCTTGAACAGGCGGTTTACAAGCCGGTGGTTGGGCGCTTCAAGGTCTACATGATCGACGAAGTGCACATGCTGTCGAACACGGCGTTCAACGCCATGCTCAAAACGTTGGAAGAGCCGCCTGACTACCTGAAATTCGTGTTGGCCACCACCGATCCGCAAAAGGTGCCGGTGACGGTGCTGTCGCGCTGCTTGCAGTTCAACCTGCGCCCGATGGCGGCGCAAACTGTGTTTGAACATCTGCAGAATGTGCTGCAGGAAGAGCATATTGAATTTGATTTGGGGGCCCTGCGCCTGCTGTCGCGCGCGGCACGAGGCTCCATGCGCGACGCCATGTCCCTTTCTGACCAAGCCATTGCCTTTGGTGGCGGACGCCTGGAGGAAGGTGCCGTGCGCCAGATGCTGGGCTCGGTGGATCGTCAGCACGTTCAGCGCATTGTTGAAGCAGTTGCGGCTGGAGACGGCGCCGCGTTGGTGGCTGCGGTCGATGCCTTGCGCGAATTGGGCTTGTCGGCAAGCGGAACCTTGGAAGAGTTGGCCACAGCGCTGCAACGCATGGCCGTGGTTCAGGCTGTGCCTGACGCGCCCGCGCAAGACGATCCCGATTCGCAGGTTTGGCAATGCCTGGCGCCGCTGTTGGCCCCGGATGAAACCCAGTTGTTTTACAGCTTATGCCTGCAAGGGCGTGCTGAACTGAGCCTGGCACCCGATGAATACAGCGGGCTGTTGATGCTGCTGCTGCGATTGTTGGCGTTCAAGCCGTCAGCCGCAGAGGGGCAGACGCGCCCAAAAGCTGAGGGCTCGACCCGGCTGGTGAGCCAGGTCGGGCCCCAAAGCCAGACCCCAGGCCGCCAGCCCCAGGCCAGTTCGCCTGTGTCTATGCCCGCTGTGCCGCAACGAGTCGCAGCGCCAATGGTTGTGTCCGGAGCGCCCCGCGTTGCGCAGTCGCCTGCCCCACAAGTTGAGCTTGCTCGTTCGCCGGCGACTTTCCCGACAGGTCAAGCCGCACCAGCCGTTCAGGCTGCAACGGAGGCCAAGGCCTCGCCAGTCGGGCGCGACTCCGTGCCCCCCTGGGAAGAGGAGCCTTCGACTCCTGCTTCCGCGTTGTCCTCGGCGGAGGCCGATGGCGAGCCCGACTACCTGCGCGATGTCCCAGTGTTTGACGAGGCCTCTGTCGAGACCTCTTCCATGCCTATGCCGGTCAACGGGGGGACAGAAGGGTTTGAGGCTGCACCGGCTCGCTTACACGCACCTGCGTCAGTGTTTGGGTCGACAAAGTCACCCGGATATGTTCCTGCGCTGGCACGAGGGGAAGGCATTCGATTGCCGACAGAACCCGATCCCTTGTCAGATCGCTGGGCCGCACTGGTGGCGGAACTGCAAGCCAAGGGCCTGATTGCCGCCCTGGTGCGTGAGTTGGCCATGCAGGCGCAGTGTGTGGGGCAAAAGGAAGAGGGCGGTAGCAGCTACTGGGTGCTGCGAGTTGAGCGTGAGAGCTTGCGCACGGATTCCCAACGTGAACGCTTGACTCAGGCTATGACTCAGCTCTTGGGGCATGTCGTGGTGCTCGAATTGACTCCGGGTGTGGCAGTGAACACGCCTGCTCAACGCGATCAGGCGGCGCGAGAAGCGCTACAGCGGCAAGCAGAGCAGCTCATTACCGGCGACCCATTGGTGACACGCCTGCTGGAACAGTATTCGGGGGCGCGGATTGTGCCCAACTCCATTCGGCCACTGTGATCCAGTGGTGACAATCACATCATCTCGTTTTTGACGGAAAGGATTCAAAATGCTTAAAGGACAACTCGCTGGTTTGATGAAGCAAGCCCAGCAAATGCAAGACAACCTCAAGCGTGCCCAGGAAGAGTTGGGCAATATTGAGGTGGAAGGTCAGTCGGGTGCTGGTCTGGTCAAGGTGGTCATGACCTGCAAGAACGACGTCAAGCGCGTCACCATCGATCCCAGCCTATTGGCTGATGACAAAGATATGCTGGAAGACCTGGTGGCCGCCGCGTTCAATGATGCCGTGCGTCGTGCCGAAGCCACTTCGCAGGAAAAAATGGGCAAGCTGACGGCTGGCCTGCCCATGCCTCCTGGCATGAAGTTCCCATTCTGATTGGACTGGGGCCCAAGCGCACATGGCTGACTCGCTGCTAGATGGTTTGATCGACGCACTGCGGTGCTTGCCCGGAGTGGGGCAAAAGTCCGCGCAGCGGATGGCCTTTCATTTGCTGCAGCACGATCGATCGGGTGCGCTTCACTTGGCTCAGGCTTTGCGCGAAGCCGTGGATGAAGTGGGGCATTGCCAGAAGTGTCATACCTTCAGCCGGCAACCGGTGTGCGATGTTTGCCTGGATGTCGATCGCGACCCTCATTTGCTGTGCGTGGTCGAAACCCCGGCTGACCAGGCTGCGCTGGAGCGCACGGGCAGCTACAAGGGGCGCTATTTTGTGCTGATGGGCCGACTCAGCCCGCTTGATGGCGTGGGTGTGCGCGACATTGGCATCAATGCTCTGTTGGAGCGGGTGTCGGATGGCTTGGTCGAAGAGGTGATTCTGGCGACCAACTTCACTGCAGAGGGCGAAGCGACGGCTTACGTATTGAGTGAACAGCTGAAGGCCAGGGGCATCAAGGTCACGCGCCTGGCTCGCGGTGTGCCGGTTGGCAGTGAACTGGAGTACGTCGATTTGGGTACCATCGCGCATGCGTTCATGGATAGACGCTAATACATAGGAGACACAAAATGAGCATTGCAAATTGGTGCGTGGTGGCCGCCGCGGTACTGCCTGTTTTGACGGTGGGAACGGCGAAAGCCACTTCTCGTGGTTCACGCAAGAATGGCGGCTACGACAACAACAACCCACGCCAGTGGGAAGACAAGTTGCAAGGCTGGAAACAGCGTGCGGTCGCGGCGCAAAACAATGGCTTTGAGGCCTTGCCTCTGTTTGCTGCAGCTGTGTTGATGGCGCAGCAAGCGCATGCCGACCAGGCCCGCATTGATCAACTGGCGTTGGCTTTCATTGTGGTTCGCTTAGTCTACGTGGCCCTGTATCTGAAAGATGTGGCGACTTTGCGCAGCGTGGTGTGGGCCGTGGGCCTGGGCATCAGCATTGCGTTGGTGGCCATGGCGGGTTGAAGCCCACAGCAAAAAATCAAGCAAAAGGGGCGCTTTCAAAGCGCCCCTTTTCTTTGGTCGGCTCAGCCTGTCAGGCCGCTGCCATGTGATCAACGTGCGCTGGCCACACGAACCCGTGCGTTGGCACGAGGTGCCGGCGCTGATCGACCTTTGTTGCGAGCCGGGGGCGGCGAAGCCTTGGCGACGCGCGCCACTACAGTGCGCGGCTTGGCTGCAGGCGCAGCCTTTGCCAGTACAGGCCTGTTGGCCACATAAACCACGATGTTTTGGCCCTTCTTGAAAGTGGCTGCGGCGCCGACCTTATTCCAGTCGGCTACTTGCTGGGGTTTGACGCGATAGCGCTTGGCGATCATGGCCACGGTGTCGCGCTTGCCTGCCTTGAGGGTGAGGCGCTTGAGCGGTGGTACATCAGGGGCCAGAGCCATCATGGCGTTGTCGGCCACTGATTCAGACACATCTTGCGTGCGGTGTTGCGAGCGCGGCACCAGCAGGGCGGAGCCTGCTTTCACCAGCATCTTGGGCGGGATGTGGTTCACGTCGCGCAAGGTGGACTCGTTCATGCCTACTTCACGCGCGGCATCAGCCGGGCGCATGGTGCGGGGCACCACCCAGGCAGTCCAACTGGCCAGGGGGCCTTTGTGCTCAGACAGGTTGTGGGCAAACAGGCTGGCGTTGTCATACGGCAGCAGCACCTGGGGGGTGCCGGCGGCCAGGATGACGGGTTTGTTCATTGACGGGTTCAATGCTTTGAACTCGTCAATGGGCAGGCCTGCCAGACGGGCAGCCAAGGTGGCGTCGATGTCGCGCTGAATGGGCACGCTGACAAAGTAGGGGTGGTTTTCAATGGGGGTCAGGGTCAGGCCATAGACCTCGGGGCGCGCAATGATGTTGCGAACCGCATGCAACTTGGGCACGTAGTTGCGTGTTTCCGCTGGCATGTTGATGCTGAGGTAGTCGGTGGGCAAGCCGGCACGCTGGTTCTTGTTGATGGCGCGTTGCACATTGCCTTCACCCCAGTTGTAGGCAGCCAATGCCAAGTGCCAGTCGTTGAACTGGTTGTACAAGCGCTGGAGGTAATCAAGCGCAGCGCGGGTCGAGGCGAGCACATCGCGGCGATCGTCTCGGAAAAGGTTTTGCTTGAGCTCGAAATCTTTGCCCGTGGCGGGCATGAATTGCCACATGCCCGATGCGCGTGCTGACGACATGGCCTGTGGGTTGAATGCGCTTTCAATGAAAGGCAGCAACGCCAGTTCGGTTGGCATCTTGCGTCGTTGAATTTCTTCTACGACGTGGAACAGGTAACGGCTGGCGCGGCCTGTCATTCTCTGAACGTAGTCAGGGCGACTGGTGTACCACTGCACGTGGTCTGCCACCAACTGCGATTGCAACTCAGGCAAGCCGTAACCGAGGCGAATGCGAGCCCACAGGTCTTGGTTCGCACTCAGGTCGGACAGGTCGAGCGCAGCTTCTGGGCGCAATGGGTCGGTGGGGGCGCCGATGGCTTCGGCGGGGTTGCCATCGTCACCATCAACTGCTTGTTGTGCCGCGATAGCGTTGGCTGCAACGATGGGGGCGCGGGCGACGTTTGTGCTGGCAGGGGCTGCCGCTGGGGGCGATTGCCTGACCAGGGCTTCGGGATCAAACGTCGTTGCGGTCTTGGCGTTTGGGTTCAGCGCCGGCGACAGCTTGAGCGAATGGGCTGCGGAGAATGTGGGCGCGGGCGGCTTGGAGTTGGCACAGCCCATCAGGTAAATGCTGCTCACCAAGGCGGCAGGTAGCCAGAGTCGTTTCATATTCAAAACGTGTTTTTCCAAGATCGCAGGGCGAGAAACACATCCAAAGCGCTTTCGGATGCTGCTCCGTGTTGCAACGCTGCTTGCTTGATTTGTGATTCAGTCAAGCGCAGAAAGGGATTGATCTGGCGCTCGACAGACAAAGTGGTCGGAAGGGTCGGCAATTGCCGGCCGCGTAAATTTGTACAGTGGGCAAAATAACTCTCTCGCATCTGGTTGTCGGGCTCGGCGGCCCTGGCAAAGGCCAGATTGCTCAAGGTGTATTCATGCGCAGGACATATTTTAGTTTGTTCGGGCAGGTATGCCAATCGATCCAAACTGAAATATAGGGTTTCAGGTTCTCCGTCAAAGACACGACCGCAGCCTGCTGAAAATAGGGTGTCGCCGCAAAATAGCAAAGGACTTGATTCATTATCAAGATGCAGATTGGGGCAGAAGAAGGACACATGCTCTCGCGTATGACCAGGGGTTTGCCAAACTTCAAAATGCACATCGGCAAATGGCACGGCATCGCCTTCACGAACCGCGATGCCGGACCACTCGGAGGCCAGATTGGCGGGCGCGTAAAGCGGGCCCTGAAGGTGCGGCTGCAGTGCTTGAAGCCCAGCGATGTGATCGGCGTGCCGATGGGTCACTAGAATGGTGGCCAACTTCAGCTCACGCTGTTCCAGTGCCTGAATGACGACCGAGGCTTCACCCGGATCAACCACCAGAGCGTCACGCCCGTTGTGGAGCATCCAGATGTAATTGTCGGTATATGCGGGTAAAGCCAGTAATTCCATGACAAAAGTCGCCCCGATTATAGAGTTGCACCCTTGGCTGGCCCTTCCGCCAGGTCAGGCGCTGCTCGAATGGGAACAAGCCCAGTTTGATCGTCTGGTGGCTGATGTGTTTGGCTTTCATGCCATTCAACTCGGCTTGCCTGAGTTGGACGGGCTTCGAACCAATCGCATGCAACACCGGTGGTTGGCACTCGATGCAAGTTACGACGATTGGATGGTATCGAGTGAAGACTTGGTCAGGCGTAACTTGTTGCTAGGGAATGTAGATCAACCTGAGGCCGGCGCTTTGCTGAGTTTGCGCTGCGACTTCGAGTCTTTGCCGTTTCCCAGCAACAGCCTGGATCTGGTGGTGTTGCCGCATGCTCTGGAGTTGGCGCACGATCCGCACCGCACCCTGCGCGAGGTGGAGCGTGTTCTGGTTCCCGAAGGGAAGGTGGTGATTTCTTGCTTCAACCCGGCCAGCTTATGGGGCATGTATCAGCGGCTGGGCCAGTGGGGCATGAACAAGTCAGCCGTCTTGCCGCAGGGTGAGTTCATAGCCCACTGGCGGCTGCGCGACTGGTTGCGCTTGCTGGACCTCGAAGTGGCGGGTGGCGGCTTTGGTTGTTACAGACCCTTTGTGGCCAATGAGGCGTGGTGGACACGGCTGAGATGGATGGAAGCGGCAGGCGATCGCTGGTGGCCCGTGCTGGGCTCGGTGTATTTTCTGGTCGCGGTCAAGCGCGTGCGAGGTATGCGTTTGGTCGGCAAACTTAAGAAGGCGCGCATGAACAAGGCGCCGGCACCTGCGGTGGTGGCTCAACGTCACCAGCGGCAGAGTGCGACCCAACAGGATGTAAACGGATGACGGAAACAAAAATGCCCGCGGTCACGATCTATACCGATGGCGCATGCAAAGGCAACCCCGGACGCGGTGGTTGGGGTGTCTGGATGATCAGCGGCACACATGAGAAGGAAATGTGGGGCGGTGAGATGCTGACCACCAACAACCGGATGGAGCTCACCGCGGTGATTCAGGCCCTGACGTCGTTGAAGCGACGGTGTCAGGTGGTGATCTATACCGATAGCGAATATGTTCGCAAGGGCATTACCGAATGGATCGGAGGCTGGAAGCGCCGTGGTTGGAAAACCGCCGACAACAAGCCCGTGAAAAATGCTGAGTTGTGGCAGCAGTTGGAAACCGCTGCATCAGCACATGCAGTGGATTGGCGCTGGGTGAAGGGGCACGCAGGTGACCCCGGCAATGAAAAGGCCGACAGCTTGGCCAATCGGGGCGCGGAAGAGGCCCGATAACCTGAAAAAGGGCTGATGCCTCAGAGCATCAGCACCATGGTGACTTTGTCGAAGTAGCGCACTTGGCCAGGGCCATCAACCAGGCGCAAGGCGTGAGGGACCACGCCACACGATTTGAATCCAGCGTGCTCATAGAGTCGAATGGCGCTGGAGCTAGAAGTGCTGACACGCAGAATGATCTGTTCCAGCCCGATGGCTTTGCGCGCTTCGGCAATGCAACCCTCCATCAGCATGCGGCCCACGCCGTGGCCTGTGTGCGAGGGACGCACCATCATGCTGTTGAGCTCGGCGCTGTGGCGAAGCTTTTGCAACGACTGGCGTTCCAGGCCGATCATGCCCACCATTTGGCGGTCAATCCAGGCACCCAGGAGAAAGGATCCCCCAAGGGGTTCACCCAGACCGAGTCGCCCGATGAAGCTTTCAGGAGGGCGGGCTTGTTCGCTTTCGATGTCGGCGTCGAAAGCGTCGGGGTGCAGGCGCAGGGCCTCATCGCGTAGGGCTTTGTATGCGCCTAGATCGGCCGGTGCAATACGGGCGATGCGAAGGCCGGAAGACTCAGACACGGCCATGCAAGGACTCCAGGGTGTTCATGTTGGCAAAAGCGGATCGATCGTTGAAGGATACCTTGGTCCAGTGCGTGGATTGAATGAAGCGTCCCACTTTGCGTTCACCTTTCACGAACTGATCCAGGAGTTTAGGATAAACCCGCTTGTGAATCAGGCTGCAGACCCAATGAGTGCGTTCGCTACCGTCGGGGTCAATGGTTTCCGGTGTGGCAATGTCCGCATCTTGGGCTGTGGCCGCAGCCAGTAGTCGGGCGACGAGGTCAGTGGGCAGGTGAGGGCTGTCGCACGGGCAGATCATGACCCAATCGTCTGGCGCGTGGGCGAGTCCGGTCAGGATGCCAGCCAGGGGGCCGCTGCTTGGTGGCCATTCGGGGGCGTCAGGCCACACGTGCTGGGCTGATAGCAATGCTTCGTAGTCAGGTTGGTGGCGATTGGCGCTGATGCCAAGCCAGCGCACCTGCGGCCGCATTGTGTCAATGACCCATTGCGCAAGGGCGCGCCCCTGGTATGGCTGCAGCCCTTTGTCGAGCCCTCCCATGCGTTGACCTTGGCCGCCAGCCAGTAGCCATCCCGATACCTTGATTGGCATGGTTGTTCAGCCTCCGATGTAGCTCATTTCAATCCGCTTGGCGCTCAACGGTTGGATGGGAATGATGGTGGATGCGGTGGTGGCGTGCAGGCTCCGCAGTTGCGAATACTGGTCGGCGCGGGCCTGCCAGACCCGGCTCATGGCTTCGGTTAGGGCCGCGTCGCCAAGCCCTGATCGCATCAGGGCGCGAAGGTCGAAGCCCTGGTTGGCGAACAGGCAGGTGTAGAGCTTGCCGTCGGTCGAGAGGCGAATGCGATTGCAGTCGCCACAGAAGGCCTGGGTCACGCTGGAGATGAAACCCACGCGGCCTTGGCCATCAACATAGTCCCACGCTTCGGCGGTGACGCCGGGGGGCACTTCGGTGCGTGCCACCAGCGGGTATTCGGATGCAATGAGCGCCTGAACCTGCGCGGAAGGCATGACGTGTTGATGCTGCCAGCCGTTGGTGGAGCCCACATCCATGTATTCGATGAAGCGCAATTCGATGCCAGTTCCTCGGAAGTGACGGGCCATGGGCAGAATCTGGTGTTCGTTGACGCCGTGTTGCACCACCATGTTGACTTTGATGGGGGCCAGGCCGGCTTGCTGCGCGGCCTCAATGCCGGCAAGGACGTCGCCAACCTGCCAGTCGGTGTCGGACATGCGTTTGAATGTGACGTCGTCGAGCGCGTCGAGGCTGACCGTCACACGTTGCAGCCCGGCGCTTTTCAGGCTGCGGGCCTTGCGGGCCAGGAGGGCGCCGTTGGTGGTGAGAGTGAGGTCAACGGCTTGACCATCTGGGGTGCGCAATTGAGCGAGTTGCTCGATCAAAGCCTCCAGGTCTTTTCTCAGCAGTGGCTCGCCGCCGGTGAGGCGGATTTTCTTGACTCCGGATTGCACCAGCAGATTAGCGACACGGCTGATTTCCTCGAAGCTGAGAACTTCTTTGTGCGGCAGGTAGACGTGGTCAGGCCCGAACACCTCGCGCGGCATGCAGTAGGTGCACCGGAAATTGCACCGGTCGGTGACGGAGATGCGTAAATCCCGCAGGGGGCGTGAGAGCTGGTCGAGAAGCACAGGAACGGAGAAGGCTGGCAACAACGTTATTGTTGCGCCTGTGAGGTCTTTGTGCTGTTAGCCCCATTGATTTGACGGGCATTGACGCTTGGCGCACGACGCGCTCCGTCGAAACGCTTTTGCCAATAGGCTTCGCGAATGTCTTCCACGCGGACAGAGCCGCCCGCTCGCGGTGAGTGGATGAACTTGTTGTCACCCACATAAATGCCCACGTGCGAGAAGGTGTGGCGCAGGGTGTTGAAGAACACCAAGTCCCCGGGCTTGAGTTCGTTGCGTGAGACGGGAACGAGATCGGGTGAATTGGCTTGCTCGATGGCGCGACGGGGCAGGATCAGGCCCACCGAGTTTTCGAACACATGGCGGGTAAAGCCGCTGCAGTCAAACCCGGTTTCAGCCGATTCGCCGCCGCGACGGTATTTCACCCCCAGAAAATCCATGGCCGATGTGACCAGGCGAGAAGCCATGTCTGAGGCCTTGTCGCGTACCTGTTGAGCCAGTTCGTACACCGGTGTGGTGTCCAGCAGCCCTTTTTCCACCAGGAAACGGGACACGGGATCGTTGGCCAAGGCGGGAGGATTGGCATTGTTGCCAGACGCTACGCTCGGAGGGGGTGGGCCCATCAGTTGGGCTGCAAAGGCGGCCGAACTGGCCGACGGTGCAGCTTGGATGGCTTGCTGCGCAGAGGCCGAAGCCGCGTAGCAGACGATTGCGACCACCAAAAACGACTGGCGTAGGCGCGACAAACCGCGCTCGCCAGAGGCGAGGGTTTGCGGGGGCGCGGGGAACAACCAGTCAAGCATGGGGCGCAAGCGTAGGGCGGCCTTGGCAGCCCGTCAATCTCCGATCAGGTAACAACTGCTGAGATTAGCACCGAATTCGGGGCATATTTCTCGGGGAAGTCGTGGGGGGTGTTCCCACGAAATCTGTGGATTCAGCCCAAATTGGCGCCTAACTGTTCGATGGCGTCGGTCAGTTCCAGCCAGCGGTTTTCCAACGCTTCTAGCTCGTCCCCCAGTGATTTCAGTCGTTTGCCCAGTTCGGCGTGCTGCGTGCCGCTGAGGCTGCCGTCCAGCAGAGATTGGGTCAGTTGTTCTTGCTCCTGGGTGGCGGCGGCCATGCGCGCGTCTACCTTTTTGAGCTCGGCCTTGAGGGGCTTGGCCTGTTCGGCTACGCGTTGGCGGGCTTGGGCCTGGGCCTTACGGTCTTCGCGGCGGTTGCCGCCTGAGGCGTCGTTTCCGGCGCTGTCAGTTGCTGTGCTTGCCTGCTTCTCGGCATCTCGAGCTGCGCGCGCGGCCAGGGCCGCTTCGCGAGCTTGCTCTTGCAGCCAGCGTTGGTAGTCGTCCAGATCACCGTCAAAGGTGGAGACCTCGCCATGAGCCACCAGCCAGAACTCATCGCAGGTTTCGCGTAGCAAAGCGCGATCGTGGCTGACCAGCATGACGGTGCCCTCGAACTCGTTAAGCGCCATCGACAGGGCTTCGCGTGTGGTGAGGTCCAGGTGGTTGGTGGGTTCGTCGAGCAGCAATAGATTGGGGCGCTGCCACACGACCAGGGCCAACACCAGTCGGGCTTTTTCACCACCGCTGAACTGACCAATGGGCTGATTGACCATGTCCCCAGAGAATTGGAAGCGGCCCAGGAAGTCTCGCAGTTCTTGCTCGCGCCCCTGTGGGCCCACATCGCGTGCCAGGCGGATCATGTGTTGCAGCGGGCCTTCGTCCATGCGCAGCACATCCAACTCTTGTTGAGCAAAGTAGCCAATGCTCAGGCCCTTGCCTTCGGTGATCTCGCCGCTGATGGGGCGATTCATGTGAGCCAGGGTTTTGACCACGGTCGACTTACCCTGACCGTTGGCGCCCAGGATGCCGATGCGCTGGCCCGGCAAGACTGAGCGGTTGATGCCTGAGACGATGGTGAGCGGCTCTTGCCCGTCCATGAAGTAGCCGCAGGCCAGCTCTTTGAGCGAAAGCATCGGGTTGGGCAAGCAGGCGGGCTCAGGGAAGTTGAATTGGAAGTCGCTGGCCGTGAGCACGGGGGCGAGCTTTTCCATGCGTTCCAAGGCTTTGACCCGGCTTTGGGCTTGTTTGGCTTTGCTGGCTTTGGCTTTGAAGCGCGCGATGAACTTGTTCAAATGCGCGATCTTGTCTTGCTGCTTGTTGAACGCGGCTTGCTGCTGCGCCATGCGCTCGGCTCGCATGGACTCGAACGCTGTGTAGCCGCCTGTGTATCGCGTCAACTTGCCATCATCCAGGTGCAGGGTGACCTTGGTGATCGCGTCCAAAAATTCGCGGTCGTGGCTGATGATGAGCAGGGTGCCTTCGTAGCGCTGTAGCCAAGCTTCCAACCAGACCAGGGCGTCCAGGTCCAAGTGGTTGGTGGGCTCGTCCAGCAGCATGAGCTGGGCTGGGCACATGAGCGCACGGGCCAATTGCAGGCGCATGCGCCAACCGCCAGAGAAGCTGTTGACCGGCGCCATGGTTTGCTCAAGCTTGAAGCCCAGGCCCAGCAGCAATGCCTGCGCACGAGCGGCTGCATCGAAATGCCCGGCTTCGGCCAGCGAAGCGTGTGCCTCCGCCATGGCGTGGCCGTTGCCGGCGGCTTCTGCTGCCGCCAGGTCGTCACGAGCCTTCATCAACCGGGTATCGCCTTGCAGCACGAACTCGGTCGCCGAGTCGTCGGTTTCCGGCATGTTCTGCGCCACTTCGGCCATGCCGCCGGGCTGCAGCCAACTGGGGGGAATGTCGACATCGCCCGCATCGGGATGCAATCGGCCTGTCAGCAAAGAAAACAGCGACGACTTGCCTGCGCCATTGCGCCCGATCAGGCCGACTTTTTCGCCTGGGTGGATGGTGGCGCTGGCGCCGTCCAGCACCGGCTTGACCCCACGTAGCAGGGTCACGTTCTTGAGCACGATCATGGCTGGGTCTCTTCTGGTTGATGGCCCAGCAGCAGGGCTTCGCGGGTCACCAACAGCAGTTGGTCCGAACCGGATGTTGTATCCAGCCAAGCCACGGCAAGATCAGGGAAGGCGCGCTCGAAATGTTCGCGTTCGTTGCCAATTTCGAGAACCAGCACGGCGTCTTCGCTCAGGTAGCGATCGGGATCGGCACGCAAAGTGGCGAACAGCTCACGCGTGAAATCCATGCCGTCTTCGCCGGAAGCCAAGGCCAGTTCTGGCTCAGCTTGGTACTCGGCAGGCAGGGCCTGCATGGACTGTGCGTTCACATAGGGTGGGTTGCACAGAATCAGGTCGTAGGGGCCTTGAAGGGCTTTGAGGCCATCACTTTGCAGCACGGTGATGCGGTCTGCCAGGCCATGCTGTTCAACGTTGATTCGGGCGACAGCCAAGGCGTCGGCGCTGATGTCGGCCGCGTCCACGACGACGTCGGGGTAAGCCATGGCGGCCAGAACGGCCAGGCTGCCGTTTCCGGTGCACAGATCCAGCACGCGATGGGTGCGGTCGCTGAGCCAGGCGTCAATGCTGCCGTCGGCCAGCACTTCGGCAATGAAGGAGCGAGGCACGATCACGCGCTCATCCACATAGAACGGCACGCCCTGCAGCCAGGCTTGCTTGGTCAGGTAGGCCGCGGGCTTGCGTGTGGAAATGCGGGTGTCGACGAGGGCCTGCACCGCGGCCACGTCTGCATCGGCAACGGGCTGTTCGGCGACTTCGTCGAGGGCGTCCAAGGGGTGCCCCAGCTTCCACAGAGTCAGCCAGGCGGCTTCATCGAAGGCGTTGGTGGTGCCGTGTCCGAAAGCGACTTGGCCTTCCAGGCGCTGGGCGCCTTGTTCAATCAATGCGAGAACGGTGGTCACTTGAGCAGTCGCTCCAGGGTCTGGCGATAAATGTTCTTGAGCGGTTCGATGTCGGCTACGGCGACATGCTCGTCAATCTTGTGAATGGTGGCGTTCACCGGCCCGAATTCAACCACCTGAGGGCAGATCTGGGCAATGAATCGACCATCTGATGTGCCGCCGGTAGTGGACAGCTCGGTGTCAATGCCGGTCACATCGGCAATGGCGGCCGCGAGGGCATCGACCAGCGGGCCGCGGCGGGTCAGGAAGGGCCGGCCACCCAAGGTCCAGTCGATGGTGAATTCCAGGCCGTGGCGGCGCAGTACGTCTTCCAGACGAGACTGCAGGCCCTCGGGTGTGGATTCGGTGGAGAAGCGGAAATTGAAGTCAATGACCAATTCGCCTGGGATGACGTTGTTCGCACCCGTGCCTGCGTGGATGTTGGACATCTGCCAACTGGTGGGCGGGAAGTGGTCGTTGCCCTGGTCCCAGACAATCGAGGTCAACTCAGCCAGGGCGGGGGCCGCCTGATGAATCGGGTTGCGAGCCAGATGCGGGTAGGCAATGTGGCCTTGAATGCCTTTGACGCGCAGCTTGCCTGACAGCGAGCCGCGGCGGCCGTTCTTGATCATGTCGCCCACTTGTTTGACGGAGGTGGGTTCGCCGACGATGCAAGCATCCAGTCGTTCACCTTGTTGTTGCAGCCATTCGCAGACTTTGACCGTGCCATCGACCGAGGGGCCTTCTTCGTCGCTGGTCAGCAAGAAGGCCACGCTGCCTTGGTGTTCGGGGTGGGATGCGACAAACTCTTCGCATGCCACCACCATGGCGGCCAGCGAGGTTTTCATGTCAGCGGCACCACGACCATAGAGCATGCCGTCGCGGTAGCTGGGGGTAAAGGGATGGCTGGTCCAGTTTTCCAGGGGGCCGGTCGGCACCACGTCGGTATGGCCGGCAAACACCAGCGTGGGGGCGGCCCCGCCGTGGTCTTTGCCGCGTCGAATGGCCCACAGGTTGGTCACCGGGGCCTCTTTCGGGCCATAGACGAGGGTGGTGCACTCAAAACCCAGGGGTTTCAGGTGCGATGCGATCAGGTCTTGGCAACCGCCATCGTCGGGGGTCACGGAGGCGCGAGAAATCAGCGCCTCTGTGAGGCGCACGGTAGCGGTCATGTCAATGAGCGATTAAAAACGGGTAGAGGAAAAACCGCGATCGTCGGGGCGCACGTCCAGCGTGATCTCGGTGAACGAAGGGCTGTCGTCCACTTCTTCGGGTTTCGGGGCCAGTTTGGTGGTGGCAGCCGCTTCGTTTTGCAGGCGCCACATCAAATTGGTAGGCGAATCAGCAAACGCCAGACCTTCGTCGCGAGTAACCAGACCTTCGTTGATCAAGCGAGACAAGTCTTCTTCATAGGTTTGCGAGCCTTCGGCCATGGATTTCTCCATGGCTTCTTTGACCCCTGAAAAGTCGCCCTTGCTGATCATTTCGGAGATCAGTTGGGTGTTGAGCATGACCTCGACGGCCGGCACACGCCCGCCGCTGGTGGAGCGCAAGAGCCGTTGCGACACGATGCCTTTGAGGCCGGCAGCCAGGTCGCTGAGCAAGGCGGGGCGAGCTTCAGGCGTGTAGAACGACAAGATGCGGCCCAGCGCCTGGTAGCTGTTGTTGGCGTGCAGGGTAGACAAAACCAAATGGCCCGACAGCGCATACGACAGCGCTGCAGTCATGGTTTCACGATCTCGGATTTCACCGATGAGGATGCAGTCGGGCGCCTGGCGCAAGGCGTTGCGCAAGCCTACTTGCAGCGATTGAGTGTCTCGGCCCACTTCGCGCTGGTTTACCACCGACTTCTTGTTGTTGAACACGAACTCCATCGGGTCTTCGATGGTCAGAATGTGTCCGGTCAGATTCTGGTTGCGGTGCTCCAGCATGGAGGCCAGCGTGGTGCTCTTGCCCGCGCCGGTGGCGCCGGCCAGCAGAATCAGGCCGCGCTTTTCCAGCACCAGGTTAGACAAGGATTCGGGCACATTCAGCGAGGCCAGGGGCGGAATGTCGCTGGGAATGTAGCGGAACACCGCTGCAATCGAGCCGCGTTGTTTGAACGCGCTCAGCCGGTAGATGGCCACCCCGGGAATCGACAAGCCAATGTTGAGCTCGCCGGTTTCCTCCAGCTCCTCCATCTGTGTGGGCGAGAGCATCTCGGCCAGCAGTTGGCGGGGCTGGGTCGGGGTGAGGATCTGGTCGGTCAGTTGCAGAATCTGGCCATTGATCTTGATGAGAATGGGGGTCTTGGCTGAGAGGAAAACGTCTGAAGCTCGTTTTTCCGCCATCAGGCGCAGGACTTTTTCAAGATTGCCACCGCTCATCAAGGCTTCTCCCAGTTATCAGGGGTCAATGGACAGAGTGCAAATGCCCGCGATCAGGCGCCGCGCAGCAGGTCGTTGATGCTGGTCTTGGAGCGGGTCTGGGCGTCCACGCGCTTCACGATCACGGCGCAGTACAGGCTGTACTTGCCATCAGCCGAAGGCAGGTTACCCGACACCACCACCGAACCAGCGGGGATGCGGCCATAGCTGACTTCGCCGGTGGCGCGGTCGTAAATCTTGGTGGATTGGCCGATGTACACACCCATCGAGATCACGGAGTTCTCTTCCACGATCACGCCTTCCACCACTTCGGAGCGGGCGCCGATGAAGCAGTTGTCTTCGATGATGGTGGGGTTGGCTTGCAGGGGTTCCAGCACGCCGCCAATGCCCACGCCACCCGACAAGTGCACGTTCTTGCCGATTTGAGCGCAAGAGCCGACGGTTGCCCAGGTGTCGACCATGGTGCCTTCATCGACGTAGGCACCGATGTTCACGTAGGAAGGCATCAGGATCACGTTCTTGGCCTGGAAACTGCCACGGCGCGCCACTGCTGGAGGCACCACACGCACGCCGGTGGCCTTCAGTTGGTCAGCGGTCATGCCGGCGTACTTGGTAGGCACCTTGTCATAGAACTGCAGAGGGCCGTCGCCCATGGGCACGTTGTCGTTCAGACGGAAGGACAACAGCACAGCCTTCTTCACCCATTGGTGGGTCACCCATTGACCATCAATCTTTTCGGCCACGCGAGCCTTGCCGGTGTCGAGCTGGTCGATGATGTGGTTGACGGCATCACGCACTTCAGCGGGAGCGCTGGCAGCCGACAGTTCGGTACGTTGTTCCCAGGCCTGGTCGATGATGTTTTGCAGACTCATGCTTGTTCTCTAGTCAAAAAAGAAAAATCAGATGGATTGAATGAAGGCACGGATGCGCTCGGCGGCTTCCACGCATTCCTCGACGCCAGCCACCAGGGCCATGCGGACGCGGCCGGCGCCAGGGTTGACGCCATGGGCCTCGCGAGCCAGATAGCTACCGGGCAGAACTGCCACATTGTATTGAGCCAGCAGTTCCCGTGCGAACCACTCGTCGCTGCCGCCACCACACTTGTCAGGCACTTTTGCCCACAGGTAGAAGCTGGCGTCGGGCAGGGCCACATCCATGACCGAGGCCAGAATGGGGGTGACTCGCTCAAACTTTTCGGCGTACAGGCGGCGGTTTTCCACCACATGGGATTCATCGTCCCACGCAGCGATGCTGGCGCGCTGCACCACCGGGCTCATGGCGCTGCCGTGGTAGGTGCGGTAGAGCAGGAAGGATTTGATCAATTCTTTGTCGCCGGCCACGAAACCGGAGCGCAGGCCCGGTACGTTCGAGCGCTTGGACAGGCTGGTCAGGGCGATCAGGCGTTTGAAATCGGTGCGACCCAGCTTGTAGGCGGCTTCCAGACCACTCAATGGGGCTGCGTCGGGGCCGGTGCGGAAATAGATTTCCGAGTAGCACTCATCGGAGGCGATCACGAAGCCGTATTTGTCGCTCAAATCGAACAGGCGCGCCCATTCGTCCAATGGGATGACCGCGCCCGTGGGATTGCCTGGCGAGCACACGAACACCAACTGAGTGGTGGCCCAGACCGATTCCGGGATACTGGACCAGTCGGCCGCAAAGTTCTTGGCCGGGTCTGAATTGGCAAACACCACCTCAGCGCCAGCCAGCAGGGCGGCCCCTTCATAGATTTGATAGAAGGGGTTGGGGCTAACCACCGTGGGGGCGGTTGCGCCGTTGCGGCCGGCCTGGGTGGGATCAATGACCACCTGTGCCAGGGCAAACAGGGCTTCACGAGAGCCGTTGACTGGCAGGATTTGCGTGGCCGGGTCGAGTTCCAGTGCGTAGCGGCGCTTCAACCAGCGCGAACATGCTTCGCGCAAGGCGGGCTCGCCTGCAGTGGCAGGGTATGAGGCCAAGCCATCCAGCGATTGAGTCAGCGCTTGCTTGATGAACTCGGGCGTGGCGTGCTTCGGTTCGCCAATGCCCAGGCTGATAGGGCGATAGGCCGGGTTGGGGGTGACACCAGCCGTGAGGCTGCGCAGGCGCTCGAACGGGTAGGGCTGGAGTTTCTTCAGCAATGGATTCATAGGGGTCGATTATCCCTTGGCAGGTAGCGGGCGTCGGAATAGGTCAGTAACCAGTGCGGTTTGAATGCCACGAAGATGGACGTGAGCATGCCGGTGCTGATGGCTTCGCCCCAGCCTAGCAGCCAATGGCCAAGAAGCCATTCTTCCGTGTTCATGGATGGAGGAACCCGGCCAGCCAACCAGCCCAACACACCCGTCAGGCTGATGGCCAGGGCTGTTCCAAAGAACCCTCGCCCCAGGATGTAGACAAACAAGTGCTTGGGGGCCCATCGGCGGATAGCCAGCCCAATGCCCAGCGCCAGTGTGGCGGGTATCGCGCCCGTCCAGACCATGGTGGGGCTCAGATCAAACCAGTGCTGCAGCCAGGTATCCCAGCCGGGTTGTTGGTTGGGGGGCAGAGCCTGGCCGAACCGTGGGCCCCAGGTTTGCAGCTGGGCGGTGCCAGCAGCCACCAAGGGCAAACTGCACATGGCCAGAGGCCAGCCTACCATCAACACCAGCAAGCAAATGCCGCCAATGCGCAGGGCCACACCACTGGGCAACATTTGCTGCAGCCACCAAACCCAGGGCAGGATCACCATCGCGGCCAGCCAGGGGTTTTGGAGTGGGCGGTGCTTGAGCACCAACCAAGGCTTGAACACACTGGCAACGCCAAGGGTGGCGGCCAGCGCAGCCCAATATGCCCATTCGGTGGTCAATAGGGCCGTTTCAGGCATGCAGCATCATTGGCCAAGCAAACCGGTTTCGCTGCTGTGCTGTGGCAGGTCAACGCGAGGGGCGGGCTTCCAGCCCTTCTTGCGGTGTTCCACGACCACGTTGGTGTAAATGCCGCCGCGCACATACCACTTGGCAGTGATGCGCAGGAAGCGCGGGTTGATGGCCTTGACCATATCTTCCAGGATGTCGTTGGTGACCTTTTCGTGGAAGGCGCCGTCGTTGCGGTAGCTCCAC
>ERZ724505.664-NODE-664-length-21464-cov-12.259377_pt1 | contig 21464 bp, 28 predicted proteins | sample MGYA00376038_ERZ724505 | MGnify/ENA primary metagenome ERZ724505 (study PRJEB28724, sample SAMN07190884) | wastewater metagenome | isolation source: effluent of sewage treatment plant in Hong Hong | place: Hong Kong | collected 2016-03-17 ...
AGCCAGCCTCGTCAGAGCCAGCCTCGTCAGAGCCAGCCTCGACGGAGCCAACCTCTACGGAGCCAACCTCTACGGAGCCAGCCTCGTCAGAGCCAGCCTCGTCAGAGCCAGCCTCGACGGAGCCAACCTCGACAGAGCCAACCTCTACGGAGCCAGCCTCGTGCTCGGATCTCCGTCGTTTCTGGGCTCATGCCTGCAACTGCTTGGTGCGTGTCGCGAGTCAGTCACGTGGGTTGACGAGCTTGACGACCACACTGACTGGTCGCGCATCATTGGCCACCGAAAAGACTGGGCGCAGTGGCTGCGCGAGCGTCTTGGTGGTGAGCCGACACAAGAGCGCCTGCTGATGGTTGTGCAGTTCATTTTGCGGGGGCTGCAATGACCCGCGCATTGCACGAAGCCATCAGTGCCCTGAAGCGGGCCCGGTACAACCTCAACAGCGAGCTCGCGCGCGCTGGAATGACGGGCCTTCGAAGGGCTGCGGTGATGGCTGCACTGGCTGACGTCGAGTCTCAGATTCGCGGGCTCTACCGGCTTTCGATGGGTGATCCATGACTCCGCCGGTTGAACTTCTGCTGTACCGCAGTGAGCCAGAGTCGCGCGCTGTTCTCGAAGACTGGCTGCGTGAAAACGACGGCGGTCAAATGCGCCATCACTTTGGTTGGTGGATTCCTGCCGATGCCGCTGACGCTGCCGATGCCGCTGACGATGCCGATGCCGCTGCCGATGCCGCTGCCGCTGCCGATGCCGCTGCCGCTGCCGATGCCGCTGCCGCTGTCGATGTCGCTGCCGCTGCCGCTGCCGATGCCGCTGCCGTTGCCGCTGACGATGCCGCTGGAGATGCCGCTGACGCTGCCGTTGCCGCTGCCGTTGCCGCTGCCGATGCCGCTGACGCTGCCGATGCCGATGCCGCTGCCGATGCCGCTGCCGCTGTCGATGTCGCTGCCGATGCCGCTGCCTACAAAACGAAGGAGCCAGAAATGCGTGAGGGTCTTGCTGTGATTGTTGTTCCCGGTTCTCGGTATGGGTATTCGCTGACTAGAATCGGCTGGTTGAAGCGAGTCACTGGCGATGAGTGGGAGATTGAACAGTCGCGAGTTTTGATGCGGCGCTCGTGGAGCGCTGAGCGGCAGCCGTTTCGTGACGTCGCTGAGTCGAAGGGGAGTCTTAAGACCGGTCACTTTCTCGACCCATCATCGAAGGTACCGGAGTCGCTGCACCGCCTGCAGGTGACGCGAGTGTGCATGGTTCCGCCGGAGGACTACAGCTTCTGGGTTGGATTGTTTCCGGGCCTCACTGAGAGGTTGGGTGGTTCAAAATGAGCGCCCAGCTCGAAGTGGCGCTGCTTGGCGCGATTCTCGACGCGGAGAACCACGGCAGCAACGCGGCCGCCTTGCTCGACATGTCGGGCCTGCGCGGTAGCGACATGACCGACCTCCGCGTCAAGACGGCGTGGCAGATTGTCGAGTCACTGGTGCGTCGCCGGCGCCCGGTTGATGCGCTCACCGTCTACAGCGCGGGTATGGCCGCCCGGTTGTTGGCCGAGGCTGACGCCGAGTGGTTGCGCGACGTTCAGAGCACCAACGTTGTCGACCGCGAGAAGTTCGCGACGGTGGCGGAGCAGCTGCGCACCACCAATCGCACTCAGCGAGCGGCGCGGCTCATTCGTGAGGCCCTCGAGTCGTTGACGACGGGGGCAGATCCAGGCTCGGTGTTCGCCAGCATTGAGGGCACATGCGCTGATGCCGCACGCGAAGGCTACGTCGACGGCACGGGCGACGAAGACATCTACGCGCTGTCGGAGCAGATGAGCCGGGCGGAGTCGAATGATGCGCCTGTGCTGCTGCCCACGGGCATCGACGCAATCGACGAAGTGATTCGCGGGTTCCCGCCGAACCTCACCGTCATTTGCGGTCTGCCGAGTGTCGGCAAGTCGGCGCTGTTGGGCACCATCATCGACAACCAGCTGCGCATGGGCTTCAAGGTTGGTCTTTTCGGGCTCGAAGACGGCACGCTGTGGCTGCCGAAGCGGCTCATCGCGCGCGACATCGGGGTGCCAGTTCGCGACGTGGTTGGCACCAAGCTACAGCCAGAGCAGGCCGCGAAGTTTCAGGAGTCGGCGAACGAGTACGCCAATCGCCTGAAGAATCTCATCGTGTACCGACAGGAGAGTATCAACTCCGAGGAGATGGCGCGGCGCGCGGTTGACTGGATTGTAAACAAGGGCGTGCGGTGCATCTACGTGGATCACATGGGCGAGGTTGAGCACCTCCGCCGCTCCGAGACTGACGACCAGCGGCGCCTGGCGGTGGCGTGGAGCTACCGACGCCTCCGAAACATCGGCATCAAGTACGGGGTACCCGTCGTCGCACTGGCGCACACAAACCGAGAGAGTGCGGGCAAGTTTGGTGAAGAGCCCCGGCCACCGCGACTGAACGAAATCGCTGAGTCGCGCGAAATCGAAGGCATGGCGCGCCTCGCTCTGGGGTTGTGGCTCGGCAACAACGAGCCCGGCTTCATGCGGTGCACGGTGCTGAAGCAGACAGAGGGCGAGCGCGATGTGCACATTCGCCTGAAGCGCCTCACGACGTCGGCGCTTGTCGACGCGAAAGAGGGCGAGCGCTTCTCCCCATTCGCCGAGCAGATGGCGAAGGCACGCGAGGCGAAGAAGCAACGCGACGCGGAGAAGAGCGAAGAGCGCAAGCGACGTGAAGAAGCGAAGGCCATCGAGAAGGCGAAGCTGGTGCAGGAGAGAGCTCGCGCGAAAGCCCAGGCGTCGATGTTGGACGAAGGGGAGGCCGCATGACTTTGCACGAAGGCCTGCGGCGCGCGCGTGCGTTGCTCGAAGTGGGCTGGTGCCCGCCTCCGTTCGCTCGAGACAAGGCCGGGCGCATCGTACCCATGGAGAGCGAAGACGCGGCGCAGTGGCCAGTTCTCGACGCGCTGTTGGTGTCGATGCCCGTTGAGTTGGTGCACGACGCAGAGTCGCTTGTCGAGACGTTCGCGCTCCGAGGCACCGCGCACCGCACATTGACTCAGTGGGAAATTCAACGAGTGCGAACGCAGCGCGAGGTGCTCGATGTTGTCGGGCGGGCCACTGCACGCGCGTCGCTCATTTCGAAAGTGAGGGCGGCATGAAGTGCAGCAAGTGTGACGGCAAAGTCGTGGCGAAAGGGCTGTGTATGACGCACTACCAGGCCGAGCGGCGAACCATGCTGAAGCCTGTGAGGGTGGAGGCCACCGAGCGCACGTTGATGGCCGCGCTGCTGGTTGGCGAAGACATCGGTGACTTTGTTCGGCAGGCCGTGAAGGACCGCGTCGACGCCATCGTACGCAAGAGGCTCGCATGACTCCGGCGCAGGTGACGGAGTTGTTGGCCAACCAGTCGAAGGCGAGAGAGCGCCGGCGCGTTGCGACGCCACCGCAACCGTCTCGGGCGCAGGTGACGGTGAGGGTTGCGCTGCCGCCATCGTGGAACCGCATGTTTCTCGCTCGCGCCATACCGGGCCCGAGGGGTCGCTCCGTGGCCATGGTGTACAAGTCGGCCGAGGCGAAGAAGTACGCTGAGCACGTTGGCGCGTACTGTCGTGCGCACGGCATTTCGCCCTACCCGGCTTCGCAGATGCTTTCAGTGTCCATCGCCGTGCGCATGGAGCGCGCTGGGTGCGACATTGAGAACCGCCTGAAGTCGTTCTTCGACGCGCTGCAGGGGCACGTCTACGAGAACGACAACCAGGTCGCTGAGTACTCACGGGTGGTGCGCGTCGTCGACTCGGAGAACCCCGGCATCACCGCAATTTTCACGCCGCTGGCGGTCGACGCCTACGGCCAACCCTTGGAGCAAGCATGAGCGCACTTTTCTTCGCCGTTTTGGTGGTGTCCCCGTTGTCTGTCGCTGCGTACCTCGAGCACCGGGCGCTGAAGCGTCGTCGGGCTGACATTGCGCGTCAGTTTGCGCTGCATCGGAGTTGGTCGCGGTACCGCGGGGGTGGCGCATGAAGCCCGTCACCGAGCCAACGAAGTGCCGGAGTTGCAACGCTGATGTGCTGTGGGTGCGCTGGGATTCTGGCAAACGCATGCCGGTTGATGCTGTTGCCGACATGCGGCCGCCGGGCAAAGGTGGCGGCAATTTGGTGCTGACACTGAAGGGTGGCCAGTTCGGCGAACTCATCTGCGATCGCTTCGACTCAACGAAACACGACGCGAAGCGCAATCGGTATACCAGTCACTTTGCGACGTGCCCGAACGCTGAGCAGCACAGGAGGGGCGCATGACTCGCAAGGACCATCTGGTGCAGTTGGTGGCGGGCGCGATGGCGATGGCGATGGCATTTCCGTTTCTCGTGTTTCTCACTGTCTGCGAGTCATTCGTTGACTGGCAGGTCGAGAGACAGCTTCGGCGCCCGGTCAAGAACAGGCGGGGTGAGAAATGAGCAACTGGCTCCCCGAAGACGAAACCCTGAAGGTGATAGCGCTGATGGTGATCGTAGCTCTGCCGTGCCTCGCCCTGTTGGGTGTCGCCACGCAATTTTTCGACGCCCAGCGCTCTGAACGACTCCTCGAGCAGTGCAGCCACCAACTCACGGCATGCATCGCGAAAGCGCCGGTGTGCCGATGAACCGCGCGCTCTTGTCGTCGAAGAAGATGGACTATGGCACCCCGTGGGCGCTGTACGAGATGCTCGACCGCCAATTCTCGTTCACCGTCGACGCCTGTGCGGTGCGGTCGAACACAAAGCACCCGCGATTCTGGAGCCCGAAGGAGAACGGGCTTGCGCAGTCGTGGGAGGGCGAGACGGTGTTCTGCAACCCGCCATACGGCGAGCAGCTGCCGTGGTGGGTCTCGCGAGCAAAGCAGGCCGCGGCCATGGAGCGCGCTATCGCGTGCCTCGTGCTCCCGGCCCGTGTTGGCACGTCATGGTGGCGAGAGCACGTCATGCAGGCGTCGATGCCACCCGAGTCGCTGATTCAGTCGCGCTCGAGGTACGAGCCGCACAGCCAGGTGCATTGGTACCGGTGGCCGAGCCTCATCGTGGGCGTGCACATCTACCCGGAGCGGGTGCTTTTCGATGGCATGGAAGACGGTGCGCCGTTCGACACGGCGCTGGTGGTGATGGCGAGCCCCAACCGCAAGCCACCGAAGCCGAAGGCCATCGAGTTGGGCGACGTCGATTTTCGAAGAGGGTGGCCATGATGCACCTTTCGCAAATGGCGCTGCGCGAGCTGCGCAACACGAATGAGGCGGTCTGGGCGAACAAGACTGTCTGCGGCAAGTGGGACTACGAGGTTGAGTGCATGGTTCGCGCTGGTTGGGTCCGCGGGAGCACGCTGCGAGAGGTTCTTGTCGTTGTCGACTGCCCGAAGTGTCTTGAGTTGGGCCAACCGAAAGTGGGGGTGGCGTGAAACAGGACTCTTTTCAGATCATCGTCGGCGACGCGCTCACACAGCTTCGAACCCTTCCCGCAGACTCCGTGCAGACATGCGTCACATCTCCACCGTACTGGGGTCTTCGAGACTATGGCGTTGAAGGGCAAGTAGGGCTTGAGCCCACGCCGACCGAGTTTCTCGATCGCATGGTTGAGATTTTTCGTGAGGTGCGGCGAGTGTTGCGCCCTGACGGTACCGCATGGGTCAATCTCGGCGACACGTATGCGAGCTCGGGCTGGGGCGGCGGCATCGGCGAGAACTCAACCGTCAACAGCAAAGATTCGATGAGGGCCGCGCGCGCAGCACGCCTGAAGCTCAAAGACCGCACGGCTGGCGCAAAGCCAAAAGATAAGGTCGGCATTCCGTGGCGCACCGCATTCGCACTTCAGAACGACGGCTGGTGGCTGCGCTCAGACATCGTTTGGCACAAGGCGAACCCGATGCCCGAGTGCGTGAGAGACCGACCAACCGTCTCGCACGAGTTCATCTTTCTCCTGACCAAAAGCGAGAGGTACTTCTACAACACCGAGGAGGCTCGCGAACGTACGGTTGCCGGTGCAGCTCATTCACGCATCAGCCACGCGAAGCAGGCTGAGCGCGCTTTCACTCGCAGGCGCGCCGCCGGTGTTGAACAGCGACAGCAGGGATACACCGCCGAAGAAGCCGTCTCGCGTCTGGCAGAAGGCAAGGGTCGGGCTTCGGGCCGAATGGGGCGCGGTCCGGGCTGGCGACAAAAGCAGAACGCCAGCTTCAATGAGGCCGTGACCGATGTCGTCGAGTTCAGGAACTGGCGAGACGTTTGGACGATTCCGTCGCAACCCTCATCGCTTGAGCACTTCGCCGCCTTCCCCGAAGAGATTCCGAAGCGGTGCATCATTGCGGGCTCACGTCCAGGTGACTTGGTTCTCGACCCATTCGCTGGCACAGGCACCACGGGGCTGTGCGCGTTTCGGATCGGTCGGCGGTTCGTCGGCATTGAGCTCAACCCGACGTATGCGGAGATGGCAAACCAGCGCATCAGGGGAGCCACCGGGTCTCTGTTTCAGGAGGCATCGCCATGAGCTTCGGCATCAACCCCAGTGTTCAAGACGTTGCACGCGAGCTGCAGGCGAAACTCGACCGCATGGCCGGGTGTTTTGTGCGCGAGCTCACCGAAGACGAGTGTCGAACCATCTCGGTGCTGATCTCCCTGTACCTCGACGATGAGGTTGAATTGCAGGTACTGCGTGCGCAGGTGGTGCAGCAGCAGCCAAGGGGGGGGCGCAAGTGAGCATGCACACCGATCGAGAAAGGGCGGAGGATCGGCGTGAAGCCGCAATTCTTCGCGCGCGCAGTCGGTTGGTTCTCTGGGGGAAAGTGCTGAACGACTTTGCTGAGCGCGTCACTGTGCGCGAATCGGCGAAGCGGCTTGGTGTTGACCGGGGGCAGATTGAATACGCCAGGCGTGCGCTGTCTCTGGTGCGATTGGGTCGGCCGTCAAAGTTTGAATTCTTGGAGAGAAAATGACCAGGCGGGTTGAGTACGTAGCGCTTGATGAGATTCGCGCAGCTGATGTGAACCCCAAGCAACACGATATCGGCGAAATCTGCGCCTCCATCATTCGCCAGGGGTTCGTCGAGCCGCCTGTTGTTGATGAGCGCACCGGCAAGCTGGTGGCCGGCCATGGTCGCCTCGAGGCGCTGGCAGCAATTCAGAAACAGGGCACCTCGGCACCAGCTGGTATTCAGGTGCTGCAGGGGCGGTGGTTCGCGCCGGTCGTGCGTGGGTGGGCGTCCAAAGATGACGCGGCAGCTCGGGCGTACCTGGTTTCCTCCAATCGACTGGTTGAATTGGGTGGCTGGCATGACGAGGCGCTCACGCGTCTGTTGGCTGAAATGGCCAAGGAGTCACCGGACGCACTCATCGGCACCGGTTTCGATGTCGACGACGCCGAGCGTCGGCTCTGGGCATTGGAGAAAGACCAGGTCGACATGGCGGCGCTTGATGTCGTTCCCGACATGCGCCCGACCAAAATCAAGGCTGGAGACGTGATTGAGCTCGGCGACCACCGCATCATCTGCGGTGACTCCACTGATGTCACAGTCGTTTCAAGGTTGATGGGTGGCGAGAAGGCCGACATTTGCTGGACCGACCCGCCCTGGAACGTCGCGTACGGGCAGCGCACCAAGAAAAAGCGCAAGGCAATCGCGAACGACGACCTTGGGGACGCTTTCGCTGAGTTCATCTCAAAGACAGCTACGGCCATCGCAGGCGTGCTTCGTGCTGGGGGGGGGGCTGTACCTTGCCATGTCGACTCAGGAGTTTGCGTTGGTGCACCGCGCGCTCGTAGAGGCTGGTCATCACTGGTCGAGCACGATCATCTGGGCCAAAGACTCGCTGGTCATAGGGCGAAAAGACTACCACCCGCAGTACGAGCCAATTTGGTATGGGTGGCGAGAAGGCGCACCACGTGCCGTTCCTGTTGTCGACCGCAAGCAGTCAGACCTTTGGTCGATACCTCGCCCGAAGGTGAGCGAAGAGCACCCGACGATGAAGCCAGTCGAGTTGGTGCTTCGCGCACTCATGAATTCATCAAAGTCGGGTGCGCTGGTGTTTGAGCCGTTCTCTGGCAGCGGCACCACCATCATCGCCAGCGAACAGGCAGGCCGGCGCTGTCGAGCGATTGAGCTGGATCCACAGTACGTCCAGGTTGCGGTCGATCGTTGGGAAAAGATGACAGGCAAGAAAGCGAAGATGCTCAAATGAAAAAGAAGAAGAAGAAGCCAGCGCCAATCGGTCGACCAACGAAGCTGTCACCTGAAATTCAGGAGGCCTTCTGTGCTCAGTTGGCTACGGGCGCCCACATCGAAACCGCAGCCGCGGCAGTCGGAGTGACACCGACGTGTGTGTTTGGCTGGCTGAAGCGAGGCAGAGAAGAAGGTTCCGGGCATTTCTTTGAGTTTTTTCAGTCGGTCGAGAGAACCAAGGCCAGGGTTGTGCAGTCACTGCTGGCACGTGCCCACCAGCGCACGAAATCAAAGAAGGAGGGCGGCGAGGGAGCCGACCCGCTGCCGTTGTTGGCGGTCATCGACAAGCGTTACAGCCCCCAGGTGCGCGTGCAGGTGACGCGGGAGTTGGAGAGCGCAATCGCGCGCATCGAAACGGAGTTTGAAGATGAACCAGAAACGCTCGAGCGGATCCTCATCTGCCTCGCTGACGAAACTGGCGCGGCGGAGGCTGGGCGAAATTCGGGCCGAGCGTCTGACGGCATCGCAGGCGGTGGTGAAGGCATTCGTGCCGCATCAGCCATCGCCGCTGCAGCAGATTTTTCTTCAACACCCAGGGTATGAGGTTTTCTTCGGCGGAGCCGCCGGTGGTGGCAAGTCCGATGCGCTGCTGATGGCGGCGCTCCAATTTGTTGACGTGCCCGGGTACAGCGCCGCGCTGTTTCGCCTGAAAAAGACCGACCTGTACATGGAGTCGTCGATTCTTGGGCGAGCTCGTCAATGGTGGGCGGGCAACCCGAGGGTGCGATGGGACGACTCGCTCCACGGCTTTCGCTTCGCAACCGGTGGCGCCGACGCCACCATTCACTTCGGGTACGGCGAGACGCTCAAGGAGATCTCCGACAAGTACCAGGGTGCCGAGTTTCAGATGGTTGGCATCGACGAATTGGGGCAGTGGCGCGAGCCCAACTTTCTCTACCTGTTCAGCCGTGTGCGTCGACGAGTTGGCGTCAACGTGCCCCTGAGAGTGCGTGGCAGCGGCAACCCTGGCGGCATCGGGCACGAGTGGGTGAAGGCGCGCTACATCGAGAACGCCAAGCACATCACCGAAGGCAGCGACGTGCGTTCAGACACGCGAGAGCACCGAACGCGCAATCGGCCGATGCCATCGCCTCGAGTCTACGTCTCGCCACCATCGCAGACCGAGGTTGACCGCGCCGCGAAGCACGGGCGGGAGCCTTCACCCACGTTCTTCATTCCCAGCTTCAACACAGACAACCCCGGGCTGGATCTCGCCGCATACCGAGAGGGTCTCTCCCGACTCGATGTGGTGACATACCGGCAACTCGAGGACGGCGATTTTGACGCCATCTTCTCGGGCAAATACTTCAACGCAGAGATGTTCGCCGGGCGCATTCTTGGGGCAGAGCCCGAGGGCGTGCAGTGGGTGCGATCGTGGGACACTGCCGCAACGGCGCCCGCAGACGGTAGCGATCCCGACTGGTCTGTTGGAGCCAAGGTCGGCATTCAGATGGTGAAAATCAGTGCCGACGTCACCCAGAAGAGGGTCATCATCGCGAACATTCGGCGCGCACGCCTCGATCCGAGCGACCTCGACCCATTCATGCGAACCACCTCCGACATGGACGGCCCAGAAGTCTCGGTGGTGCTCGAGCAGGAGCCTGGCAGTGCCGGCAAGATTGCCGTCCATGGGTTCTCGACCAACACATTCTTTGGCCGCCACGTCGTGACGCAATCGAAAGCCAAGGGTGGCGGTAAGGCAATGGCGTGGCTGCCGCTGGTGACACAAGCTCAGCAGCGAAACGTCTGGCTGGTGGCCGGTGATTGGAATCAGGAATTCATCAGGGAGCTCTGCGCGCTGCCGGTTGGGCATGACGACCAGGCCGACGCCGCATCACAGGGGTACAACTGGCTGGCGCGCAACGCGAGCGACGAGCGGTTGAGTGAAGAGCCGACGCGGCCGACAGAGCACAGCCAGTTCGCTGGTCAGCTCTGACTGCAAACGTTTGCACTTCCCGGGCGGTGTCGACTTTCTGACAATCGGTTGGTTTCTACTGGTGTGTGGCCCCCCTCGAGTCGCAGGTTCAGCCTGGTGGCGTGGGTGCGGTGCCCACTGCGCAGCCCAATCGCCTTTTGAAGGCGCTGGGGTACCCATTCGGCTGGGGCAAGCCTGTGCCTGTTTCTGCGCCAGAGTCTGGTGTCTCTGGTACGGCAAACTTCAACGGGCAAATTCTCAAAGAAGAGAATCAGGCACTACAGGGCCAGAGTGCCTACGGCTACCCGAGCAGCGCCACATGGGGTGAATGGGAGCGGCTGCTACGTACCGATCCGGCTGTAACGGCTTCGCACGAGTTCATCAAAGCGCAGATTCGTGATGCTCGCGTGACTGTGCTTGAGGCTGACGAAGAGGCGCAGCCCGACCGTGCACTGGCAAAAGCGCAGGCTGATTTCGTTCGGTGGGTGCTGTTGAGTCGGTGCGCGCCTGGATGGGCTGAGCTCAAAAACCAGTTCGTCGCTGGTCTGGTGCCGGGTTTTGCCCTGTTCGAGAAGGTGTGGGAGCCGGTTGAGCACCCCGCCCTGCCTGGTGGTTCAGGCATTGGGCTCGTCAAGCTTGCTGAGCGACTGCCGAACTCGGTGATGATCAATGGGTGGGTCGAGCAACAGGGCGAGCTCGCCGCCATTCGTCAGATGGGCCAGAGGGTTGACGGCTCGTTCGGAGAGGTGGATCTGCCCGCCGGCAAAGTGTTGCTGCTTTCGTGGAACCGGAACGGCAACAACTACCTTGGTCACAGCGCCTACCGGGCGGTTTGGTACCTGGTCAAAGTTCGGGCCGAGTTGGTGAAGCTGATCGGCATCTCCCTGTCTCGCGAAGCGGCGGGCGTGCCCACCGCGGTGTCGAAGGATCCCGACGCATCGCTCTCTGCCGAGCAGCGCTCGCGACTCGAAAAGCTGTTGGCGAACATTCAGTACCACGAGAACGCATCGTTGGTGATGCCCAAGGGGTGGGACGTCAAGTGGATCTACTCCCCCGGAGCCAACAAGGGGCACGTGGTTGAGGCGTGGAACCAGTTGGGGCACGCCATCTTGCAAACCGTTTTTGCGCAGCAACTCTCGCTGGGCGTCAACAACACGGGCAGTCGCAGTGTTGGTGAAGTGCATGATGGTACCGCCGACAGCTTTGTCAGCGGCGTGCTCGCGTGGATCGAGGGCGTGATCAACGGCAACGGCTCGCGCCCTTACGAGGGACTGGTTCGCGACATCATCGACCTCAACTGGGGCACTCAGGCGGTGGGCGCATACCCGCAAGTGAAGCTCGAGCTGAAGCAAGCCAAAATCGGAATCGCTGAGCGCGCGGCCGCAGTGCAAACGCTGGCCAACGCGGGGGCGCTCACCATCACAGCCGAAGATGAAAACACGTTGCGCGAAGCGCTGGGGTTGGCGCCGATCAACGAAGACGAGCGCGAGGCCATCAAGGCGCAAAAAGTCGCACAGCAACAGGCGATGATGCAGTCGGTTGACGCAACGAAACCGCCCGAAAGGAACGGGAAGGACGCCAAGAGTTCGGCTATCGGCGGCAAGAAGTTCTCATCAGTCGGTGCGTTTGCGCCGTCGCGGCCCCTGCGTTTCGCCGAGAAGCGGCTCGACCTGAACGCCCAGGCTGACTATCTGGCTAACTCTCGCGAGCGTTTCGAGTCGAAGGTTCGGCCCGCGGTGGTTGAGATGTTGGTGGCAGCGCAGCCAGCACTGAAGGCTGCCATGGCGGACGGCGACCCGTCCGACGTGTCTGACGTGCCGCTTGACGACTCGAAGCTCCGCGCCGTCGTTCGTGAGTTTTTGCAGGGCGCGCGCGTTGAAGGCGCTCGGCAAGTGAATGCCGAAACGGCGAAGGCCGTGCGTGCTCAGATTGTCGCGAAGCGTGGTGATGGTTTCGCCATGGCTGAGGGCGGTGCCGGCGACGAAAAGCACCCCGACAGCACCGCGACAGACGAAGAGACGGACGACCTCATCGATGCCCAGGAGGCGTTGGCGACCAAGCGCATTCGCAATCGGCTGGCGCAGGATCTCGAGAATGAGGCGTTTCACGCCGTGCGCACTGGTGGCGATGCGACTGGTGTCATTCAGCGCGTGGTGATGCGTCAAGTTGAGACCGCGGCGTTCAAGGGGGACGCAGGGCTCATTGTGACGACGGCGTGGAACCTGGGGCGCGAAGAGGCTGCGGCAAAGCTCGGCGGTGTCGCCTTCGTTCAGTACTCCGCCATTCTCGATGGAAACGTCTGCGGCCCCTGCTCGCTGATGGACGGCAAGGAGTGGGCGTTCGGCAGCGAAGACCACGACGCTCACCTGCCTCCGAACCGTGACTGTGAGGGCGGCGACCGCTGCCGCTGCATGCTCGTGTACCTGACTCGTGACGAGGCGGGGCGCGATGGAGGCGATGAATGAAGAACGCTCTTTCGTTTGACGTGGCTGCCGACAAGTCGGGCGAGCCGAAATGGAATCAGCTGTTCGTGCTTGGCCGCTTCTTCCGACAGGATTTCCCGAAGGGCATCGAGTTCACCACCGAGGTGTTTGAGTCGATGGTGTCGAATTGGGTGGCCTCAGGGCGCCCAGAGTTGGCGGTCGACTATTTCCACTGGGGCGCGTCTCACATCACCGACGTGCCCATCGAGGGCAAGGTTGCATCGGGGTGGATCACCGACGTGCGCATCAACAACGGCGCGCTCGAGGGGCTGATCAAGTGGACGGACAAGGCGCGCAGGCTGATTGAGTCGGGCGAGCTGCGTCGGTTCAGCCCGTACTTCTCGATGAACGCGATGAATCGCACCACGGGCAAGGAGCAGGGACCCACCTTGATGGGTGGCGCGCTGCTGAATGACCCGTTTTTGGAGTCTCTGCCGGCTGTTGCGGCGAGTGCTGTACCACCCAACGCCGAACCTACCGGCAAAACGAAGGAGCAAGAGATGAACCCGAAGCTGAAAAAGGCTGTGTGCATGGCCTTCGGCATTGCCGAAGACAGCACTGACGAGCAGATCGAGATGGCGGCACTGAATTGGGGCACCCGCGTGCCTCCGAAGCAGATGTCGAACGGCATCAACACCGAGGCGCTGGCGCTCGCCATCGAGCCGGTGAAGCAGGCCCTGGCCGAGGCCAACACGAAAGCCATCGAGCTCACCAAGAAGGTTGAGGCGCTCGAGAGCGAAAAGCGTGACGCCCAGGTTGTGGCATTGGCGGCGAAGCTGGTCGCCGAGGGCCGGGTTGTCGCAGCTCAGCGCGACATCGTGGCGAAGATGGTCGCGGCTGTCGGTATCGACGAAGCGTCGAAGTACTTCGCCGCCATGCCTGCGCTCGACATGAAGGAGCGCGGCGTTCCCGGCAAGTCTGAGTCGACTCCGCAAGACGCCGTGAAAGCGTTCAGTGCTGCCGTGTCCGCGGCTGCCACTGAGCAGAATATTTCACGCACTCAGGCTCATGAGTTCGTGATGCGCACTCAACCTCAACTGGCCGCCGCTGCGTTCGGCGCGTCGAAGTGAATCAACAGACGCACTGAAAGGAGCAACACATCATGGCAGGTAGCTACTACACGAAGCCGGTATCCATCGCGACGTTTCTCGCGGGTGGAGCCATCGCCGCCAACAGCGCGGTGAAGCTGTCAGCAGAGAACACGGTGGTGGTGACGTCGGCCATCACTGACGACGTGATTGGGTTCGCCCAGGAGACTGTGGCGAGCGGAGACCGCGTCAACGTCGAGATGGCCAACGGGGCGATCGTCAAGGTTGTGTGTGGCGGCACCATCGCGGCCGGCGCGCAGTTGATGCCCAAGGCTTCTGGCTCTGGCCAGATGTTGACGGCTGCCGGAGCGACGGCGTTGTCGTGCGCCATTGCGCTGCAGGGTGGCGCGAGTGGCGAAACCATCGCGGCACTCACTCGGTACAGCGTGAAAACGCCTGCCAACACCTGATCTGAAAGGAACCAACAACCATGGCAACGTACGACCGCAGTCAATTCGTCACCAACACCCCGATGGAAGAGGTGTTGTTCGACTTCCTCGAAGACCAGAACGACTTCATCGCCGACAAGGTTTTCACGCCGAAGCCGGTCAAGAAGTCAGACAACAAGGTGTACCAGGCAGATACGTCCAAGCTGCGGCTCATCGACACCGAGGCGGCCACCAACGGCACAGCCAAGCTGATCACTGAGCAGCTGTTCGCCCGCAACTTCACCCTTGTGGAGCACAAAGCTGGCGCTGAAATCAACCCGCGCGATCAGCGCGATGCCGACATTCCGTACTTCTTCACTGAGACTCGCAAGGCGAAGATTGCCACCCGCGCGCTGTTGATGAAACGTGAGGCCATCGCGGCGTCGCTCGCCACCACGGCCGGCAACTACCCTGCTGCCCTGACGACTTCGTTGTCGGCTGGCAGCCGCTGGGACGACACGGGCGATCCCGAGACGCAGAAGCAGACCGCCGACCAGGCGCTGCTTTTGAAGTCGGGCATCAAGCGCGCGAACGCGGTGGCATTCGACATCGCGACGTTGCGCAAACTGCGCACCAACGCGAAGTTCATCAGCCGTACGCAGTACACCTACGGCAAGCCGCTCGACCTCGACATCTTCAAGATGTACCTCGACGTCGATTACATCTTCGTCGCAGGCGGCGTTTACGACTCGGCGAATGAAGGTGCCACGCCCAACATCGGCAGCTTCTGGGGCAAAGACGCGTTGTTCTTCTACTACAACCCGTCGAACGGCATCGAAGACGTCAGCTTCGGCCATATGTACATGGTCAACACGGCCATCTGGCAGAAGACGATTCTCGATGAGAGCCGCAATGGCGTGGCGGGCTCGATTCGCCGCGTTGAAGTCGGCACCGAGTACCTGCTGGACAAGGGCTTCGTCGAGTCTTCGAGCTCCAACAAGTTCTCCGCCGGGTACCTCTACAAGAACGTCATCAGCTGAGAGGAGGCGAACTGATCATGGCGAGGTACAAGGTTGTGCACGGCAGCATTCTGACGCCAGAAAAGTCGTACGTCCTCGATGACGAAATCGAACTCGGTGACAACGAGGCGGCGAAGCATGTTGGCTTCATCGAGCTCGCTCCCGCACCCAAGCCGGTGAAGGGCGAGAAGAAGACTGAGGGCGAGAAGTAATCACTTGAACGAGAGGCGGTGACGTCATGGCAATTCAAGACTTTGGCGTCACCGCCTCTGATATCCAGTCCCACTGGTTCCCTCAGTCGCCATCTTTCTCCGACATCTCCGCGCCCACTGAGACGGTTGTCGAGAGCTTCATCGAGCAAGAGGCGGCCAGGCTGCAAGGCAAGCTGCTGTACCGCGGCCTGGACGCCACCAACATTGCTGAGACCAGCCCCGCCTACGCAAACTGCGCGGCTCAACTTGAGCTGATGGTGGCGCTGAGAACGTTGAAGGTGATGGTTGGGCAAAACCCTGAGATCGCCAAGACGTGGGCTGATGAAGTGTCGGCTTGGTTCGACACACTGGACAGCCAAGGGCTGTTGGCGCTCGGTGACTCCACCTTGATTTCTTCGGCGGAGAGCGACCCGCAGGGACCAACCACACACATCGATGAATATGGGCTCGACACGGGTGACCCCGGCGATGCCAGTGACTTGACGCCGACGCTGCGAAGGAGCGATGTGCTGTGAGCGTCTTTGGCCTCACCATCGAGTACGGCATCGGCGACGGCGCTGGCGATGCGTCGCTTCAGCGCTTTCAGCTGGCGATGGAGCGCTTCGGCGAAGGCCTCTCTGACTTCGGGAAATTCGTGTTCCCCAATGTGCTTGAGGTGCTCGAGAAGCAGGTCGACGAGCAGTTCGACGCGCGAGGCCACGGCCCCGTTGCTGGCCCATGGGCGCCGCTCTCGCCGAAGTACGCGAAGTGGAAAGAGGTGCACTTCCCCGGCATGCCGATTCTGGAGCGCACCGGTGTATTGCGCGCCGCACTCACTCAAGACAGCGGCCCCAATGCGATGCGCGACTACTCAGCAGCCCAGCTGAACTTCGGCACCATCGGCGTGCCGTACGCCAGTTTCCATCAGACGGGCGCCCCATGGTTGCCCGTGCGTGCCCCGTTTGATTTTGGGCCGGAGTTCGACGACCGGCTGAAGATGGCGATGCAGAAGGGCGTCATTGAGGCTGCACGCGAAGCCGAACTCGAGGTGACGCCATGATGAACCCGAGCCCTATGCAAAACGCCTCGGGCACAGTTCGCGGCGTGGTGAGCCTCGTGGCGCAGTCTTTCGCGGGGGCGAAGACGTTTCTGGAGAAACTGACGCTGGCGGCAGGTCTCTTCATCAACGGCAATCTCACCGGCGACACCAACTACATGGTGAAGATGACCGCCACGAACCCGACTCTGGGTGCGCCGTGGGGTTCGACCATTCGCATGCATCACGGTGTTGATGGCGGGTATGCCGTCATCGACGCAACAAATACGTACACGACGGGCAAGTATGTCGGTCTCGGTGCCGGCACAGTCAACTCGCGGCTCTTCATCAGCGACGACACCACCAGCTTCATCATCACGAAAAGCCCTCGAGCTGACTGTGATGCCGGGTACGCCGGCAAGCCTCCGGGCAACACGAACCTGGTTGTCATCAACATCGCCACAGGTGATGTGACGATTTCTCAGGGACAGCTGAACACAGCCAACCCCAACACTTGGACGAAGGCCCAGCGCGGCAGCGTCACAGCGCTCACTAGTTCGGCTGGCTCGATGGCCATCGACCTCGCCGCGACCAACAACTTCAGCCACACGCTCACCGAAAACACGACGCTGGCCGCGCCGAGCAACCCGACCGCTGGCCAGTCGGGCAACATCGTTTTCACGCAGCATGCTTCGTCACCCAAGACGCTGGCCTACAACAGCTTTTGGAAGTTCAAGGGCGGCACCGTGCCGAGTCTCACTGCGACCGCGGGCGCTGTCGACGTGCTCACGTACTACGTCTGCAGCGCTGGCTTTGCCGTCTGCAACCTCATCACGGACGTGAAGTGATGAGCGCCGTACTCACCAGTATGCTGCTCGGTACTGCGAGCAGCGGCGGCGGCAACGGCCTGCTGACATCGCTCGTCGGCTACTGGAAGCTCGATGGCGATGCGACTGATGCGAGCGGTAATGGCCTCAACGGCACCGCAACGAGCGTCAGCTGGGTGTCGGCCATCATCAACCAAGGCGCGAGCTTCAGCGGCTCCGCGAACGTCGACCTGACTGGCAACGCTGCGCTGAAAACACAACAGATGAGTGTGGCTGGTTGGTTCAAGTGGGGAGCCTTCACCACCGACAACCGCGCGGCCTCCGACTGGCACCAGTCGGCATCGCTGGATCGCTGGCTCGTCTACGACAACGGTACCGGCGTCGTTGATGGGTACATGAACACCGCGGCCAACGGCGTGACGTTCTCGCAGAAGGGCCCCGTCAGCTTCGGCACGCTCTCGACTGGCACGTGGTACCACTTGGCGCTGACATACGACGGCAGCATCATCAAGAGCTACCGCAACGGCGCAAACATCGGCACACTCGATACCTCTGCGAGCTCGGGCACAACGTTGCGGGTCAGCACCGGCAGCACCCTGCGTCTCGGCAAGCAGGCGGAGACCGGGCCGGGCTCATCTCTCATCATCGACGAGTTCGGCTACTGGTCAGCTGCGCTCTCGGGCGCACAAGTGTCAGCCCTCTACAACTCTGGCGCAGGACTCGCGTACCCCTTCTGAAAGGCAAACCATGAACGCAGACCACATCGCAGCAGCAGCCGAAACCGTCGAAGATTTTGAACGTCAGTTCGGCCCCGATGCCACCGATGAGCATCTCGGCACCTTCATCACCGCGCTCGCGAACGCCCGCGCCAATCGGCTTCAGAAGTTGGCGGTGCTCCGCGCTGATTTCTTGGCCTCAAGACAGCAGGAGCTCGAGCAGTACATCGAGCGGCGCCGCGAAGAAGAGGCGGCAGCGGCAGCGCTGATTTCGCCGAAGGCTGAGTAATGGCAGACATTCGCTACATCACGGTGTACGCGGCAGACGGCTCGCTTGACTCGTCGGCGTCGGTGACTGTCGTCGATTTCGTCGACCGCTCGAGCAACAACCGCTCCGTGCCTCCCACCATCTCCAACCTGGGGAGCGGCGAGTACTCCGTTGCTGTCAGTGACGACGACGAGTCGGTTGGGTGTCTGCTGCTGCTCGACTGCGGCGCCACCAGCAACCCGCGATACCGGCTACTGACGATTCACAAGACGGACAACAGCAACCAGTTTTTCGCGGGGTACCTCACCGACGAGTCGGAGGCGCTCTGGACTGGTGCCGCGCCCACCGTCACCAAGTACGCCAGCGTCGACAGTGACTTGACGCCCCCGGCCATTCTGCGGCCGCGCACGTACCTGTGGTGTGCCACGCCAACGGCCAGCGACGTCACCGACGATGCGACGCTGCTGATCTCCGCCCCGGCTGGCGCTCTGCCCGCCCAGGCCCAGGGCAGCACCCGGCCAGTCGTGGCCAACGTGCCCGCGGTTAAGGCATCAACGGGGCTCTCGCCGTCGCAGACGGCTGTCGTGGCGCTGCGGCGGTACCTGCTGTCGAAGCTTGCGGAGAAGGTGGTCGCGGTGAACCTCACCCGCGCGGCGTACCTGCACACCGCCACCCCAGGGCCGTGGACTGTCACCTCAGGCATGGCCCTGAATCTCGGCACCTCAAGCGCCCTGCCCCAGCGTGTCGCCCTGCCGGTCGGCAGCATGTCGGCGGCCCAGCTGGTCAGCACCATCAACACGGCGGCCGTGGCGGGCATTCATGCCAGCGTCGACGGGTACGGGTGCGTTCAGGTGGCAGCCACGGTTGCGCCCGTTGCGCCCTCGACGCCCTCTTCGGTGTACCTGGGGCCCGACACGACCGGGGCGAATGTGCTGCTCGGGTGGAATGCAGGCGGCGAGCAGGTGGTGAACCAGCCGCTTCGCGCCCCGACGACACAGGGCGTGTGTGACGGGTACTTCGGCGCCAACCCTGCGAATGGGCAGTCGTTTGCCGTCGTGATTTCAGACCGCGACGTTCAGCCCTGGCCTTCGCAGAGCAAGTACCTCCGGTACGACGAGTTCGCCGTGCGCGTCACCCTCGAGGTGTTTGCCCCAGTCGTGACGCAGAACGGCTTTCGCACGCGCGAGCACATCTCCTCCGTCATGCGTTCGCTGCGGGAGATTCTGGCGGCGCAAGACGGTCTGCAGCTCGGCCGCGCCACTGCCGGCGACATCATTCTGACGACGATTCTCAGTGAGAAGGTTGGCGGCCGCCCGTTCTCGTTCGCCGAGCCCAATGGCCCCAATGTGCTGGCCGACGTCGGTCAGATGCAGCTGATGATCAAGGTCTTCCAACTCCCACCCACCGCAGCACTCAACTGAAGGAGCCACACCAATGACCGCCAATGCCGTCAACGCATGGGACAGAACGGTACTCGCCGCCAGCGAGTCGACGTTCGGTACCGCCGTGAATCTCGCCGCCTCCCAGGCGCTCCGCATGGTGTCGGTTGCCATGGGCAAGTCTTCGCAGACGGGCAACGTTCGCCCCGTCAAAGACCGCCCCAGCGGCCGCGGTATGGTGAGCGAATACCTCGAAGGCGACGTCGAGCCGTTCGACTTCGCGCTCGAGTACTCCCAGCGCGGGCGCTCAGCGGTCGACGCTGCGGCGTTCGACCTGGCGATTCTCAAGGCCGCCGGCCTGAAACAGACCATCAACGGCAGTACATCGACCGTCATCAGCCTGGTGCCGACGCCCATCGAGAACGACGAGTTTGCCTCGCTGCAGCTCGCTCGGTTTCTCGGCTCCGGCTCCGCACTGGCGCAGGCCGAGGTGCTTCAGGGCTGCGTGGTGAAAAGCCTCGTGTGGAGTGGCGGCGGGCAAGAAGTGATGGTGAAGGCCTCGGGCCAGGGCATCAGCAAGGCGCACGCCGGCCGCATCGACTCCATCACCTTCGCTTCAAGCGGTACCACCTCGGTGACGCTCTCGGTGCTCGACGCCGCCAAGCTGTCGCCCGGTATGGCGATGCAGTGCGAGTCTGAAGCCGTCACCGTTTCGACGGTGGACTACACTACCGGCGTGACGACATTCGTACGCGGCGCGTACTCGACGTCAGCTGCGGCGCACACGGCGAAGCCGCTGTACCCGTACGTGCCCGCGTCGCTGTCGTACGGTGGCGTGTCGCCCCTCTCCGAGGCCAACGCTTCGGCGATTCTGGGCAGCATCAGCCCGATTCGTCTCATCGACTGGACTGTCGAGCTCACCACCGGCATGGACTTGCTACCCGCTGAAACGTCGTCGCAGTACCGCCAGGGCCCCAAGTCGGTGCGCCACGATGTGAAAGTGAAGATGAAGGCCGTGCTGTCGCAAGACCGCACTGACTTGATGGGCCTGGCGCGGGCTCGCTCGCTTCTGCAGCTGACGTTGAATCAGGGCGCCGGCGTGGGCGGCATCATGTCATTCGTGCTGCCGTACTGCGAGGTGATGCCCTTCGAGGTGCCCGACACTGCTGGCGACATTGCCATCGTCGACCTCGAGCTGCGCACCCGCAACAACGGCACCACCGGCGACAACGCGATGAGCATCACGCTCACCTGAAAGGCACCATGGCAAACCTGTCTCTCAAGCAGAAGGTGCGGTACGTGCCCAACATACCGGGCAACCGGGCGGCCCCCGAGGCGGAGCAGATTTCGCTCAGCATCACCGCGGGGCTCTCATCGCTCGAGGTGGCTGCGGTGATGCGCGCCGTGAACGAAGCCGTCGAGGCCGTGGCCAAGGACGATCAGAAGGCGGGCGAACTCATCACCGCGGCTCTGGCTTCGGCTGTCGAGCTGAACCCCACGTCAACCACCGTCGACGGCGCAGAAGTGCAAACGCTTGCACAGTACGTCGATGCGGTGCTTCTGAAGCAGCGGGGAGGCTCTCTCTTTGGCGAGTTGGTGCGCGAGGTGAATCGCGTCAACTCGGTGGAGGGTGAGAGAGAGCTTTTCTTCGGGCCGTCGTCTGGCACCGCCACTACGCCCTGATCGGCGGCGGCCCGACATGGGCGAGAGACCAGACGCTTGGCTTCTTCGGGTACACCCCGGCCCGCCGCAGCGACTCTGGGGCGACGATTGCCGCGCAGCCGAAGTACCGCAAAGTCATCGACATCGAGGCGGCCGCGGCTGAGGTGGGTTGGTTGCATGAGTTGTGGGCGCTCAGTCGCCACGCCCCAACCGCCTCGCCCGTGTCGGGTGGCTCGCTTGAGTGGCCGAAGGTGCTGCTGCAGGCCTTCGGGGTGTGCCACGGCGAAGAGCAGGCCATTTC
>ERZ724505.665-NODE-665-length-21325-cov-67.373719_pt1 | contig 21325 bp, 28 predicted proteins | sample MGYA00376038_ERZ724505 | MGnify/ENA primary metagenome ERZ724505 (study PRJEB28724, sample SAMN07190884) | wastewater metagenome | isolation source: effluent of sewage treatment plant in Hong Hong | place: Hong Kong | collected 2016-03-17 ...
TTGCTTGCAAGGTCTGCCAATTCTGGGAACATTTTGTCAATCTCTTCCTTGGACAGGAATCCGGTGCAACCTTTCCTATCAGGCACAAGCGTTTCATCCCCAAATTGCTCATACTTCTTGAGCAAGAAGACTTTAGCTATTGCAGGCGGGATATCCTTATCCCCCGGTTTCTCGCCAGGGTCATCGTCAAACACAAACAACGTGCCACGGTCATCAGGATGTGGACCATTGCCAGTCAGCTTGCGCATTTGGTTGACAGTAATCTTGACCTTGTTCCTTACGCACATATCGTAAAACTGAGCGTAAGGTACGAACTTCTCAAGGTTGCCCTTGAGATGCACGTCATTAAATGTTATTTCCCATTCTAGGAATATCGGTACACAAGCCATTACTTTTCACTCCATTCAATGTCAACTACCGCACTTGTTCCGATAGCATCGGTAACGCCGTTGTAATTGACACTTATGCTTTCAGACGTGCCACGAAGCACAATAGGTGCGCCACCTTTGGTGCTGTCAAATAAGGTTGGATAGTTTTGGTTTATAGGCGCGGATGACCCAATAATCGTTACATGAATAAGCGTTCCTACACTTGTTCCGGTTGTTGGGTTGGCCGTATAATAGACACCACTAGCGGTGGCGCTCGAAAAAGTGCTATCTAGCGGAACTGCCGTGATTGCAGAGCTTGTCCCGCCGGAATTGGCGGTGCTGCGCTTAATCAGATAAACCTGGTGTGTAGTTGTGCTAACATAATTCGCTTGTTTCCAAATTATCTTTCGAATATAGATAGTCTTTGTGCTACTACCCTTGAAGTTAAAAATGTCGGTAGCACTTGCTGCCGTAGTGAATACGGGCGTAGATCCACAATAAGCAGTTTCTTTGTTATCCGTTATTTGCGTGCTCGGGAAATAACTCATTTCAATCTCCTTAGATTACAATCCAGCCGCCGGTCACTGCTGTAAGCCAGAGTGAGCCGCCGTCATAAATGAGGGTGGTATCGGTGGTATCGCCTTGCCGGATAGTCTCGGCACCATTAGGGGTGAATGTCAGAAGCCCAGAGCCACTAACGCGGGTGAAGATATACGTGGTGCCGTCCGCCGGAGATGCAGGCAAAGTAACGGTAATGCCGCTTGATGCTGTTACCAGGTAGTGGGTATTGGTCGCACCATTAGCGGTGAAGTTGGCATTCTGAGTGGAGGGAGTTAGCTTGCCGGCCGTCTGAGCCGCCCACTTCATTCCGGTTGCCTGAGTGCTATCTGCAGTCAGAACATAGGCATCGGTACCAACAGTCAATTTGCTCACTGTGTTAGCAGCGGAGCCGACAAACAAATCACCCTTGACACAGGACGATTGACCCGTGCCGCCAGAGGTCACAGGCAGAGCCGTGGTTAGCGCTAGAGAGTTGGCTGATAGTGCGCCTGAGAATGTTCCGGCGGCTGCCTTAAAGTCCTTATAGGCTGCATCTGCCGCGTTTCTTACCGCCAGAGTATTTGCGTCTTCCCGCTTCAACATCATGTCTTGAGCGGTCGAACTACCAGGTCCAAAGAGAATCTTACCGTCGGCATTGATAGTCAGGCGGTAAACGGTATCACCGGTATTAGCTGCCGACAAACAAGCGGCGGCGGCGGCCCTGATAATCAGAAACTCGGTGGTATTGTTGAGTTTGCTCAGCGCGATATTAGCGCCAGAAGCTATATTGGCATTATCCAAGTTGCCATTGATTGCAGTGTATAGGGTACTGAAGCGGGTATTCTGAGAACTCGCATCAATCGGGTCTCCATCTACCCATGTGTAAGGGTCTGTGCTGAGTGCCATTAGTTCCCCCTTCTTGTTGCGCCGAACATGCCGCGCAGAATGTATTTAATGCGGATGCCTTGCAGGCGAAATATCTTTCCGCTTGTGGTCTGACTGACTGTTATCTGGCAGATGCCGCCTTTCAAATGCTCGGGCGGTTTGCCTGTGGTTTGCTTTGCTACGCCCAGCCGGCGGCTGTAAGAGCGGAATGTCGGCGTCAAGGTGCCGGAATATGTAAACGTGGTGCCGTAGGTAGCAGAGCCATATCGAGCCACAGCCGTTGCGGTCGCACTCGGAGTTATCGTGAAGCTTGCGGTGGCTGTTTGCCCTTCGCCATGGTCGGTTTCTAGCTCTGCCGAAAAACCACCGTCATCAGTGGACACGTCAATAAAGAGCGGGCCCCACATCTTCAGGAGTGAGCCATCGCCTGCATTCTGCCCGGACTCTCCCACATCTCCCCTTAGCTTAGGGGTTGTCCAAAACGGCTCTATTGCCGTGCCATTATCATCGAGACCACGGTTAAGCTCGGCAATAATCAAATCACCGTTATAGAGACATGCGCTAAATAGCATCTGCCTATGAATCGAATCCTCCGCCCGGCACAGGAAGCCACTCGGCCAGCCTCTGTATCTAGTCCAATTTTTTCTCTTGTAGTCATAGCAGTACTGCTTATCTCCACCGAGGTCCAAGATATACTGGCCGTCCATAGCATTCCGGACACAAGTGAATTTGACAGTACCGCCACCGGCTCTCCTGTCATTGATATAGGCTGCAATCTCTTCAGAGCACTTGTCTTTAGTCAGGCTGTCAGCCGTAACGCCATTGGTCACATACACCTGATAGTCAGTGCCTGGGAATATCACCACACCAGACTGACCGTTAGGGCCAGGGATGAAGCTTGCCGCTAACCCATCGAGAACACCAGCATCAATGTTAATGACGTTCTCTACAAGAGCACCCATGGCACCCTGCATACCGAACACTTTTCCGGCTGACTTGCCTATGAACAGAGTCCGGCTGAGGTCTAGCCCTTCCGTTGATACTGAGAACGGAATGATGGAATTTATTTCCCCGCCCACACCAGGCGCAATATTCTGAGCCAGGCTGGACAGGAATGTAGTGGCATCATTGACATTGCTCGGGCGGATGATATGCGGCTCAAGAGTGCCGCCCACAAGCTTGCAATTGCCTAAGACTATTTGACCGGCATAGGTAGCCATGACCTTAGCTGCCGGCGGCTCGATACTTCCGACTGCACCCGAACTGACCACCATAGCATCAGTCGAGCCGTCATACTTCCGGAGCCCGGATGAATTAGGGCCAGAGGTCCAGATGGTTGTGCCGTCCGACCAATAAAGCCTATTTGCATATTCAGTACTTGCTACTCGGTTGCCGGTAGCATAGACAGAACTCCCCACTGTTGTAACCACGCCAGCGGTGGTGATGCGGTATATGTTGCCACCATGCCAGCAAACAATGTGCCAAGTGCCAGACGAATCGACAAATGCTGCAAGTCCATCAGGCTGCGTAGTGGTTCCGGCGACCACTGTGCAAAGCCGTCTCCATCCGGCCCGTCCATCACAAGAGCCCTGCCGGGGCTTCACATTCTCGCAGTTAGGCGAGCCGTTGATAGGAATATCCAAAGCGTCAATATCAGATAGCAGCCCAAGGCTGAAATCATTGATATCTACGCCACGGTAAGACTCATCTCCTGGGCGCTTAGTGCTCTCTGTGAATCCCATCTAGTCCACCCATATCCTGCTTGTCACGTCCTGGAAAGGATCGGAATCATTCACGTCATGAGTGAGTCTGACTTCGGGGTGTCCGACTGAGGGCGCTTGCGCCTGGTAATCCTGCAGGCTTGCCACCATGCCCTCATAAAGGTCTTGGTGAGTCTTCGCTTCGGCATAGAACTTCTGCTTAAGCAGCCCCTTGAACACAGCAAAATAAATTGCACAGTCCTCATATCCTTCAGGCAAAAGACACCTATCAGTGTCTTTCTTCATCCGGGGATGGGCAATGAAGGCATCTATGGTGATGGTATCGCCGGCACTCGATGGAGCCGGGTAGAGACCCACCACAGTCCGCCAGTCGTTCCTATCCCTGGTGTTGATGTCAGTCAGGGAAATTGCATTAGTGCTTGATTGCTCCATGAACTGGCTGATATAGGGGCGCACATAATAGTGCGTCGGTCTATCGCCAGTTACCTTAGTACCGAGACCAGCCTCGGCCGCTCTCATGCGCTTCAGGTCGTAGGTAGTAGAGCCATCAGAATAAGCCACGCGGATAATATCAGTAGTCTGAGCAATGCAGCCGTACTCTGCCTTGTTAGCTTCAGTCACTTTCTGGAAAGGGAACTGTAAGCACTGAGTTGCCCTGGTCGCATGGACTGCACCCTTGTTTATTTCTCTGTCTATCTCTGCATCAGAAAACAGGTTCGCTTCCTGCTCATCAAGCAAGATACGAACCTGTTCCCGAAGCTCTCGGAGGTCAGCCATGCAACCCCCTGGCTGTTAGCCGATGAATCCGTTACCCAGCAAGAACACTACTTTCACAGCATCAGAACCGGAGCCGTTAGCTTCAAGAGCCACAGCATTAACGTATTCAGGCGCGGTAGTGGTGTTGGTTTGCTTGATGAGAGCGCCAGCGGTAGCAGAGCAAGTCAGCGGGTCTCCGATAGCGACACCGGTTTTAACCGTACCGCCGGAGGCACGTCCGAAGAACTGACACCAGAAATAGCTTTCATCAGCCACAGCAGCAGCGCCTGCCGGGAGTCCCAGCAAAACATCCGCTACTGCAGCGGTGGGAGTAGCCTTCAGAGCGCCCGATGTGCCGATAGCAGCCATGTCCAGCTTAACGAACTGACCGGCGGTGATTGCGTCATCCGCTTGCATGAACACGTATTTTTTGATACCGCTCACGTCACGGACTTCAATCACCTCACCAGGAAGAAGGTCAGGAGCATAGGCAGCCTTTTCGGCTACGGTGTATTGGTCGGTAATGGAGCCACGAGTGGCTTCACAGTATGTCATTGTTTCTCCCTCTCTTACTGCGCGGTAGCGCCAGTGATTACGCCCTGGTTATTCGGCCTAGAGCAAGTCATCTGACCGTCAAAGAATATGTAACGGCCAACCACACGCTGCCTTGTGGGAACGCGGGGGGCGGACTGCTCAAAGTCGGTGCCGACTCTCAGGAATAGGTAGTTGAAATTGAGACCGTAGATTTTGCCTTCATCGTCGATGAGCGAGTCAGCATAGACAGGCTTGCCGTTGATGAAGATTTTGCGAGCACCTACGTTGTACTCGTCTCTGCCACCATTACCGCGCTCCACTTTCTCATTAGCCTGGTTCAAATCCCACAGGCGTCCAAAGAGAGCAAAGCTGGTGAAGAACGCATCTGGCTCTTCAGGGAAGAGCAAGAAGAACTGGTTCATCTTCCGCATGTCGATGACAGTGGAAGAGTTAGAGAAGTTGAACGTACCCATCCAGCGGGTGATAGAGCCAGCGTTACAGGCTGCAACCTGGGCATTCCACCAGGCATTGCCGGTGTAGCTAGACTTAGAACCAGTCGAAGAGGACCGGTCAATGTCGCCGTAGTTGCCAGGGCTCGGGTTGGAGTTGTGGGTGCAAATTGCAGCGAGACCGTCAATAGTTGCAGCGCCAGCAGTGTTAGCGGTGCCGTCTTTGTAGAGGTCGCGCCCGAAGGTTTCCATCAGGGAGTCTACGCAATTTTTGACGATTGCATCGGCGTAGTCTGCCACCTCTTCCTCACCCATATTTTTGATGAGGTCGGTTTCAGCCCACACGGCGGGCACTTGGTAGTGCGTCCATTCATGGGTAGCCTTGGTGGCAAACTCAGGAGTGCTGAACGGCATTACCGCGTAGCCGCCTCTCCAGGCTCCGGCGTCCGGGTTGTATGCGTACTGCACAGGCTGCTCAACTTTCAAACCGGTCATCTTCCGCTTGCGCTTCAACATGCGCTCCATCAGCGGAGACTTGGTTGGAAGCTGGTCCACCACTTCAGGAATAATGTGATTCCTGGTTAAAGTCTCAAGTGTTCTATACGGGACTGCCATCCTCTATTCTCCTATTCTGTAAAGCCTTTCCAGGCTTTCTTGATAGCGTTACGAAATGCGTCTGAGCGAGATTCGCCCGGTTTCAGCTTGGGAGCGGCCGGCGCTTGATGCGCAGTAGTGCCCTTCGGCATCGCTGCAACTTTCTTGAGCTCTTCTTGCTGCTTAGCTGCGAGCTCTTCTTTCTGCTTGTACTCTGTTAGCTGCCGTTGCAAGTCAGCATGAGAGTTGTTCCGGTAGTCGTAATCAAACATGGCCGACCAATCGAGATTGACCGGCGCTCCCTTCCGGGCTTCCTCTCTCGCTTTAGCTAGAGCCTTTTCCCGAATCTCTTTTGAGACGTACTTGTCGAAGTCGTCTCCATACTTTTCCTTGAACGCACGCTCTGTGCGGTTAAAGTCCTCTACCACCCAGCGCTCATGTTGGGAGAACGTGGTAGAAGCCACTTGCTGGATTTTGTCAGCGAGCGGCTTGACGATGTTTGGAATATCCTGTTTAGTGATGAAGTAAGGATCTTCACCTTGCTGCACCCCGGTCTCAGGCACTTGCTGAACCGGACCAGCACCATTAGCCTTATCAACTAAACGACCCAGCAACATTTGAAACTGGGCGTTACTTGCTTCTAGCTTTGACTCCATCTCTTTACGCCAAGAGTCATCAGCCGAGGGCAAGCTCGGAGCCACAGACTCAGGCGAAGCCTGCGGCTCCGGCTGTTGGGTCGGGGAGGAAACCTCTTCTTTCTGCTCCTGCTCGGGAGCCTCCGGCTGCTCTTCATCATCGAAGCCGGGTAAGTCCAATTCAGGCAAGTCCTCTTCTTTAGAGTCTCGCACTGCCGATAATATCTTCTCTCTGAATGCGCCCATTTATACCCCCAACATCGCGCCCTGCATATCTGATTGCAGTTTGCGCAATTTTTCTTGCTTGCTTGCCCGCATAGAGTTGATGGTGGCTGCCATCTGTTTTAGTTTTGCTGATGCGGAGTCATCGCCTTGAGCCCGCTCCAGTTGGCTTAGTTGCTCCATCGCCTGGGCGATAGTGTCATAGCCATACATTGCCTTATCAAACATCGGGTTAGAACCGCCCGGTGCTTGCGCACTTGGAGGCTGACCGCCAGCCATATCAGACAAGCGAGGACCGGCGGACTGACCACCTGCGTAACTTGCTAATCCTTGCGGCATATCCATGTGCTACCTCTACGCTTGAAGGACATCCTTCAAGCGCATGATATCACCGGCGATACCACGCTAAGCCCGTTCTTATTTGGGCTTAGTCAAATAGGTGGTACCACATTTGGTATCAGCTTCGATTACCGATTGCCGTTATTTCCAGGAAGAGTTTATTCGTGCCATCCGGGTTGGAAAAGTAGAGCGTCGGCGGCGTATCATCAGTCTTGAAACGTAGCACCACAGCCTTACTTCCGCCAAGGTTGAACTTATTGCCAGCGCCTGCCGCCGGCCCATACTTCGCGCCGGCGGTATTGCCGCTAATCTCCCTGATAGCTACGGCATGAATGGTGTCCATTTTGGTTGATAGGTCCAAGCTGGTATCCGTAGCAGAGGCGGCTAGCTCCATTGTTTCTTGATAGATGGCATTGCCGGTCACAGTACTGGGCTCATCGAAGTCTAAGCAAGGGCGGTCGCTATTCGCTGCGCCATAGCCCAGATACATGCTCAATATCATTCTGACTGCCGTAGGTGTAGCCATTAGATTATCGGCTCCTTATTTTTTGCTCCCGGTTTCTTCACGCCGAGATTGATTGCCTGTTTTGCGAATCCAGCCTCAGCAAGTTGCTGCCGGCGGTCCTCTACTCTCTTAATCAGTGCGGGACCATTAGGCAATCTTCCTGCCTCGATTACAAATTGCGGATCTACCACGCCATGCTCCAATAGCTTCAAGGCTTGCTGTAAGGCTGAGACCTTGCCAGCCGGAGAATCCACGCCAGCCTCTATCTTCATGCCGTACACATTCTTGAACTCAGACTTATCCCACCGGAATAGCATTTCATTTCCGGTCGGGTCTTTTGCCTTGACTTCCATCTTAGCCGGGTAGAACTGCCGGAGGTTGGAATAAAATTGCTTGCCGAGTTGAATAGTCGATTCTTTGTCCATCGACACTTTCATCTTCATGCGCTGTAGTCCAGCGCCTTGCAGTTGCTGAACCGAGTCGGCTGCCAACTGGGCACCCTTCTGAAGCTGCCCACGGTTGATATCTGTGATACCCAGAATATCGTCCATGAGCTTGCCGCACATATCCACGAACTGATAATAATCAGGCGGTAACTGTCCTGGGGGGAGCCGTTGAATCCGAGAGCCAGGGCGCACGATAAATATCTGCTTCGGGCTCTGAGTGATATTTTGAAACTGCTCGGGCTTGGTGAACGCATTCCTATCCACAACCCATTGGTTATTAGCATGGACGATGTTGTTATCAAACCCGGCCCTGAGTAGCATGTCGATTTTGCGCTCAAGTATATTCAGGAAGCTTACCGGCGGCGCTTCAAATAGTTTGTTATACGGACCTTCCGGGAAAGCCGTTATCGGCGGTTCCCCATGGTCATAAGGGTTTCCACTGTCTCTAAGCAGAACATCACCACAGACGACAAGAAGACGACCATTAGGGTAACGAGGTACGTACTTGCACTCCGCATCGCTATCGTCCTCCGACTCTCCGCTCATTTCATAGTCAGGGTCAATCTTTCTAACCCTGGTGTCCCTGAGATAACACTCCAGGACTAAAGCTCTTTCCCGCTTGCCTACCTGGTGCCCAGTCGGAGAGCTCATCAGGTTCCGAACTATCTGGCTATTAGCTGCCTGATTCTGGCTTTGCCCGTCGGAATAGGTAAACGTTTCATCCGCTTGGACTAAATGCCCCTTGCCGGGCCATATACGCTTAATCTCCGAAAGGTCCATAGGACGGGAGATAATGACAAAGGCGTGCTCTTTCCAGTCCCACGTCTTGGCATACGGGTCCGGCCAGACGCAGCGAGGATCTACCAGGGAGACCTTATGCTTACCATCATGCCCGAACGGTCCAGGCTCATCCGGGTCAACGTCTGTCCGCATAAAAGCAATCTTGCACCGTAACTGATGCATAGCCTTAAGGACCATCTTGAGCTCATACTGATTATCATCAAGCTCCACGTCCTTGAAGTAATTCAAGGCACCCACTGCCTGGTCCATATCCGGCTGCCGGCTCGATGCCTGCGGCCGCATTATATCTGCAGTCCTGGTCGCTACGTATTCCTCAATGAGCTTAATCAGGAGAGGGAAACGTGTCTTACTTGGGTGACTGTCTATCGAGCTATTGATGATATGCTCAAGCTGGATAAGCTTCTCTGACTTATCCCACTCAGCCTTTTCTTTATAGAACTCATTGACTGACTGCTTAAAGAGAGAATGCACCAGCTTGGTATAGTGCTTCTCATAGTCCTCTTCAGAGTCAAATCCATCCTCCTGCCAGGTCGGCGGAAGATTCGATAGGCTAACGGCCCCAGACTTCAGACGTTTCTTATCAGTGACTTCCATTCATCCTCAGTCGGCTCATTACCGCGCTCTTCCTGGTAGTCCTCGTCAAGCTCTTGAGCCTGGTCCGGGTCTAAGCCAGCATAACGATAGTGTCCCTGTTTATCCCTGATTCTGCTATATGCGCCGGTCGGCGCTGGGGTGGAAGCGGTATCAGATATGGTATCAGCCTGTTGGCGAGACCACAGATAGATAATATGCCCTGCAAGCAATTTTGAATAGAGGTCTTGAATGCCCGAGGCCAGGCCAATGATTGCCTGTAAGAACATTACGGCAACCACCAGCCCGAGTAATCCTATTACTGCCTCGGTTCCAATCATGGGGTGAGAACTCCAGCATCAACGGCAAACTTAATGCCGAAGGTCAGGATATTCTTAGGCTTGGTGTTGTGCCGGCGGCTCTCGTTTTGCAGAGCGTGATAGGTCGAGAACTCCAAGAGAGCCTGTAGACCGATGTTGTCCGGGTGGTTATCGTCATCGTCTTCCAGGACTCTATCCCGAGGCAGAAGGCTAAGGTCTCCGCCTTTGAGAATCTTGCCATCACGGATAAGCGCCCAGACCGTCTCACGCAAATAGGTTAGAGGCTTTGCACCGTGACCGGTGGCAAGCTCCACCAGTCTCTGAATATACACACCGCCGGGAGTGAGACCGGTTTTAGAGCCGGGCAATACTTCCGTGCCAAACGCCGGATGCATGAAATACAGGAACCAGCCGAACATCCTATGGTCAGGGCGGGAGTCGTAGATATCTTCAGGAATGATATTTCTCACAACTTTGAAGTCACGCTTCTCGGGTGAGTTATCCCGAACGCCATCCTGCCGACCGTCAAGAATGATGTTCATGTAGTCAGCACCCTGATATATCTTCTGAACATTAGGGGGCAGGGCACCTTTACGCTCTCCGCTTTCATCAATATTGAGCATCTTCATTGCATCCATGCGGGCTTTCAGGTTCGCCTTAGAATTTGATTCGCCCATGCCAGGCGGGAGCGGAGCGGCATCCCTTTCTTCTGCTTCAGGCTGTCCATTCAAGTCCTGCTCAAGTGCAGCCGCTGCTCTCTCTTCAAGCGACAAGCTCATGTCATGCGCTCTATTCTTAGCCATAATATGCTTCCTCTGTGTAGTAGTCGTCTATATCGTAATCATCAAGACTGATAATGTCTCTCTGGTCTTCTATTTCTTCCGGCTCCATGCCGGCTAGCCATAACTTTCTTTGCCTGAATAGCTCCTTCATCTCAGAAGCCGACTTAGTTTTATTCCGGCGGCGGGCCGCATCAGTGCCATATTCTTTAGCATCCTTTGCTTCCCTGCTAACACTCACCGCTTCCCCAATATCTAGCCCCTGCTCCTGGTGACAAACCATCTGAGAGATGAACCAGGCGATAGGTCTATCATCGCAAGCGCCGGACTTAGCGCCCATCGAACGCTTACCGAAGCTGCCCACGGTGAACTTACTCAATTCATCGCATAGCTCCACGTCCTTTACTTTCTGAGCAATCTGTTTTGGACTGAGCCCCAACTGATTGAAAAGCTTCCTTCCGACCGCTACCATTTGCGGCTTGCTTTTCATGTTTGTTGACCAGCCTAATTGCTGAGTCTGCATCCAGCCCTCCGGTGTCAACTGATACCGCTGGTAGATGTTTGGATAGTTCAGTCTATTGAGGGCGGCCAGTACAGCGTGTCCGGTGTTTTCGACTTCAGGCGCGATAAGAGCAATGTTATAGAGATATCCCACATAAGTAAGCACTTCGCCATATAGGTCAGGGTCAATACGCCCATGTATAGCGGCGACATTATCCATGCTGTCCGCATCCACGACATAGGTAGCGCTTGGGTTGCCCTTTGCCTCGCCCAAAGAAGAGTCAGCAGCGAGAATATAAGTGCGTCCACTTTGCGGTCGAACCCAGACTTCCAGGTAAGGGTCTTTGTTTCGTTGGAGTGTGTCATTTTCAGTCAGATCCTCCCACGATACTCGCTCCATCGGGAGGTCAAACAACGTCCCGCGCTTGCAGTGCTTCTTTACTTCGGCCACAATCTCGCCATCGAATAGCGGAGTGCCAGAAGCAATAAACGATTCCACATCATCACAAGGATACTCCTGCATCATCTTGAGCTTATCGCCGCGCAAGCGCCGATTTAAGTAGTACCAGTACCAGTGCATTTGCTCATAGTCGAGCCCATACCTGACCATCCGCTGCTTGAGCTCTTTATTCAAGAAATTGGCTGCCCATTTAGCCCGCTCTTGCCGGCACAGGTCACAACTTTCCCGCGCCTTTTTAGCCTCCGCCCATGTCTTACACTCCGGGTGGTCGAACCAGGGGCAAGAGAACTGCAGTTTTATGTCACCATGAAAAGGACGTTGACAGGCAGGGTCATTCTTGAAGTTTAGGAAGATGGCAATAAAGCCATTCTCTCCGCGCTCCATTGGCTTCGGACCCTTAGCCTTGTTGTAGAAATCATAGAACTCATCACTTGTGCCGTTGCAAGTGGTCTCAAGTGCAATAAGTGTAAACGGCTCTTCCGGAACCTGTTGCATACCGGCATCAAGCACGTCTGACAGGCTAGCGCCCTGCTCCCCGTAGTACGCGGCTTCTGTCAATATCCAGTCATGGACGGTATCGCCCCTGGCTGCGGACGGGTCGTTAGCTGAGTTGCACGATATCGAGCAATTCCTATCTTCCAGGTAGACTTCACCCTTATTATCCACACCTATTTGCGGGCGTAATGCCGCCGGTAAATTGGCAATATGCTGCTTCTGCAGCCGGAGATTCTTCTCGGCTACGCCTTTCCTGTGAGCGGTTATCAGGGCGGTCCTATTTTCCCTGGTGATAGTCCTGGCATGAACTTTCACGCCCATGAACTTCGATATTCCAGGCTGTCTATACTTGTTTATCGCAAAGCGCCCTGGCTCCCACATTTCATCACAGTAAGCAATAGCCTCATTGACTATCACTTGCTGCACATTCAACTTAAACGGCACCTTCTTTGCTTGCTTGTTTACTACCTGGCAAATCTCTTCGATGTAAGCCTGCTCATTTTCACGCGCCCATGCCCAGAACTCATCCTGGGCTGACTTGGTTGCAGTGCTCGGAGGTTGTTTAGCCACCGGTTCTAGCCTTCAGAGCGTCAAGCAAATTGCTTAGATCTTCAGCCGTTTTATCCCCTGCTTCCTGCTTCACTTGCCGGCCGAAGCGCGAAGGCGCACGGCGCTCAAGATAGAACTTGAGCGCCTGCGTATCCTCCCCAGACAGAGCGGCTTTTCTCAACTGCGCCTCAATCAAGACTAGCTCTGCCTCTTCCCCGATAGATTGATACTCGTGATACTTGTCCTGCATCTCTTCTTGCTTCAGGCGGGCAAGTATCGCTCCGGTCAGCCCTAACTTATCGCCGTTGCCGTGGAAGTCACAGACGGCATCGACAAGCCTGGGCAAGGAGTAGCCGGCTGATGCAATATCGTCGAGTAAGCGGCCAGCCATTGGGACGCTCCAGACCCTTCCGGGTTCGCCGCCATGGGCTCCGCTTCCGGGTGGAGTGTAGAGAGCCGCGTCAAGTCCGACTGAAGCTGCTTGAATAACACAGCCTCCTGCCTCCTTAACGTCTCTATCTCTTCCACGACTGCGCATAACCCATCCAGACTCCGCTTAATTCTTGTCGTCAAACCCTGCAACTTCTCAAGGTCAGTAGCTCTCGGTGTCGTAATCCCTGAACCGCTCTCGTCTTGACTCATCCCCGAAGATATCCCCCTTTACACCTGCCAGCCTCTGACTGTAGATATAGTCAATAATCCGCTTATCTACTGCCTCTTTCCGTTTCTTTGTCCTGTCTTCCCAGTAGAACTCCGAGAGCTCTAGCGGCTGGAAATCCCTTTCATGCTCGATGTTATCCACGCACTTCTTACATGCTCCGGCATTCACGAACTCGCCTGCCCGTATGCCGACCGCCACTATTTCCTCGTTAAACATCCAGGAAATACCCCTGGGTACTTGGTCCTCTTTAGCCACCTGAGTATTGCCACAAAACACACAGAAGTTTTCAGGCAATGACTTGATGTGAGCGAACTCCCGCTCTACCTTTGTCGGCTTCCTGGTTCGCATATACTCAGCCAGCTTTTCTTCATTAGTCTGGCTTTTCTTCGGCGTTACCGCATCCACCGCCCTTTGCCAATTCTGATAAGTCTTGCCTTCCTGCCCAGTGAAGATAAGCAAGTTATGCTTATCCTGTGGCTTATTAGGCAATATCAATCCGGTCTCCTGCGGAGCTTCCGCCGGAACCTTACTTTCTTCTGTCATCTAAATACCTGGTCAACGATTGCTCTATCACTTCCCGCATTGATACCTTACGCCTGTGCTTGTCCGACTCTTCCCGCATAAAGAGCTTGAGCCGAACCGCTAGCGCCGGATGAATCCGGAGAGTGAAAGTGTGTCGCTTGTAATTTGGTGCTTCCGGTTGGTCCATGAGTGATACCATAACTGATACCGCCCATGGTACCACACTACTCGGTAGCGTCAAGCCGCAACTGTTTCCGGAGCCGACTCTCTAACTCGTTAGCGGCATCGAGAATCTTCAGAGCCTTCATATATGTATCCAGGTTGTTGAGCTCCAGGGTCTTATCCGATATTGCCTCGATTGACCGCTCCATCAACTGCTTCACTGCAGCATACATCTTCATGCTCATGTCGTCGGCCGTGGTCAGGTTCAGCACTGCCAAGCGCTCGGCAGTTTCTTCCATCTGCTTCTGAACCTTTTCATAATCCCAACCTTCATCCCTTATCCAATCCTTGATAGTGGTGAGCGGAATCCGGTATTTCTTCGCTATGTGCAGCGGCTTAGCCCCGCTCTGATACAAGGCATACACTTCGACCTTCAGCCGGTCATGCACTGAATGCATTGCTACTAGATTGCTTTGCAACATATTTCCTTACCCCATCAACTTCTTGCTTCCATTATTCATGCCTTGCTTTCATGTGTCTAGCGTGATACCATATTTGGTACCACTTAAGGGGAGGGGTTTCAGGGGTGGAGTATCTTCCCCTTCTGTGGTCTTGCCAGGAGTAGCTTAACGTAAAGCGCGGCGGGAGCCGTGATGCTGGTTCGACCCCAGCCCCTGGCGACACCTTAACGAGGCAACCATGCAACTAACCAACCTCAAAATAAAACACCCAAGCAAACAAATAGATTTACCTGTCTACTTCGATGACACCTACTCCGGCCGCGCACTTGCTTGCGAAGCCCTGGAACCAGGCAAGAATCAACGTGACTTCTACTCCATTGAGACCGTACCCTGCTCAGTCAAAGACGACCTCGATGTCATCAATCAACGAATCTATGCAGCCCAACGTGCCGCATTATCCTATTCGCTCTCTCGCATCATCGTCGGCAAAGACGTTGCTCAATTCCTTGCCGCTCAATTCAACACACCACTAGAAATTAAGGAGTAAGTAATGGAACCCACAAGCTTTCAATCACCCCTCCCGCCTCCCCGCTCCCTCGATTACGAACTCTCTAATATCCTCACTCGCTTATGTGAATGCGAAGCCTACGTCTCCGGCTGGGTTAGCTCCCTCCTACGAACAACCGAAGCACTTCAGTCCGAACTTGATGCCCTCAAGTCTGAGAACGACGCCCTCAAAGAACAAAAGCCCACGGCTCCCGCTCCATTGTCCTTTAGACAGCTTATTGAATTGCATCATCTACAGATTATCTCTAAGGATGAAATACGCCTGCTCCTGCGGGTGCCATACGCCATCGGTGACGCTAATCAGGAATGGACTTCCCTTTTCACCTTCGATTCTGAACCTAAATCTGTTTCTTCCGGACTTTCCTTGGTTGATGTCATTCCGACTACCGAAGCAGATAATCAGGCAGTTAATGAAGCCCTCGATGTCCTCTACCCATCTCCGGCGGAGCCTGACCTATGATAGAGCTATCTTCGACTAATATAGATGCGGCTTCAGAACGAGTAAACACCACTGTGGCTGCGTGGGAAGACCTACACCGCGACCAGCGCCTTAAGACACAACTATGGCTCAAGGAACCCAAGTGCCTAGAGCGCCTACGAGTGATGCAGCAGGAACTACTCCAACTTAAAAGGTATATACATCATTTTAAGTTGGCACGGGAAACTACTCCACCTAGATTCTACCCCGATGAAGAATTGCTGGCATACTTCATCCTCTGGGGAGTTTTGACACCGGAGCAAGCTATGGATTTAGACGCACAGTTCGCCTGGTACTCTTTCCACTGTTCAGCTTCGCGCGATGCAAAGGAGCCTGACCTATGAGTGATAAATCAGTCGCCCAAATGCAGCGCGAGATCCTCTGCGCCGGCTACTACCTCCGACTCACCTATGGCTCTGGCTTTTACGAGGCTATCCGGTGCAAAGGTGAAGCCATCCGTGCCTTCTACTCAGAAACTTTTGAAGGACTTATAGAAAGTGTATATAAGGAGAGCGTTAAGTGAACAAACCTAATAAGCCCGAAGACTTCGCTAACTGGGCAATCGGAATCGAAGATGCTAGTACCCCTCTTCAAGCGATTATCGACCACATAATCGACGATGAAGCCTTCCCCGGTACCTATGACGTTTCCACAGCCATTACTTACATTCTTGATAACTGGAATCCTTCCGAACAAGAACAACTAGCCATCTACGCTCTGCTGGGGCGCTACGCAGTAGAACAACAGATGTGGCAGAACTATGTCCGCCTTAAATACGTCGGCTCACTCCCTGGGTTGGCTTCCTGATAGAATAGGAATGTTCTTGGCTAACAGCCGGGAATCAACAAAGGCTTTCTCGTTGAGCCCGCTCTTGCTTAATCAACGATATGGTTTCCCCGGTGGTTGCAGCCTCGGGTAGTAGCCGGGATATCGGAATAAAAACCGCCTTACCGCGTGAAACCACAAAAGCCCCTGCAAGGGCATGTGTCTGAACCGCGCCCTGTGGCCGCAAGTAGGACGCACCCGGAGAACCGCCTGAGTTCCACTCGGGCGGTTTTTCATTTACCCATTAATTACCCCTGAGTTTCCCTCGGGGATTTTTTGCTTCTGCCGGGGCAAGGGGCTTTGGGGTATGGGGTGCAGCTACCTCAGAACCATTGGTCGTCAGGCACAGAAATACGTAACGGAGTGTAAGTATTTCTGGGTCTGAAAGACCATATATATAAGAAAATAGTCCGTAGGACTAGACAAACAGAGAAACACACAGTATTCTCTTCTGTTACCGGCTGGGTAAGGCAGGAGGCACGACCTGCCTGCGCGGGCTTGCGCGGCTTGATGCGCTCAGCCTGCTCGCCGCTCGACCTCCGAGGGGAGAACCCCAGGAAAACCGGGCTATCTTGAAGCAAGGCGTGTGGCCTGTTATATTTAGGGTATGATAACCGACCCGCCGCTATCCGCCACATATACAAAGAAGACTGCCGCGCTCCGGCTCGGAGTGAGCATCAGGCAAGTGAATAACATCATCGAGTCGGGCGAGCTTGCCCACACTCGAAATGGCTGGGATTTTGAGATAACCGAGGCAGCCATCAGGGCTTATCTGGACACGAACCCTAATGGACCACAGCATAAGAGTAAAGTCCCAACAGAGGGGCATCCCTGGCGCAATAGCGCCCTTGGGGCAAGCCAGAAGGCTAAGTTTACCCCGTGGGAAATAAAGTCCATGGAGTGCGAGCTAGCGCGCTACCGGAAGGACCGGGTATTTACTGCCCGGCGGTACTGGCTGCAGGCAACAATAGCATCCATTACAAGCGAAGCCATCGGAGCTAGGGACTTCAGGAAAGCTACCCGCGCCGCCACCACTTCGCAAAATTGACCAGAAAAAAAATTCATTCCAATATCAAGTGAGTATATATGGGGGGTGCCGGCAGGTACCCTTCACGCATTGCCCTGGTACCCCCCTGGGGGGATAGCCGGGGGCATAGTGCGCCCTGGCGGGCGGCGTTGCACAGCCTCCGCACAGCGCCCACAGGCGCTTGCACTCCGGCTGCGCTTCACCTCTTGATAACAAGTCTTACAACGAACGCTAACACGACCGTTGTGGCGTCAATATATCAACATATCCATCGCATATGCAGTGTGTATAAATGAAAATGAAAACGGTTTCCATTTTCACAAACTAAGCGCGGCTGGATTAAACGCAGTTCATGTTTGTGGCAGTTTTGTGACACACGGCAATGGTGGGCAATTCCGGGGACACAACGATCATTGACAAAGCCGCTCGACCATTGTACGATGTTTGCATCGAGACCGGCGAAGTCGCCGTCCGACCGCCCTTAAGCAAGGCAATAATGGAGCAAACATATCATGACTATAGTAATTAATAATATGGTGTATATCATCACCCCGGACCCCAAGGGCAATGGCTACCACGTGCAGGCTACACCTGTGAAGGTAGGTGAGTAGTGAGTACATACAGGGAGATAGCAATATATGCGCTAGTGCTAAGCATACTGGGCGCAGTAGCAGTAACGATAATAGCCAATATATAAACAAGTGGAGCAAACTATCATGATATTAATCAACAATGCAAAATTAACAAGTGCGGTAAAGCGTGCGGCGCTTAGAGTAGACAAGCGCGCAGTCATGCCAATACTCAGGGGCATTCTCCTGGAAATTGGCAGTGATGGTGAATTTGCTGTGACCGGCACCGACTTGGATAGCTACTTCAAGACCGGCAGTGTAAGCAAGGCAGTAATCAGTGTGGTGGTGGAGCCTAAGGCACTACTAGCAGCACTCAAACTAATAAACGGGGATGTAATGGTGGAGCTCGCCGGGGAAGTGTTGAAAGTGGCAAGCACTCAGGGGCATGTGTCAGTGAACGTGCCGACACTTGGCTTCGGAGAAGATTTCCCGGCGCCTGAAACAGTGGTAGCGGACCTAGGTGGCGCATTTGAGGGTGCGACGGTACTGTCAGAGCGGGAAGTGGAAGTTATAGCGGGCAAGGTGGCGCCCGTATGCGCACGATATGACACTATGAGTATCTTAGGTGGTGTTAGCTTCAAGGCCGGGGTTAACACTACGCAGGTGTGTGGTACGGACGGTAGCCGCATGGTAGTGGCAAGGTTCAATAGCCCATGGGCGGTGAAGCCAGTGATTATACCGTGCGGTATCTGGGAGGGTCTAACAGGTAATGTAGTGGTGCGTACCAACACGCAGTGGGCAATGCTGGTTGATAGTCTTGGCACCACCTGGGTTAAGCTCATTACCGGAGAGTACCCGCGGTATGACGAGATACTGCCACCTGTAGGAGAGAGTCAAGGGTACAGGGAATATAACCGGAAAGAGTTTATTGCAGCACTCAAAAGCATCAAGGCAGTGCCTGACAATAAGCGCCTTAACGCCGTTGCTAGTGTCGGTCTATGGCTGGCAAGCCCTAATGGCGAAGTGGTGCTGGACGTGCAAGGCAGGGCAAGTGACGGACGGGCATTAGGCTTGAATGTCAACTACTTGCTTGACTGGGCCGGCGCTCAACGTAGTGAGTACCTGACTATCACGATAACGGGTACAGGCAAGCAAACTGACAAGCTAGTGCTTAAGCCAGTAATGCTGGAAGATGACCAATTCGCAGACTATGGCGTACGCCACCTGCTAATGCCGGTGCAGCTTAAGTCTGCTTGGACCGACAAGCAAGCCCGCTCCCTTGCCGAAGATAGTGAGCCAATGGATAGTCGCAAAGTGGCTCCCGCTCCGAAGGCCGCTCCCGCTCCGAAGGCCGCTCCCGTTAGTGGTGCTTGCAAGCACTTACGTAAACTGATAGCTAACCACATGCTCACATGCAGGGACTGTAAGTGTGTGGTAGAAACACTATCAGCCTAGTACCTCCAAGCCCAGCGCCGGGGATATACGGCGCACCATGCCCGGAGTACCACTTAAGCAAGGGTACATGGCGGTAATGATAAGGAGAGCAAACTATGAGACAGACAATGACATATGAAGCCTATAGCGCGGTAGCGGCCCGCCACTTGATTAAGCCTTTTGCCTGCGTGACTAAGGTTGGTGCTAAGCGGTTTATTCAGGAGCTCACCGGGGAGCAAGTGGCTATCGGGTTGAGGCCCGGTGACTGTGTAACAGTGGCAGTGGTTGATGGCAATAAGCTCCTGTTATGCCGGAATGAGTACGGCTCTAACCTGTATCACTTCAACTGGCTTGCTAGCTGGGACAACTACACACGGAACTGAGGTAAGCAAACTATGAGACAAGCAACAATTACTTTCAAAACTAAGGCCGTGCCGCTCCACACTGAAAATGGTGAAGTGGTTGAGTCTTACAAAATTCCGGAGCTTAAGACCTTGCACTGCGACATGAACGCATTTAGGCAGCACGAGCGGTATGGTTGGATAGCCAATAGTCAGTTATTCCCCGGTGCGCTGCGTAGAATCAGCCAAGACTTATCCCGGTCTGGTTGGCTACGGGCTGACATGTTGCCGGAGAACGTGCAAGTTAAACCTGGGTTTCTGGCCACCATAACTATCACGGTCTAACACTCCTAACCCTAGCCCGTGGGGGAGACATGGGCACCATGCCAGACAGACACATAAGCAAGGTCTGAAGGCGGTATATAACAAAGGAGCAAACTATGGAAAGTAACACGCAAAAATGGGCTGAACTACTCAACCAAGTTCTGGATGCGCCTGGTGTCATCCATGACTGCCTGAGCATGTTCCGGAAATACTCACTGAGCAATACTTGCCTGATAGCGTTTCAGTGCCAAGAGCGGGGCTTGCAAATGGGTCCGGTAGCGACATTTGAGCAATGGAAGAAACAAGGGCGGTATGTGCGTAAGGGTGAGAAGGCTCTCGCTATGTGGATGCCGATAACTGTTAACGTGAAAGAGACAGACGAAGAGACGGGGGAGCGGGTAAAGACTGGTGGTAAGCGAGTGATATTTGTCCTCAAGAATAACTGGTTCACCTATGCCCAGACCGACGGGGAAGAGATTCCCATGCCTGAGATGGGAGAGTTCAGTGTCGGTAATGCGCTGGCAGCGCTGGATATTGTGCAAGAGCCGTATGACATGGCGAAAGTGGGTAATAGTGCAATGGGGTATGCGTATAAGCGCATAGTGGCGGTTAACCCTATGTGTCCGAAGCCGCTTGCTACTATGCTCCATGAGCTCGGTCATGTGGTCTTGGGGCATACTGAGCGGGGGGAGAGCATGACTGATGCGGCCGAGCTCCCACGGTGCATCAAAGAGCTTGAAGCGGAAAGCGTGGCAATGCTGGTCTTGGATGCACTTGGAGACAGTGAAAGCGCGGTATTTTGCCGGGGTTATATTCAGCACTGGCTCAAGTCTGGGGGAGTTAGTTCAGTGCCAGAAGCATCAGCCAAGCGGATATTTGCGGCGGCCGACAAGATACTCAAGGCAGGTCTGGGGGAGTTACAGGAGGCAGTAGCAGCATAGCCGAAACGCCCTCCGGGGCGTCTGCCGTGGGAGCCCGCGCGGTACTGATGAGGCAGGGAGCAACCGAGAGGACAGGACGATGAGCAATGTCAAATATCTGGGAATAACCGACGAATACAACGCTTGCACCAAATGCGGAAAAACCAATCTTAAGAAAACTGTGGTGCTTGAGATAAACGACTCTATAGAATATTGGGGTACTGACTGTGCAGCTAAAGTCTTGTACGGTAAAAACACCAAAGCCAACAAAGACATGGTGGCGAGAAGAGCAACAGCGGCGCAATATGCAAGAAACTGCGTAATCAATGCTCGCAGCCTGGAATACATACGCGACGGCATTTGGAATCGGTTCGGATTCAGCTCAGTAATCAAAGATGGCGCATTATATGCGCAGTTTGAAAGCGGGCAACTTACCCGCATAGCGTAGCCGAAACGCCCTACGGGGCGTCTACCGTGGGAGCCCGCGCGGTACTGATGAGGCAGGGCATTAAGGAGAGCAAACTATGACATTTATAGATGATACAGATGCGTATAGCGTGGAGAT
>ERZ724505.666-NODE-666-length-21294-cov-7.044682_pt1 | contig 21294 bp, 23 predicted proteins | sample MGYA00376038_ERZ724505 | MGnify/ENA primary metagenome ERZ724505 (study PRJEB28724, sample SAMN07190884) | wastewater metagenome | isolation source: effluent of sewage treatment plant in Hong Hong | place: Hong Kong | collected 2016-03-17 ...
CAGCAGCGGTAATACGAGTGCCTCAAGCGTTATCCGGAATCATTGGGCGTAAAGGGTGTGTAGGTGGTCATATTAGTCTTCTGTTAAATTCTTCGGCTTAACCGGGGGCATGCAGGGGAAACGGTATGACTTGAGGATGCGAGGGGTCTGTGGAACTCTAGGTGTAGCGGTGAAATGCGTTGATATCTAGGGGAACACCAAAAGCGAAGGCAGCAGACTGGAGCACTCCTGACACTGAAACACGAAAGCGTGGGTAGCGAATGGGATTAGATACCCCAGTAGTCCACGCCCTAAACGATGTTCATTAGCTATTCGGAGTATCGACCCTCTGAGTGGCGTAGCTAACGCGTTAAATGAACCGCCTGGGTAGTACGACCGCAAGGTTAAAACTCAAAGGAATAGACGGGGACTTGCACAAGCGGAGGATCATGTGGTTTAATTCGATGGTAAACGAAGAACCTTACCAGGGTTAGAAATCTAGTTGAAGACGAGCAGAAACGTTCGTCGCCGCAAGGCAATTAGACAGGTGCTGCATGGTCGTCGTCAGTTCGTGATTTGAATTGTTCCCTTCAGTGGGGTAACGAACGCAACCCTCGTTGCCTGTTATAAGTGTCAGGCGAGACTGCCCACGACAGAGAGCATGAGTCATATATTTAAATGTATATGCTTCGTGACCTGTGTCGTGGGAGGAAGGTGAGGATGACGCCAGATCAGCATGGCCCTTTGATACCCTGGGCTACACACGTGATACAATGGCATCTACAACGGGATGCGACGGGGAAACCCTGAGCAAATCCTTAGAAAGGGTGCCTAAGTTCGGATAGAGGTCTGCAACTCGACCTCTTGAAGTTGGATTCGCTAGTAATCTCGGGTCAGCCATACCGAGGTGAATACGTTCTCAAGTCTTGTACTCACCGCCCGTCAACTCAAGGGAGTTGGGAGTACCCGAAGTCCGCGCTTGTCGCGGCCTAAGGTAAGCTCAATGACAGGGAGTAAGTCGTAACAAGGCACGGGTAGCGGAAGCTGCTCGTGGATTATTTCAAATGAAAAACGTCGAAAACTCTACGGAGTCTAGACTGACAGTGTCGATCGTTTTATACGAGTTTTATGGAAACTTTAAATCCATAGGACATTCGGGAAAGACCGGAAAACAGAACGGGACAAAATAGAGGAATAGTATTCAAAAAAACCACCATGGGGTGGTTTTTTTGTTGCGAATCAGGGGTATTTTGACACTTTTAGGTAAACGTGATGTGCTATTGACAAATAGCCTATATTTGGTATAATAGTATAAGACTTCTATGAATAACCCTCGTGTAATTCATCGTAGTGACTATCGTCACTACGATGAAGAGTGTCGGCGAGCGGAAAGACTGGTCCACGGACGCATGTTTTTCCTTCCACAGTCGGTTGCAATTGTAGGGAGCTTCGTGCTCTTTGCGGTTGGGATGATTGGCGTCGTCTGGTTTGTTCAGATGGCACTCCTCGTAAACGATCGTTATGAGGAAGCTCGGATCACTGAGCATTCTCAAATGGCTGAAAAAGTCTTTGGGAAAAAATAAAAACATCAACAATTGACACGGTACTTCGGTACCGTGTTTTTTATTGCTTAAATCGTCTTTTTTTGGTATATTTTCCCAGTTCCGTGTTGGTACAGTCTTATGCGCGTATAGCTCAGTTGGTAGAGCACATCACTGATACTGATGGGGTCCTAGGTTCAAATCCTAGTACGCGCACCAATTAAAAAACCTGCCGATGCAGGTTTTTTAATTGGTGCGCGTAAGCAAGCGCGGAGGCGCTTGCGTCTAGGATTTGAAGCCCGATTGAGTATATTTTGTGAGTGAAGCGAAACAAAATATCCAATTGGGGTACTGGTCATGTAATGACCATATTCCTAGTACGCGCAGGCATATCGTGAGTTTCGAGCGATGCCGAGCTTGGGGTCGTGGTCGAACGAGCCGACGGGCGAGTGAGAGCTGTGACCACATTTTACCTTTTCAAATTCCTCTCACCATCACCAACCCGTACGACCGTTAACTTTGGTGATGGTGAGAGTTGAGATCGTAACAAAACATCCTATAGCGTGTGTGATTTTATATTTGATAACCCCCTCTTTCGCGTGGTATAATCCACGTTGTCTTATTTGTATTGTTAATTAGATATTTATTTATGAACACCTCATTTACTATCAAAGAAATACTCACGCTTGCGTGGAAAAAAACAAAAGAGCATATCGCTTTTCTTGTACTTATTACTCTCGGTTTTGTGATTGGCACACTTCTTCTTGATTTGTTGGGCAAGGGTACGATACTCAGCCTCGTGCATATTGTGTTTAACTGTTTTGCTATGTTTACGTTTGTCCGCATGGGACTTCGCTTCATCAAGGGTGAAAACTTTACCTTTAACGATGTTGTTGCTATTGATTGGAAATCTTTTGGTTTGTACATTCTTGGCTCACTACTCTTCTTTATCGCTTATGTGGTCGGTTTCTTACTTTTGATTGTTCCTGGAATAATTGCTGCAATTCGTTTAGGCTTCTTCGGTTTCATTATGCTCGATGAGCATCTTCAGCCTATCCCGGCTCTTAAAAAGAGTTTTGAAATGACAAAGGGTCATTTCTGGAAGCTTCTTGGTTTTGCTTTTGTGGTAGGGCTCATCAACTTTGCCGGAGCACTTTTGGCTGGCGTTGGAATGCTCGTTACCGCACCGTTTTCTCTCCTCGCTACCTCATATATGTACGATAGGATCAAGTCGCTTCCACGTACGGAAACACCAGTTTCGACACAGGCTCAATAGTGATATTAAAAACCTCTTACTCTGTAAGGGGTTTTTTTGATGCCTTTTTTCTTATTGGTGGTGTGTTGTGTAATGTCTTGTAAAAAAAGGCAGAGACACGTATTATGATATCCTCATTTAATATAAGGTAAATAATCAATTTGCGATGGAAAAAAAGACCAAAATAGTGTGTACAATAGGGCCGGCTACAGAAAGTCATGCAAGTCTAGAATCTCTCTTGCGTGCAGGAATGAATGTCATGAGACTCAACTTTTCTCATGGTGATTTCTCTGAACATCAGACACGTGTTAATCATCTCAAGAAGGCCATTGAGACAACAGGTATTCCTGCTGCTATTCTCCAAGATTTGGGTGGCCCAAAGATTCGTATAGGAATGTTTAAAACAGAATCTGTCATGCTCAAGGAGGGTGCAAAGTTTACTCTTACTACAGACAAGATAGAAGGTGATGAGAATCGTGTTTCGGTTAATTACCCACAGTTCGCAAAAGAGGTTCAAAAAGGACACATCATATTTCTCCATGACGGAAAAAAGAAACTCGAAGTTCTCGAAGTAAAAGGTAATGATGTCATCACAAAGGTTATTGTAGGAGGCGAGATCAAAGGAAAGCGTGGAGTGAATCTTCCGGATTCAGATCTTTCTATTTCTTCTATTACTGAAAAAGATCGTGCTGATCTCGAGTTCGGTATTAAAAACAAAGTAGATTTTATTGCGCTTTCTTTTGTGCGACGCCCAAGCGACATCACTGAGCTCCGTGACATTTTGAAAGCTCGCAAGTCACAAGCAAAAATCATTGCAAAAATAGAAACACCTCAGTCTCTCCTCTGTATTGATGAGATTTTGGCTTTGGCAGATGGTGTGATGGTTGCTCGTGGAGATCTTGCTATTGAGATTCCTGCTGAAAAAGTACCAGCAGCGCAGAAAATGCTCATACGAAAGTGTAATGAGCTCGGTAAGCCTGTTATTACCGCAACACAGATGCTTGAGTCAATGATCAAGTCTCCTGTGCCAACTCGTGCTGAAGTGTCAGACGTAGCTAACGCTATTCTCGATGGTACCGATGCAGTCATGCTCTCAGAGGAAACTACTCTCGGTGAATATCCTGTACAGGCTGTTGAGGTGATGTCTCGTGTTGCTCTTCAGGTAGAGGAGAACTTGCTCAAGAAACAGCTTTTGAATGACGTTCCGGGTGTTGTGCAGGGAATTGGAGAATCAGTTACTGCTTCTGCGGTGAGAACTGCTGATCGTGTAGGTGCAAAGTTTCTCGTGTCATTTACTATGAGCGGTTACAGCACACGCATGATTTCACGCCACAAACCAGCTCAACCTATCGTTGTGTTTACACCAAATGAAGTTACCTATCGTCAGTCAATTCTTTCGTGGGGAACTCGTCCTGTTCTCATAGAAAAAACCAACGACTTTAATCAGGTTGTAAAAATCGTACGAGATCATTTTTTGAAAACAAAAATGGCAAAGAAAGGGGATCGCGTTGTTCTCGCTTCAGGTCTTCCGTTTGGAAAACTCATCGAGACAAACTTGATCGTGGTAGAGACTCTCTAGAAGAAGAGGTTAGTAAAGAATTAAGTACAAAAACAGCCTGTCTGGCTGTTTTTGTGTGTGCAGAGTCGAGAAAGCATAACTACGTCAAAGTATATACTACACTTTTTTCTTTTTTACATACCGCAAATAACACAGACTACAGGACCACTAAAGCGTTTGCCTGAGGCGAGTGCTTTTATGAGACCAGCAAGTCCGAGTGCGCCATTGGGTGTGGCATCTATTTGTGCGTATTTTTTGAGCATGTCTTGGGCTTTTTGTATTTCGCTATTAGTGACTATCCAGCCTGATCCGAGGGAAAGTTTAAGCGAGTGACTCACGGTCACTTTTCTGTGGGCGGTGATATCAACAATGGCATCAGCAATTGACTGTTCACTTGTTTCGCTTTCATCAAAGAGACCCGCAATAGGGTGACAGGATGTTGTCTGTACGGCATGGAGTTCGATCATTCTCTTGTTTACATGAAACATGTCGCCAAGCGCTTCGAGGGTGGTACCTGAGGACGTACCCATAAAGACCGCACTGAGGTGTGGGATTGATTCGAGTTCAGATGCGAGGCTGTGATATCCCGTGAGGGCGGTGTTGTCGATGGACTGTCTCAGATTTTGCATTGAGTCATCTTGGGTACAGAGTTCGTGGAGGTATTGGAGAGGACGAGCTACGCTGTGTATAACAATGTTTTTTCCGTCACTGTGTTTTTCGAGAAGCTCTTTTTTTTGTTGGGGTATTTTTTGTCCAATGATGATATCAAGGTGCATTTTTTTACCTTGTTCAATTTTTTTCTGTATATGGATTGCGGCTGCGAGCGCTGCGTTACCTGAGCTTGAGATGGCAAAATACTCTCTACCGGCTTTTGCGTAGTGATCAATCATGTGAGGAATTGATCGTCCTTTGTGTGAGCCATACGGATGAAGGTCTTCGCGTTTGAGTATGATCGATGCGATGTCGAGAGCCTGAGCTAAAAATTTTTCATCAGTCTGAGGAGTAATCATATAACAAGTATACTGCATCTGGAATAGAGAATCTTGTAGGGACCTGTGGGGAAGTCTCCTTGAGGTCTAGATTCTCTATTCCATATGCTATATACTAGTCTCTATTATGAAGTGTATTTGCCCAGAGTGTAAAAATAATATTGATTTATCAAATTACTCGAGCTTGTCTCCCGGATATGTTATTGAGTGTAATGTGTGCGGTATTACCCTTGAGGTGATTGAGATAGCTCACGACAAGGTGGTGACAGAAATCGTAGATGAGGGAAAGTAGGATATCTTTTTAATAATTGACTCACAAAAAAATAACCAGAAAAGATTCTATTCTTTTCTGGTTATTTTTTAATTATGTCCCGTGAGATGTTTGATGGTCTCCTCTATCATTCCTCTGAAACCGTGTGAGCCGAGGAAGGCTATGACATCACCTTTTTTTCGATTGTGAACGAGATATTCGACAAGTTTTTCATCGTCCTCAATATAGTGAACGTTTGCGTGGGATTCTCGTATTGTTTTTGCGAGCTCATCCCCCTCAAATGTTTTTTCCGGATGTGCTGTGTCTACTTTGAGTTTAGTAAGTTTTGGAATGATTATTTCGTCAGCGTCTTTGAAAGCACTGCCATACGCTGGTTTTGACTGAGGCGTACGATTCCCTGTGTTGGGTTCAAACACTGTAATGATTGTGGACTGAGGATAAATAGTTTTTAGGTTGGCGAGAATTGATTTTGCTTTTTCTGGAGAGTGGGCAATATCATCAATAATAGTCACATCGTTTTCGTAGCGTTTTTCAAGACGGCGTTTCATTCCGGGGAACGTTTTGATTGCGTCACTGATATCTCCGGGCGCGATACCGATTGAGTGAGCAAGAGCAAAACATCCTGTAATATTTTCGGCGTTATACATACCGAGCATAGGGCTTTCTATTTTGTAAATTTTTCCATGATAGATAATGTCAAATTCTATCCCTTTTGGTGATTGAGAAATGTTGCCGTAGCGATACTGGGCCTTGTCGTGTTTTCCATAGCTCGTAAAGGGTATATCTGCCTCAGAAAGGAGGTTGGGTAGTGTTTCGGTATCAAGACAGGCAATAACCTGACCGTTACGAGGAAGAAGCTTTAAAAGCTCACGGAATGCATTAAAGTAAAACTCTTCGGTTGGATAAATATCTGCATGATCCCATTTTACTGCGGTGAGAAGGAGGTGTGTTGGTCTGTAGTGCATAAACTTTGCACGTTTATCCCATTTTGCGGTGGAGTATTCATCGCCTTCAACAATGCTCCATTCACCTGTATCAATATGTGCGCTCGGAAGATTGTTTTGCATGAGACCTCCTATCATGTACGAGGGTTTGAGGTTTGCATGCCTGAATATGTGAGTGAGCAGGGCACTTGAGGTTGTTTTTCCATAAGTACCCGCTACAACAATAGAATTTTTTTGTATAAGAAATTCTCCCATTGCCTCTGGGTAGGATTTGTAGGGAATGTTGTGTTCTTGAACATACAGGAACTCTGGATTTTTTGTAGCAGTGGCATTTCCTACAACAACAAAGTCTGGCACGCCACCCTCTATCATTTTTTCAGGATGAAAGCCGGCATAGTAGGGGATGCCGAGATTGGTGAGGTGTGTTGATACAGGAGGAAAGAATCCCGCATCACTTCCTGTGACTGTATAGCCTTTTTGCCAGAGCGCTGTTGCTACGGCAGACATGGCTACGCCACATATACCGATGAAGTGTACTTTTTGACCAGAGGTTTGTGAGGCTGTTGTCATATAAGGCTTAATTTTAAGCCATTTTTAGGGATATTCAAATACTTGACTTTGTACTATTTTAGGTGTATAATTATATCGAAAAGTTCGACGTGGTATTTGCTGGCACTCCGCGTGGCAACGTCTAACTCAGAAATCCTTCTCAATAGAAGGTCGTGGTAAAAAGGCCATGGTTTTCATCAATATGAAAACATTGAACATCGAAAGTCCTGTTGCACAGCGTCTCGCTCAGATCGCGCTCTTCGAGCGTATTCAATCGAAATTAAATCTCGATCCTCGCAAAATTTTTGAAGCAGTGAGAGATCATGCTTCTCAAGAGGGCGAGGACGCGCTTAAGATTGCTCGTCACCTTAGGGATAATGCTCCTATATTACTTGGATCAATTTTGCATCGGGCAACTGCTTGTATCAAAGGCGAATCAGGGTTACCGGGGATCAAATATGATCAGATGAAGAGTGTAGAATTTGCTCTTCTCGTCGTCGGTCATTTCGTTTGGTTTTCCGACGATTTTGCAAAAAGTATCCTAAGCAAAGCAAAGGCTGAAGGACTCGATCCTGTTGAGTGCGCGGTCTATCTTGAAAAGGTAGGCCCTGAGGTCGCGAGGTGGGCTTTTGAAAAAGCCGTCTCAATCATTGAGAGGCAAAGAGAAGAGCTTCTGTAAGTTTTGCGCCGTACATTGTTGTACGGCGCTTTTTTATTTCAAAATCTCTTTGAGGGGTGCGGTATCGAATTGCCATTTTTCACCGTCAAACCATTCCATGCCTTTGAATTGGAGTTTATAGGTATCGGTCGGCCTCTGAAGCGACCCAAGATAGATATATTTTTTACCTGAATCTTTTGCGTAGTTTATTGCGAGCATCATCATACCGAGTCCGCGAGAAGGTTCTTCTTTTTTTTCTATATAAAATGGATAACTATAGTGGAGTAGGTTATCTGACTCGTATGCTATTGCGTAACCAACAATTGAATTGTCACGAGTGTCGGTGTAGACCAGGAGTTTGTTGAAGTGTAAGTTCTCGGTAGTTAAAATATCACGTACTTTGTTTGCGCTAAAATCGGCGCCGAGTGTCGCGTAGAAATCTTTGGCAAGTTTTGCGATTTCCCATGAGTATTCTGTGTAAGGAATATCGTGCACGGTGAGAGTAAGGTGCTCTGACTTTCGAAGAACTCGTCTGTTTTCAGAAGAGGCTTCAAAGTGTGAAAGGTCTATACGCAAACTTCGTGTCTTGTTGAGTATTCCTCTGTCTACTCGCGTAAAAACATAGCCTTGATCGTACAAGGATTCAATATTTTTTGTTGAAAAGTCAGTGATTATTTTCGTGTCCCAGTTGAGATAGCTCATAGTTGATTTCTATTGAAGTCCAACCCAGACACCAATGACCACAAAGAAACAGTGTATTACCCAAAAGCGCATAATGGTTTTTTCCTCGCTCCATCCTTTGAGTTCGAAATGATGGTGAAGAGGGGCCATGCGAAATATACGTCTGCCGAGAATTTTTCTACCAAGAACCTGAATAATCACAGAAAGCGCTTCTGCGTAGAAAATAAATGCAATAAAAAGGAGTACCGCCATTTTGTTTGTAGCTAGTGCGTTGATAGCAAGGAGGGCACCTAGTCCGAGAGAGCCAACGTCACCCATTTGAAAACGTGCCGGTTTGATATTGAAGTAGGTATACGCTAGAAGCGCTCCGGCAGTTGTTGCATTGAGTATTGCGAGATTGTCATAGCCTGATATCCATGAGAGGAAAGAGAGCGCTCCAAATGTAGGTATGAGCATGCCTCCTGCTAGGCCGTCCATACCATCGGAAATATTCACAGCGTTTGCGGTGAACATAACGACGAGAATAATGAGAGGAATGATAAATACTCCAATATCAAGGAATCCATAAAAAGGAATAAAGATGTCTTGCCAGGTGTCTCCCAATTTCCAGTATATCCACCATGCTGAAATGGCGCCTGCCGCGAATTGGAGTAAAAGTTTTTCGTGTACTTGTACGCCTTTTCCTGGTTTTGAACCAAAAACACCTACGAGACGTTTAAAAATAACCCACGGTAATGTACACGCAAACCAACATCTCATAAAGATATTGTTGTGGACTTTGATGAGTGTCCATGTTTGTGCAAGGCTTCGTGATCTGCGTTCACGACCAAAAATGTTGAGCATATCGTCTATGCCTCCAAGGAGGGCAGAGAGGAGCATGACACCGATAGGAACCCATGTGAATCTACGTTCCCAATTGAAAAGAATAGTGAGTACTGCAACGGTCACAATAACCAAAAGACCTCCCATAATCGGAGTGTTTATTTTTGATTTACGTGATTCGATTGCGAGTGTGGGGTCACGGTCATCTCGTCTCGTTATTTTGTAGGTATACAAAAAGCGGATTAGTGCCGGTGCCCATGCGAAACTCACTACACAGGAAAGTACAAAAAAACCAACAATAATAAGGAGGCTATGGATTTGTGCGGGAAGAAAGTCCGTCATGGTATTAGCTTATAACCTTTAGCGTATAAATCAAAGGAGAATCTTGCAGGAGGCTCGTTTTTATTTAAGGAGGGCACGGAGGCGTCGTATGCTCACCGTGTGTGCTTCGAGGGCTGTTTGGAGTGTGTAATTGTCTTTTCCTGACATGCCTTTCTCTGTCCAGAGTGCTTTGGTGAGAGGTTGAGACAAATCACTTGCGCGTATTTCTCCTGTGCGTACTCCGTGACCATATTTACCTTCGCTCGGCCATGCATATGAATGAGCATAGGAGAGTACGCGATCATTACTACTACCGCGCACATCTACTACGACCATAATATGGTTGTATGTCTTTTCTTTTCCTGTTCCGAGAATAAAAATCATATCTCCAGCGCGAACGTCTGACACATCAACAGGCGTGCTGTTTTTTTCTAGAGCAAAGGTGGTGACATTAGTATTTTCTGCTGGGCGGAGCTTCGCGTAGATTTTTTTAAGAAAAGAGTGGGGGAAAAATATATGTGTTGAGAGTCGGTCCTTGCTCCGTGCTCTGAGTTCGGCATCAAGAACGTGGTAGGCAAAGCCAGAGCAGTCGATACCAATTCCTTGATCAACGAGAAATTCTTTTAATTCCTGCGAGGTGCATTTTTGTAGGTCTTTTTTTTCTTTGAGAGAGATTATTTCCACCTCTTCTTTTATATCCTCCGGAGAGCCTTTGCCGACAAGAGCACGAAGTCCTCCTCGGATTTTTGATCTGCGATTGTTGAAATAAGGACAAACACAGCGTGGTCCAATAGGTACATGGAGATAGTTATAAATGATGCTTTGTGCGAGCTGAGAAAGTTCAGTATTCATATTAAGCAGTGTGAATGATGTCTCGAATTTCTTTCCCTGTGTGTGAAAGCTGATTATGTTTTTCCATAATGTTTTTTGCGGTTTGCACACGAACGAGCTCTTTGTTTAATTCGGTGTTTTCATATTCGGCAACATAGTAGCCTCGTTCGCGAAGTTTGTGTATTGAATCTCGAGGGACTGTTTTTGTACCAGACTGCGTGACGCGTTGTACTATCTGTGAACCACCTGAGATTTTTTGTATATGAACACCTTTGAGAGGGAGTTCGAGAAGCGCACAGAGGTGGGCTTCAAATATAGTCATGTCGTTACCTACGCGTCTTTGGAGATTTGATTCAAAAACTGCCGATGCTGGTTGGCGAGAGTTTATTTCGATAAGGTGCATTTTGTCATGGAGGGGGTCATAGATGACATCTATACCAAAGAGGCCTTTCCAGCCAGAATTTTTTAGCCGGCTACCAATCTTTCGTGCCATGTCATGTATCGCTTGTTGTTGTTTTGAGGAAAGTACTTTTTCTGGTAGCGACCAGTCGTTTCCAATTGTTGAAAACTCTAGATCGGTAAAGGGATTGATTCCTGTAATTTGGTAACTTGTATTACCGATAAATGTTTCATCGGTATCCTTTGCCACAACCGCGTTGAGGGTAAACACAGGGCCTTCTATAAAGGTGGTGACGCGCACGTCACGTTCAGGAAACTTTTCAGCTATCTTTTTTAAATCGTTTTCACTTCGTATGAGGAATGTGCCTTCTCCTGTGTGTGAGTGATTAAACTGCACGACGAGAGGTTTATTTTTAAAGTGTACGTGCTTGAGGATCGCTATGGTGTGCTCCGCGAGGAGGGATGCGTCTTCTTCGAGCCAACGTACCTGGCTTATTTTTTCTTCGACCTCACGCGCAAGAGCTGCGGGCGGATTGATGAGGTTCCATTTTTTTGCTTTGGTGATCCGTTCAATATGGAGGGTATTTTTGAATACCACAATGTTCGGATTTTTTTGTTTGTTGATTGATTTTTCTGCGGTGACGCTTTCGAGAAGATCTGTTGTGTCGAGAGGGTCCTCTATGCCTCGTGGCACTATAGTGATAGTGTCAGGAATGTTCTCGACGAGTGTGGTTGCATATGGTGAACTGTTTGAGATAATGTGGAAACCGTCAGTAGGCAAGGACAGCCCTAAAGCGCGTTCAATATCACGCGCGACATAGAGCACTGGTTTGTCCTTGAGAGCGTCTACAAGTCTCATTTCCTGAGTATATCATTTTTTATGAAACAATCTTATCTCTATATTGTTGCGACTCCTTTGGGTAATCTCGAAGACATCACGCTTCGTGCTCTTCGTATACTCAAAGAGGTAGATGTTATTTTTTGTGAAGACACACGTACGACTCGGGTCCTTTTGCATGCACACGCAATCGAAAAACCAACAGAGAGTTTCCATGCACATAGCTCAGAGGCAAAGGTGGATAGAATTATTGAAGTGTTACAGGAAGGGAAGTCTGTTGCGCTTGTGACTGACGCCGGCACTCCCGGTATTTCTGATCCGGGAACATATTTGGTTGCTCGTGTAAAAGAGGCATTAGGAGACACTGTGTGTGTTGTTCCTATTCCAGGTCCGACGGCTTTTGTCGCTGCTTTGTCGGCGTCTGGTGTTCCTGTTGACGAGTTTACTTTTTTTGGTTTTTTACCTCACAAGAAGGGGAGAAAAACTCTCTTTGATGAAATTCGTACGTCACCCCGAACGTGCGTGTTTTATGAATCTCCTCATCGTTTAATGAAAGCCTTAAGCTCTCTTCTCGGTGCCCACAAAAAAATAACAGTCGCCAAAGAACTCACAAAGATATACGAAGAATTCGTATCGGGCACTCCAGAGTATGTATTTGATTATTTCGAAAAGAGAAGCGATAAAGTTCGTGGTGAGTTTGTGGTGATTGTCTCTCAAGAGTAAGGTGCTACCTTGGAGCAAAAAAAATATCGAGCTATACTATGTGCGTATGAATAAAAGATATATTTGCACTGTGCTCGGGATACTCGTGGTGTTTACCGCGCTTGCAGGAATTCCAAGAACTATAAAGACACCAATACTTGTACTTCTCGGTGTAGGTATTGTTGGTTTTACTCAGGAGCGTCGGAAGAATACAGCTCCTGCTTTTTCGGTAGATAAAAATGTACCGGAAGAGAACCGTTCGTCATAATTGTCTTTACGTTACGCATGTCTTTTAAAAACACAATGTTTTGTGTCGGTTTAGTTGCGTTTGCGAGCGTTGTGGTTTTTGGCGTCTATGCTGGTAGTGATACCTTTGGACGCATTTCGTATGAAAATGTTATATCGAGCTCAACATCAGCGCTCGAAACACTCCTTCCTTTAGAAAAAAAGGCATCACACGTAGATGTGCCTGATGCGGTGCGTGCTATTTACATGACCTCGTGTACGGCAACACGGAGAGATCTTCGCGACCGTCTTGTTGCGCTGGTAGATGAAACTGAGCTCAATTCTATTGTTATTGATATAAAAACATATGATGGACGTATTTCATTTCCTGTAGAAAATCCTGTTTTGATACCAGCACAGGGAGGTTCCTGTTTCGTGCCAGACATGAAGGAGTTTTTGGAGGAGTTACACGAAAAGAATATTTATGTTATTGGACGTATTGCTGTGTTTCAGGATGTTTTTATGGTTAAGGAAAAGCCTCAGTTGGCTGTAAAGAAGGATACAGATCGAACCGCCGTGTGGAAAGATCATAAGGGTATTTCATGGATTGATGCGGGGGCAGTCGAGCACTGGGAGTACATAAAAACTCTTGCAGAGGAGTCATATGAGGCAGGTTTCGATGAATTAAACTTTGACTACATTCGTTTTCCATCAGACGGCAACATGAAAGATATTTACTATCCGGTGAGTGAGGGGAAAAAGAAGTCCGACGTGATTGAATCCTTTTTTGAATATCTCCACGGTGCGCTTGATGACACTGGCGCGTATTTGTCTGCTGATCTTTTTGGTATGGTGACAACAAATACTGATGATTTAAATATTGGACAGGTTTTGGAAAAAGCACTTCCATATTTCGACTACATTGCACCAATGGTCTATCCATCACACTATCCTTTTAATTTTCATAATTTAGGTGATCCCAACAAGGATCCGTATGGAGTAGTGCACTATTCTATGGAGACAGCCGTTTCTCGTGCGGTAGCATCGAGTACGGTAGTGCAAACAAAACAGGGAACACGTATTGCTTCTACAACACCGCCTCTATATACAAAAGAATCATTTGATAAAAATAAACTTCGTCCATGGCTTCAGGACAACAACTATCCTGTGCCTTATACACCAGAAATGGTACGAGCGCAGATACAAGCGACCTACGATGCTGGACTTAATTCGTGGATGCTCTGGAATGCCTCAAACCGTTATACACGAAGCGCTCTCGAAGCTGAGTAGGGGAACAATCGTTTATTGACAAACGCCATTATTGGGAGTATAATAATTGGTGGATGAACTTCACTACCCTAAGTGTAAGCGCACTTCTTTTGGGAGTGGCGCTGTTGGTTGCAGTGGTTGTTTCTATCAACCACTTGATGAAACGGAAATGCGACTCGTGTCGAAAGCGCAAACCAGAAAGTCAGTTTCGAGGGGTTAATTATGACCCAGTCTGTTTTTCTTGTTTGTCTTTGCAAGAAGGACAACAGCATGAAAAGAAATTTTCGTGCGAGCGCATTTCTGCCAGAGAACCCCAGCCGATGTTTTTACCTCGGCGACCTACTAAGCCCATGGTTCAGGTTCAAGTGCCTATTGTAGAAAGTCACTTCGGACCTGCCCATTTTGGGTTTAGGTTTAGAAAAAAGTAAGTTAATCACGCTTGTGTACACACCACAAGCGTGATTTTTTGTAGGAAAGTGCGCCTCAAGGTTTTATACTAGAGGGGTATGTTCGTTTTTAATAAAATCACTTTCTATGCTCTTGGCGTCTGGAATTCTGTAACGTCTATTCATTTTCATAAGTGTTTGAGTTGTAACACGAGGAAAAGTTTACACTTCATGAAGGATGAGTACACATGTTACTCGTGTTCGAAAAAACAAACGGGATCTTTTGTTCCATCAGAAGATGCTCGTAAAACATCAGAAGCATTGAGAAGTATAAAACCTGTGTGTGAAGCTTCGTGGAAACACGAATCAGCACCTATTCAAAAACCAACCGTTGTCGTTGTTCCGCCAAAGCTGTTTGATGGCTGTCCTGGTTTTTCAAAAAAAGCCCGTCCGAAGTGACGGGTTTTTACGCACTAGACAGATCCTGTTTTCTGTTGATAATAGAGCATGTACGCTCATTCCTGAATGGACCAAAACACACACACGTCAGAGCAGACCATTTGTCTGCATGCGGAGCCTGCCAAACAGGCTCCTGTAGTAAAACTACCAGAGTGGATGCAAAAGGGAATTGACAGACACAAACGTGAATCACAATATCGTGGTTCACAGGCTAGTGTCCGTCACGACCTCAGTGTTACCTACGAAGGTAGTGTGGGTGCAGTAGGGTAGAGAAATAAGGACAGGGAACACACACGTTCCCTGTCCTTTCTGTTTTTTTCATGTGCCATAGTATAATAAAAGAGATATGGAACATCTCAACACAGAGGATAAGGTGACATACTTCGCGCAGACTGATGCGCGAGATAAAAAAATACCTTTTGGTATTAAGTCAAAAGACAGGAGTAGGCACACGTACATCATCGGTAAAACGGGTATGGGTAAGTCTACTGTTCTTGAAAATATGGCCGTGCAGGATATTCAAAATGGTAACGGCCTCGCTTTTATTGACCCTCACGGCAAAACTGCTGACCTTCTCCTCCAGTATGTGCCGGAACATCGTATTAAAGATGTTTTGTATTTTGCTCCTTTTGATATTGAGCACCCTATTTCATTTAATGTGATGGAAGATGTCGGTGCTGACAAACGCCACCTTGTTGTCTCTGGTCTCATGTCTGCGTTCAAGAAAATATGGGTAGATGCGTGGTCAGCGCGTATGGAATATATTCTCAATAACATTCTTCTTGCGCTTCTTGAGTATCCAGACTCAACACTCATCGGCGTAAACAGAATGCTTGCCGACAAGGAGTATCGTAAAAAAGTTGTGGACAATATCACTGATCCATCAGTGAAGGCTTTTTGGGTAGATGAGTTTGCTAAATATGGTGAGAGGTATATGCAAGAGGCTGGTGCTGCGATACAAAACAAGATTGGTCAGTTTATTTCAAACCCTCTTGTTCGTAATATTATCGGCCAGCCAAAATCAACATTTGATATTAGAAAAATGATGGATGAGAAGAAGATTCTCATTATCAACCTTTCAAAGGGTCGGGTGGGAGAGCAGAATGCAAACCTCCTCGGTTCAATGCTTATCACCAAAATCTATCTCGGCGCAATGTCTCGAGCCGATGCTTCAGACGCAGCGCTTAAAAAGTTACCCAATTTTTATTTGTATGTGGATGAGTTCCAGTCTTTTGCTAATGAATCTTTTGCAGATATTTTGTCTGAAGCTCGAAAGTATAAACTTAATCTTACTATCGCTCATCAGTATATTGAACAAATGTCAGATGAGGTTCGTGCCGCCGTGTTTGGAAACGTTGGAACGATGATCGTTTTTCGTGTGGGAGCTTTTGATGCTGAGGTACTCGAAAAGGAATTTGCGCCAACATTTACCGCTGAGGATATTGTGAATTTGGGCATCTATCAAATTTATTTGAAGCTCATGATTGATGGTGTATCTTCACAGCCTTTTTCTGCAACCACGTTACCTCCTATTCAATTACCGAGCGTCTCCCAGTATGAAAAAATAATTGAACAGTCACGACTTACCTACGCCTCAAAGCGGGCGGGAGTTGAAGAGGAAGTTCGCAAGCAAGCCGGAGTAGACAAAGAAAGCCACCCACCTCAGCAAAGAGTAGAGAAACGACAGGAGGCCTTTCCTCGTAGAGAACATGGCTCAGAACCACAGAGGGATACGCGTAGACAGGACGGAGGCTCTTTTAATCGTGATACTCGTCCATCTCGTCCTCTCGATACTCAGCCACAACGAAATCCTCACAACCCTCCTGCTGATTTTGCTCAAAAAAGAACAGAACCGAGGACCGCTCCTCCAGCTTTCGATAAGCCTGTTTTACAGACACAGGATAACGATGATTTTGTTCCCCTCACAAAGACTGTTTCCCTCACGGAATTAAAACCAAAACCCCCAATTACTTCTGGTTTGGAGCACAATACAAAAAAAGTTCCTAGCCAAAAAAATGTTAACGATTTACGGCAGGCTCTCGCTTCTGTTGTTCCTAAGGTAGAAAAAATTGATACTTCTGCTATTTCAGCAACGAGTGAAAAAAATATTCCGAAACCACAACCAAAGGAGCAAATACCTACCCCTCCACCATCATCAAAACAAGAAGTACCGGAGGATGTTTTGAAAAAGATTCTCGATATGAATCAATAATTTCTATGATATTTCTTTTTGGTTCCATTGCGCTCGCTCTCATTGCGGGACTGTCGTACGTAGGTGTTGTTGTTGTTCAAAAAAGTGCTCGTAACCCAGGAGATGATTTTGAGATTATAGAGTAATATAGACCTAGGCTATGACTACTATACCCGGAACAGACACGATTAAGCCTAAGAAAATACTCATCTTTTCTTTCGTCTACTACCCTCGCTTTATTGGCGGGGCAGAAATTGCTATTAAAGAAATCACTGATAGGATATCTTCCCAAGACATTGAGTTTGACCTGGTGGCTTTGCGTATTGATAAAAAACTACCTCGTTTTGAACGCATAGGCAATGTGAATGTGTACCGCATTGGTTTTGTGGGGAATCAACGTGCTTCTGCGGATTCTTTACCGTGGTATTTGCATCTCAATAAATATCTCTATCCGTTTTTGTCTGCGTATGTTGCTCATGGCTTGAATCGCAAAAAACACTATGACGCTGTGTGGGCAATGATGGCGAATTATTCAGGATTCGGGGCTCTGTTTTTTAAGCTCTTTAATATGTCTACGCCGTTTATTCTTACTCTTCAGGAGGGTGATCCGTTTGAATACATAGAAAAAAGAGTGCGTTTTGTTCGTCCGCTTTTTAAAATGATTTTTAAGAAAGCGGATTGCATTCAAGCGATATCGCGTTACCTTGCTTCGTTTGCATCATCTCAAGGAGCAACGTGTCCGGTAGTTGTCGTGCCTAACGGTGTCGACACTTCTCATTTCAGACAATCATTTGATGAGGGTGAGCTTGAAAACGTACGCGTGTCTCTAGGAAAAGAACCGCATGATGTTTTTATCATTACTACGTCTCGGCTTGTGGTAAAAAATGCGGTAGGGGACATTGTTGCATCCCTCGTCCATCTGCCACCGTATGTTAAGCTTCTTGTTTTGGGTACTGGATATGAAGAGGCTTCGCTCAAAAAACAAGCACAAGACTTAGGGGTCATGTCACGAGTGCATTTTCTAGGGTATGTATCACACAAGGAAATGCCAAAGTACTTAAAAATTTCTGATGTATTTGTGCGCCCTTCTCTATCCGAAGGTTTTGGAAATTCTTTTATTGAAGCAATGGCTGCGGGTATTCCTGTGATCGCTACGCCTGTGGGAGGCATTGTTGATTTTTTGGTGAATAAAGAAACAGGTTTGTTGTGTGATGTTCATGATCCAAAAGATATTGCTCGAAAAGTTGAAATGTATATGCGCGATGTTTTATTGCGAAATGAGATTGTAGAGAATGCTATGCATATGGTGCTTGATCGATATGACTGGAGTGTTGTTGTTGAGCAGATGAGGGAAGGTGTTTTCGATAAGTCTTTCGGCGAAAAATAAGAGAAAGTGTATCAGGCGAACACGTTTCGTGTTATCGGTTTTTTATTTTATACTTACACATATGCGTATTCTTGTAGCTACGGGTATTTATCCTCCTCAGATTGGCGGCCCCGCAACGTATTCCAAGCTTCTTTACGATGAGCTTCCAAAGAGGGGATTTCAAGTTGATATTGTTAATTTTGGTGATTTCATATCAAAACCGAAAATTATTCGGCATATTCTTTTTTTTATAGAGCTTCTTAAAAAAGGACAAGGCGTAGATGTTGTTTATGCTCAAGATCCTGTATCTGTCGGCCTACCTGCTCTTATTGCTTCTCAGATATTACAGAAGAAATTTGTTTTAAAAATTGTAGGTGATTATGCGTGGGAGCAGGGTGTTCAGCGTTTTGGGGTCGAGGATACTCTTGATGTGTTTTCGACAAAGTATCAGAAATATTCTCCTCAGGTCAGGACCCTTAAAAAAATTCAAAAATATGTAGCTGATGGGGCTCATGCTATTGTCACCCCTAGTTCTTATTTGAAGGGTATTATTGCCAATTGGGGTGTCAAAGAAAGTAAAATTCGTGTTATTTATAATGGTTTTCATTCTCAAGATTTAAAGGGCACAAAAACAAATATCCGTAAAAAATATAAACTTCATGGAACAATCCTGATGAGCGTAGGCAGACTTGTTCCATGGAAGGGTTTTTCTACATTAATTGATGTGTTTGTTTCGGTAAAAAAAGAGATTCCCGATGCGATGCTTTTTATTGCTGGGGACGGTCCACTTAAAGATGAACTTGCTCTTAAGGTTTCAAGCCAGGGATTGGGCGACTCCGTTGTGTTTTTGGGTAGACTTGATCAGCAGGTATTGTTTGAATACATCAAAGCCTCTGATATTTTTGTTTTAAATACTCAGTACGAAGGTTTCTCGCACCAGATCTTGGAAACTATGTCTTTGGGGGTTCCTATTATTACTACACGTGTCGGGGGAAACTCAGAAATTATAGAGAATGATCATACGGGCGTACTCGTTTCTTATAATGATGCGGGTGCCTTGAGCGAGCATATATTTCGACTTGTACGAAATCCATCTCTCAGTCAGTCCTTGGTTCGTAAGGCACGCGAGAGAGTGAAAGGGTTTACGGACGAGCGTATGCTTAATGAATTTGCGCAGTTCATTTCTACACTATGATGCGGGTTCTCATGATTTCATCAGATGCAAAGATTTTTGAACAGGGTAGTCCTGTTCGTAGGCGTATGATTGAGTACGGCTCACTTTTTGATGAACTACATATTGTTGTATTTACAAAAAAAGCGCATTGTTCTCACGGTCGCACGCCTGTAGAGATTTTGTCTGATCGAGTGCGCGCATATCAAACGTGCTCATACTCGAGATATTTTTATTGTTTTGATGCTTTGCGAATTGCTTCACGGGTCATTACATCTAAAATGGGTGACTCCAGTATAACGATTATTACAACCCAAGATCCATTTGAAACAGGCGTCGTAGGAAAGGTACTCGCACAAAAATACACCCTGCCTCTGAATGTTCAGGTTCACACAGATTTTTTGAGCGGATATTTTAGGAAAGAAAACGTTCTTAATCGTGTTCGTGTAGCGCTTGCGCGTTTTGTTTTTGCGCGTGCTGCGTCAGTTAGAGTTGTTTCGCGGAGAATAAAAATATCCCTTGAGAAGAGTGGTTTGTTAAATAAAACATGCACCGTTTCTGTGTTACCTATATTCGTAGACATTCAAAAAATAAAAGATGCCCCCGTGGGCACAAATTTAAAAGCGATGTATCCGCAGTTTGACCACATTGTTTTAATGGCCTCGCGACTTACTCATGAAAAAGACATACATACAGCGTTACATGCCTTTATAAAGGTTTTAGCGCACTATCCACGCGCAGGTCTCGTTATTGTTGGTGATGGTCCGGAGCGAGATTTTCTTTCTCGTTTTTGTGAGAAAAAAGGTATACATTCTTCTGTAGTATACGTGCCGTGGATGAACCGTGATGATTTGTATTCTCTGTATAAAACAGCAGATGTCTTTTTGCTCAGTTCTCTGTATGAGGGGTATGGCATGACGTTGGTTGAAGCGGGTGTGGCGGGAACAGCGATTGTTTCTACTGATGTTGGGGTTGCGTCCGAGTTACTTTCAGGAGGGGTGGTGTGTCCACCCCGTGATGCGGAGTGTCTTGCGCATCATGTACTTGTTGCCCTTAAAGAGCCTCAAAATTATCGAATGACGGACTCTTTTGCCTTGATAAACAGTCGGGAAGTGTATTTACAGAAATACAAAGAGTCTCTTTTGGTATAATCACATACGCACATGATTTCTTTTTTTAAAAACATAATCGCTCTGGCTACGGACACTCTTGTTGTTCGTTATATTTTTTCGGGAGGTTTTTCATCGTTTCTTGATGTTGGTTTGCTTTTTGTGCTCACAGAATATTTTCATGTTTATTATCTAGCATCAGCAGTCATTGCGCTCACAACATCATTTATTGTGCGTTTTTTGCTTCAGAAAAAATTTACTTTTCGTGATACAAATACAGCAACGGTGCATAAACAACTTTTTTTCTATAGCGTGTTATACGCTGTGAGTATGGTTGCTACTACGGGGTTTTTGTATTTTTTCGTGGAGATACTTCACGTGTGGTATGTTTTTGCACAAGTGCTTACTATCGGAATCATGGCGGGGGTAAGTTTTTTTGCTTATCGCTATATTATATTTCCAGAAAATGTTTCTACTAGAAAACCAATATGAAATTACTCATCATAACTCAAAAGGTTAATAAAAATGATCCTGTGCTGGGTTTTTTTCACCGCTGGATTTTTGATTTTGCTTCAGTATATAAAGCGATTACGGTTATATGTCTCGAAAAAGGAGAGTATGATTTACCGCACAATGTTTCTGTACTTTCTTTGGGTAAAGAAGGAGGACAGTCAAAGTGGAAGTATTTAAAAAATTTCTATACGTATATTTTTTCAAAAAGAAAAGAGTATGACGCTGTATTTGTTCACATGAACGAGGAGTATGTCCTTCTGGGTGGTT